>Ga0078972_1016577_pt1 | contig 10864 bp, 9 predicted proteins | sample YelNatPaOPGAMG01_FD_67568 | JGI IMG/M metagenome (GOLD analysis project Ga0078972, IMG submission 67568) | Hot spring thermophilic microbial communities from Obsidian Pool, Yellowstone National Park, USA - OP-RAMG-01 (SPADES assembly) (version 2) | ecosystem: Environmental > Aquatic > Thermal...
GTCCGGGGCGCTGGGCAGCTCCCTGGCGCTGGGGGCGCACAATCTGGCGCTGTTCTATAACACCAGCTTTCTCTATGTTGTTCTCGCCTTAATATCGCAACAGGCTATCAGGCTGCGCAAGCCGCGTTTCGCGGTACAACTGTCACTGCAGGTCGGGACGGACATCGTCTGCCTGATGCTGTTGTCTCATGCCAGCGGAGGAATCCAGAGCAGCCTCAGCATATTGTTGCTGGTGTCGCTGGCTGCCGCGGGGCTCATCAGCCGGGGCAGGATCACCTTGTTCTTTGCGGCGCTGGCCAGCATCGCCGTTCTGCTGGAACATTCCTATGCGGTGTTGTTTGAGGGCGCCGAGGTGGGGTTGTATCTGCATGCCGCTTTGCTGAGTGTGGCGTACTTTGCCGTGGCCTGGGTGGCGCATACCTTGGCGAAATATGCGATTGCCAGCGAGAAACTGGCGGCGCAACGCGGGGTCGACTTGGCCAATATGGCGGAAGCCAATCGGCTGGCGATCCAGGGAATGCTGGATGGAGTTCTGGTGGTGGATGAGCGGGGGGTCGTCCGGCAGTTCAATCCTGCGGCAGAGCGCCTGCTGGGATATCAATTCCCTGTGGCGGGCGGCGTGCAGCTTGAGCGCTGCGCACCGCTGCTGGCGCAGCTGTTTGATGACTGGCGCCAAGGTCGGGGGCGGACGCTCGAAGTTGTACCGTTGCCGGCTACCGGCAGTCAGGTGCGGGTGCGTTTGCTGCCGGTGCAGCGCGAGGGGCTGTGGGGGGCGCTGCTCTTTCTGGAGGATATGCGCCGCATCCAGGCGCAGGCGCAACAGATCAAGCTGGCTGCTCTGGGGCGGTTGACTGCCAATATCGCGCACGAGGTGCGCAATCCGCTCTCCGCCATCAGTTATGCGACGGAATTGCTGCATGAGGAGGGGCGGGACCAGGCGCAAGAGAGGCTGGTGCAGATCATTCTTGATAATACCGCCCGGCTGAACCGTATCGTGCAGGATGTCATGCAATTGAACCGGCGCGACCGGGCGCAAGTCGAGCCGTTGCGGCTGCAGGAACTTTTGCCTCGGTTGGTCGATGAAATATGCCAGGCAGAGCATGTGGGATCTGCAATATTCGGCCTGAACGTGCCGGAATGTGAGGTCGGGTTCGATCGCGGACATTTCAATCAGGTATTATGGAACCTGTGCGGCAATGCCTTGCGTTACTGCCGGAAGATTGCGGGAAGTGTGCAATTGCGGGTGGACTGTGCTGCGGCTGGCGGGCCGGAGCTGGAAATCTGGGACGATGGGCCGGGCGTGACGGCCGAGGTCGAAGCGCAGTTGTTTGAGCCGTTCTTTACCACGGAGGCGAGCGGCACCGGATTGGGACTGTATATTGCGCGCGAACTGTGCGAGGCGAATGGCGCCGTGCTGGAATATGTGCGGCGGCCTGCCGGAGGAGCTTGTTTCCATATCATATTTGGAGGGAAGGGTGAGTGCTGACTGGCAGTCCCATGCTGCGGCCAAGGTGCCGCGGGTGTTGGTGGTGGATGATGAGCCGGACATCCTGGAATTGCTGGAACTGACGCTGGTACGGATGGGGCTGGAGGTGGATCGTGCGGCGAGCGTGCAGCAAGCCCTGCGGCAGCTCAGTGGCAGGGCCTATGATCTGTGCCTGACCGACATGCGCCTGCCGGATGGCGAAGGGCTGGCGGTAGTGCGCCATATCGCCGAGCATTGCAGCGATGTGCCAGTGGCGGTGATTACCGCACATGGCAACATGGAAAATGCGATTTCGGTGCTCAAGGCCGGTGCTTTTGATTATCTATCCAAGCCGGTTGCGCTCGAGCAGTTGCGCGCGCTGGTCAAGGCTGCGCTCAGGTTGCCGCAACCTTCGGCGGAGGTGGGGCAGGATGGTGCGCGCCTGTTGCTCGGGCATTCTCCGGCGATGGAGAAGGTGCGCAGCCTGATCGAACGGGTGGCGCGCAGCCAGGCGCCTGTATATATCAGCGGCGAGTCCGGCAGCGGCAAAGAGCTGGCGGCGCGGCTGATTGTCGAGAAGAGTGCGCGCCGCGAACAACCTTTCGTTGCCGTGAACTGCGGCGCCATTCCTGAAAATCTGATGGAAAGTGAATTTTTCGGTTATCGCAAGGGGGCGTTTACCGGGGCGGACAAGGATCGTGATGGATTCTTCCAGGTTGCCAATGGCGGCACGCTGTTTCTCGACGAGGTGGCGGATTTGCCGTTGTCCATGCAGGTCAAGCTGCTGCGCGCGATTCAGGAAAAAAGGGTGCGCAAGGTGGGCGACACCCAGGAGGAGCCGGCCGATGTGCGGATCATCAGCGCAACCCACCGCGATCTCGGCGGGCTGGTGCAGCAGGGCAAGTTCCGGCAGGATTTGTATTACCGCCTGAATGTGATTGCGCTGCACATGCCATCCCTGCGCGAAATGCGCGACGACATTCCGGATATTGCCCGCCAGGTATTGCAGCGTTTGCGCGGCGATGCGGCAATCGAATTCGCGCCGGAGGCATTGCAGGCGTTGCGCGAATACGATTTTCCGGGCAACGTCCGCGAACTGGAGAATCTGGTCGAGCGCGCTCTGACCTTGTGCGAGGGCGGCGTCATCCGTCCGGAGGATCTGCACCTGTTGCCGCTCCGAAGCGGGGAGCGGGGCGGCGCGGAGGGCAGGGCGGGCGCCAAGTTTCCGCTTGCCGACTATCTGGATCGGGTTGAACGGGAGGCCATCCTGGAGGCATTGCGGCAGACTGACTTTAACCGCACTGCCGCAGCCAGGGTGCTGGGCGTGACCTTCCGTGCCCTGCGCTACCGCATGGAGCGCCTGGGGATAACCGGCCAGGAAAAGGGATAAGGTGAGGGTCGGCGCGGATGGCTGGTTGAGCGGGGTGCGGCGCGTGCCCTCGCCGAATTTCGATCGGCGTCCGCCGCATGCCGCCATCGAGTTGCTGGTAATACACAATATCAGTCTACCGCCCGGCGAATTTGGCGGCGATGCGGTTGAACGGCTGTTCACCAACACCCTGGATGTCGGGGCTCATCCCTACTATGCACAGCTGCGTGACATGAAGGTGTCGGCGCATTTCTTCATCCGGCGCGGCGGCGAGATTGTGCAGTTCGTGTCTTGTCTCCGGCGTGCCTGGCATGCCGGGGCCTCGCGCTGGCGCGGGCGCGAGCGCTGCAATGATTTTTCCGTGGGCATTGAGCTTGAGGGCAGCGACCACGAGGCGTTTGCTGCGGCGCAGTACGCTGCTCTGGCCGGACTTACGCGCAGGCTGCGGCGTGCCTATCCGATCCGCGAAATCGTCGGGCATGCAGATATCGCACCGGAGCGCAAAACCGATCCGGGGCCCTATTTCGACTGGTCGTGCTACCTTAAATCGACCAAGTAGTTTATTTCCTTGTCTTATTCCGGACGGCAGCGGCAGGCCGGATTATCTAGGCCAAAATATCGCTTGCATAAATTCCTTGATGCACTAGAATTAGCGCAAACGAAGCAAAAAAATACTATATATAGTGGTTTTTTGAATTTTGGGCTGACTCAGGGCCCGGCGATCAAAGGGAGAGTTGTATGCTGCTTGCTGCCGATGGTGCTTTTTCCTCTGCTGTTTCCATTCACGATGTTCCCGCGACTTCTTCTGACGCCCCAGGCAGCCAGTTTGATCAATACAAGGTGATCCGCCGCAACGGCTCGGTGGTTCCGTTCGAGCCGGCAAAGATCGCCATCGCCATGACCAAGGCCTTCATTGCCGTCAACGGCGGGCAGGGAGCGGCATCGGCGCGCGTACGGGAACTGGTGGAACAGTTGACGGAAAGTGTGGTTGCGGCATTGCTGCGTCGCCAGCCGCACGGCGGGACATTGCATATCGAGGATATCCAGGATCAGGTCGAGCTGTCCCTGATGCGTTCCGGTGAGCATGATGTGGCGCGTTCTTATGTGTTGTACCGCGAGGAGCGCGCACGCGAACGCTCCAAGGTGAAGAAGGCGGCGCATGAGGAGGAGCATGTCATCAGCGTGCAGGGCAAGGATGGTCGCTATCCGCTGGACGTCGCCGGCATGCTGGAATTGATCCAGTCGTCGTGCGCCGGTCTCGGCGCAGCGGTGGATGCCGAACAGATTCTGCGCCTCACACTCAAGGATCTGTATGACGGGGTGCCAGCGGAGGAAGTGCGCAAATGCGTGATCCTGTCCGCGCGCTCGCTGATCGAGCAGGACCCGGCCTATAGTTTCGTGACGGCACGGCTGCTGCTCAACAACATCCGCTGCGAGGTGCTGGGCGAGGAAGTAAGCCATGCCGACATGGCGGTGCGCTATGCCGAATATTTCCCTTCCTTCATCAAGCGCGGCATCGAGGCGGAATTGCTGGCCGAGGAGCTGGGCCATTTCGACCTGGAGCGTTTGGGACGCGAACTGGAGGCCAATCGCGACCTGCAGTTCGGCTATCTGGGATTGCAGACGCTGTATGACCGCTATTTCCTGCATGTGGAGAATGTGCGCATTGAGTTGCCGCAGGCGTTCTTCATGCGCGTGGCGATGGGGCTGGCGCTCAACGAAATCGACCGCGAGGCGCGCGCCATCGAATTCTATCGCCTGTTGTCGAGCTTCGATTTCATGAGTTCCACACCGACCCTGTTCAATTCGGGGACGCGCCGTTCGCAGCTGTCTTCCTGCTATCTGACCACGGTGCCGGATGATCTGGACGGCATCTACGAGGCATTGAAGGAAAATGCGCTGCTGTCCAAGTTCGCGGGCGGTCTCGGCAACGACTGGACCAATGTGCGCGCACTGGGCAGCCACATCAAGGGCACCAACGGCAAGTCGCAGGGGGTGGTGCCGTTCCTCAAGGTGGTGAACGACACCGCCGTGGCGGTCAACCAGGGCGGCAAGCGCAAGGGCGCGGTGTGCGCCTATCTGGAAACCTGGCACCTCGACATCGAGGAATTCCTCGAGCTGCGCAAGAACACCGGCGACGACCGCCGCCGCACGCACGACATGAACACGGCCAACTGGATTCCCGACCTGTTCATGAAGCGCGTGATGGAAGGCGCTGACTGGACGCTGTTCTCGCCGTCCACTTGCCCCGATTTGCACGACAAATTCGGCGAGGAATTCGAGCGCGCCTACCTCGCCTATGAAGCCAAGGTGGAAAGCGGGGAACTCAAGCTGTACAAGAAGATTCCCTCGCAGACGCTGTGGCGCAAGATGCTGACCATGCTGTTCGAGACCGGTCATCCGTGGATCACGTTCAAGGACCCCTGCAACGTGCGCTCGCCGCAACAGCACGTCGGAGTGGTCCATAGTTCCAACCTGTGTACCGAGATCACGCTGAACACTTCGGATTCCGAGATTGCCGTGTGCAACCTGGGGTCGGTCAATCTGGCCGCCCACCTGTATCCGCAGGGGCATGAGAAATTCGGGCAGCTCGATCACGACAAGCTGCAGCGCACCATCCGTACCGCGATGCGCATGCTCGACAACGTGATCGACATCAATTACTACGCGGTGAAAAAAGCGCGCGATTCCAACCTGCGCCACCGTCCGGTCGGCATGGGCATCATGGGTTTCCAGGATGCACTGCATGAACTGCGCATCCCCTATGCGAGCGAGCAGGCGGTGGAGTTTGCCGACCGTTCGATGGAGGCGGTGTGCTACTACGCCTATTGGGCTTCGACCGAGCTGGCCGAGGAGCGCGGCCGCTACTCGAGCTACCGCGGCAGCCTGTGGGATAAGGGCATCCTGCCGCAGGATACGGTGGAGTTGCTGCGCCAGTCGCGTGGCGGCTATGTGGAGCTCGACGCCTCGTTTACCATGGATTGGGATGCGTTGCGCGCGCGCATCAGCCAGCATGGCATGCGCAATTCGAACTGCATTGCCATCGCGCCTACGGCCACCATCTCCAACATCGTCGGGGTGGCGGCCAGCATCGAACCCACTTACCAGAACATTTTCGTCAAATCCAACCTGTCGGGCGAATTCACCGTGATCAACGACCACCTGGTGAACGATCTCAAACAGCTCGGCCTGTGGGACGAAGTGATGATCTCGGACCTGAAGTATTTCGACGGCAGCCTGGCCAGGATCGACCGCATCCCGGCCGAGTTGCGCAACCTGTATGCCACGGCGTTCGAGATCGAGCCGCAATGGCTGATTGAGGCGGCGGCACGCCGCCAGAAATGGATCGACCAGGCGCAGTCGCTGAACATCTACATGGCCGGCGTGTCCGGGCGCAAGCTCGATGACACCTACAAGCTGGCCTGGCTGCGCGGCCTGAAGACGACCTATTACCTGCGTACGCTGGGGGCGACCTCGGCCGAAAAGTCGACCTCGCGCGCCGGCTCGCTGAATGCGGTGCCGACCGGCGGTGGCGAAGAGCCGAAATTCTGTTCGATCGACAATCCGGAATGCGAAGCCTGCCAGTAAGGCACTACACGCTGAATGACAACAAAGGCCCGCCACGGCGGGCCGACTGCAAGACGGAGAAAACTTATGCTGACATTTGAAGATGGGGTAACTTCCGGCGCCATGCCTGCGGGATTGCGCATCAACTCCATGGAGGGGGCGCCGGGCGCCAGTAAACAACCGGCTGCAGAGCGCGGCTATACCATTGCTTCCGCCGGGGCCGCGCGCATCCGGGTGGAGGACAAGCGCATCATCAACTGCAGCGTCGACGTGAACCAACTGGTGCCGTTCAAGTACAAATGGGCATGGGAAAAGTATCTCGCCGCCTGCGCCAACCACTGGATGCCGCAGGAAGTGAACATGTCGGCCGATATCGCGCTGTGGAAGAGCGGCAACATGTCGGAAGACGAGCGTCGCCTAGTCAAGCGCAATCTGGGCTTCTTCACCACCGCCGACAGCCTGGCGGCCAACAACATCGTGCTCGGCACCTACCGCCATATCACCAATCCGGAATGCCGCCAGTTCCTGCTGCGCCAGGCGTTCGAAGAGGCGATCCACACCCATGCCTACCAGTACATCGTGGAGAGCCTGGGGCTGGACGAGGGCGAGGTGTTCAATGCCTACCATGAAGTCCAGTGCATCCGCGACAAGGACGAATTCCTGATCCCGTTCATCGATACGCTGACCAATCCGGAATTCAAGACCGGCACCCTGGAGAACGACCAGAAGCTGCTGAAGAGCCTGATCGTGTTCGCCTGCATCATGGAGGGGCTGTTCTTCTATGTCGGCTTCGTGCAGATCCTGGCCTTGGGGCGCCAGAACAAGATGACGGGTGCCGCCGAACAGTACCAGTACATCATGCGCGACGAGTCCATGCATCTCAACTTCGGGGTGGACGTGATCAACCAGATCAAGCTGGAGAATCCGCATCTGTGGACAGCGGAGTTCCGCGAGGAAATCCGCGGCCTGATCCAGAAGGGGGTGGAGCTGGAGTACCGCTATGCCGAGGACACCATGCCGCGCGGCATCCTGGGGCTGAATTCTGGCATGTTCAAGGAATATCTGCGCTTCATTGCCAACCGCCGTTGCCAGCAAATCGGCCTCGATCTGTTGTATCCGGGGGCGACCAATCCCTTCCCGTGGATGGCAGAGATGATCGATCTCAAGAAAGAAAAGAATTTCTTCGAGACCCGAGTCACCGAATACCAGACGGGCGGCGCTCTCTCCTGGGATTGATGAGACGCCAATGAAGAAATTCTTTCGGCGAAGGCTAACCCGTCCCCTTGCAGGGGGCGGCGTTAAGAGCGCGAGAGCGCTCGGCCGAAGCCAAAAGAACTTTTTCGAGGTGAAGAACTAAAAAAGGCGCGGACTTCCGCGCCTTTTTGGTTTTTGGACTGGGTCAAATCGATGGGGTGATAAATCGAGTCTGACCCTAATTACTCATAAAAATAAATAGATATGGATCGTACAGATATAATTTTCGACAATGCTCGAATCGAAGAAGAATATTTGCGATGGGTACATTACTTCGGAGATGAAGATCCTTACCACTCTGACGATACCGTCGGCATGAAAGACGTCTTGCGATCACACTTCCTTATCGCAGATTACTTTTATTCATTAGATACAGGACTTGGAGGTGTTGGGCCACGGGATCCGAATTTGCTACATTCAGCAGTTTATCGACAGTTTGTATCATATGGTGGAATAAACAAATGGATCACGTCATTTGAACGTGCAGGGACTCTTTTGTTTGGCCTCATTACAGATCACCCGTTTCATGATGCGAATAAGCGGACTGGCTTACTTGTCCTTTTGTTGTTTCTACACAAGATGAATCGAGTACCAACCATAAATCAAAAGGAGCTCGAGGATTTTGCTGTGGATATTTCTGATCATAAACTCAAGAAATATCCGAGATACCGGGAATTAGAAAAGAAAAGCCAGGATCCCGAGGTTGAGTTTATTGCCGACTTCTTAAAGCGAAAATCACGTAACCTAGATAGGAAATTCTACACAATTACATATCGAGAGCTTGATAGAGTACTTCAAGATTTTGGCTATCGCTTAAAGAATCCTCACAAAAACTTTATCGACCTGGTTCGTGTAGAGGAAAGACGAAAGTTGTTTGGTTTCGGACCCAGGGAGCAAATTGATGTTAAGGTCGCCCAAGTTGGGTTTCCTGGCTGGAAAAACCAAGTCAATCAGGGTGCCATTTCAACTATAAGGAAAGAAGCGAAGCTGACTGCAGAAGATGGGTTTGATTCCCAAACTTTTTATCGGGGATCCGATCCGTTGCAATCGCTAATTGCCGAATATGCAGGGCCACTAGAGCGATTAGCATACAGATAGGGGTCGATGTCTTTGACGATCCGGCAATTCCCGATTTCGGTGCCTGGTCTTGAAAGCTTTCGGTGCCACTTTCGGTGCCTGGTCTTGAAACTTTCGGTGCCTGGTCTTGAAATATCGGTTTATGACGCGGCGGCGCGTCCCGTATCAGCCGTGGCTCAGCAATGGAAAGGCTTCCGGATGCAGGATCGATTCGACGGCAAGATCGATATCGAGATCAGGCCAATGGAGATGATGGGGTGATGGCAGCTCGACATTCGTGAGTTTGCCGATGGGCGCTTCCCTGAACCAAGGGAACTGGTCGAAAGAAACAAAGAGTTCCTGATCGTGGACGAGCAGCCAGAACCCGTTCCTGGAAACGTTGGATACCTCAACTTCACGGAATACCGTCGGACTCATAGCGGTTAATATAGTCTGTCGAGTCTTCAAAAGCAAAGGGATTTGGTGCCGCTTTCGGTGCCTGGTCTCTGCTTTCTGCTTTCGGTGCCTGGTCTTGAAATATCGGTTTCTGAAGCGGGGGGCGGTGCAGGTCTTGACATGACGCATTCTGCGGCTTGCTGAAAATCAGCTGCGCGTTGGAGATTGGGGCAGAATTTCGGGGGTGAAATCAAAGGCCGTTTCCGAATCATGTATTGACATATGCAATACATTTTCCGATAATCAATCGAAATGGATATCCGGTTCGAAATCGGCGGCGATACCTTCGTCTGGAACGAAGAAAAGGCTAGGCAGAACTGGCGCAAGCATGGCGTTCGTTTCGAAGAGGCGGCTACCGTATTCGGCGACCCCCTGTTCGTGCTCGTCGATGCTTCACGCAACGAAGAAGGACGTCAGGCAGCCATAGGCTTCGATACAGCCGGACGGTTGCTTTATGTGGTGCATATCGAGATCGAGTCCGAATCTATCCGCATCATTTCTGCGCGACGCGCATCCCCCGAAGAGGAACTTGAATATGATCTCTGATAAGCTCAAGAAGCGCCTTTCCAAGGATCGACCCATGACTTCCATCACGCTTCGCATCCCTGTCGATGTGGTCGAATCGATGAAGGAAATCGCGCCGCACAAGGGATTCTCTGGATACCAGACGCTGCTGAAAGCCTACATCAGCGAAGGGCTGCGACGGGACGAAGCGCAGTACATGATCGGGCACGAAGCGAGATTGATCGAGGCGCTGAAAAAGCTCGGCGTGCCTGAAAGCCTGATAGAAGAGGCATCGAAGGAAGCGGCCTAGTTCTTTCGGTGCCTGGTCTTGAAATATCGGTTTCTGAAGCGGGGGGCGGTGCAGGTCTTGTATGACGCATTCTGCGGCGCGGACAATCGGCCTCACGGGTCAGGTCACGCGGCAGCCTCATGCGGCATGACCTCTTCCTGCACGATGTGAAGACGGGTGATTCTGGGCATGGCATTTTCATCGAAATGGCAATGTACCGCATCCTGAATCATCTTGCGCAATTACGGCAAGGTGTCGGCTTCGGTGAAAATGGATTCTCCGAGCGCACGTGCGACGAATCCCCCTTCGGGTGACTGTTCCACGAGAAAAAGAATTTCGCTCATATTTTCTTCCTGTCTGGCCCACCATTCCCCTCAATGATACACCCTCGGGAAATTCCTTACCTGCAAAATCTGGAAGTCTTCCGAACCCATTGGAAAGGGGCAGGTCCCGCGATCGAACCTGCCGGCGTTCCGGTCGGCGCGAGCCGGCAATGCTTACCGGACCTGCTTCATGATCCTGAGCGCAGGCCTGCCGTTGACGTTTTGCAGCGGGAAATAGACATTGCGGGTTGCGGGATCGACGACGACCACATGGGCGTTCTCTGCGACGAAGCCCTCCCATGCCTTGTGCATCCCGCCGGACAGATCGAAAATGGAAACGATGCCTGCTTCCCCCGCGACATAGAGCCGGCGCAGGCCGGGGTCGAAAGCCAGCACGTCGGGGTCCTTCCCGATGGAGAATGACCGGGCGACTTCCATCGATTTCATGTCCAAAACGAGCAGCCTGCCGTTGTCCTGGCATGCGACGAATGCGAGCCGGTCGCGTGCGTCGATGAGCAGCCCGTGGGGCCCGGCGCATCCCTGCAGGGCATGGCTTGGGGCTATCCTGTCGGGTTCGGGGG
>Ga0078972_1016578_pt1 | contig 10864 bp, 11 predicted proteins | sample YelNatPaOPGAMG01_FD_67568 | JGI IMG/M metagenome (GOLD analysis project Ga0078972, IMG submission 67568) | Hot spring thermophilic microbial communities from Obsidian Pool, Yellowstone National Park, USA - OP-RAMG-01 (SPADES assembly) (version 2) | ecosystem: Environmental > Aquatic > Thermal...
TTAGACATCCTAGGTCTCCAATCTAATCTTTCCTTATCTACCAATCTATATAAATATAGATCTGTAAGGAATATCATAAAAAAGCAATTTTAAATTACTTTATTATATCGTCACCGACTTTCTTTATAGATTCCCAGTATCTTCTTACTTTATCACCAAAGGTAATAGTCATAATTGGATACAAGGATTCTACTACTTTGTTGGCTATTGGAACAAATTGAGATGGGATTATATTGCTATATATACAAAATTTTATTATTGCAACTAAGATAATTGCAATCTCCGTTTTATTTCCTTTAAGCTTATAAAATAGCTTAGCGATCCATTCTCCTATTTTAGCTTTTATCAACATTTCTATTAGTTTACTCTCTATCTTTTTTATCATAATACTCTCCTATTTTATTTCGATTTCTACCCCACATTGTTTGGCTACATCTTTCAAAAAATCTTTGCACTGTTTTTTATCCCCTTTAACAAAGTACCAGGTTGGAAAACTGTCATCCTTTACTAGTATTATATCGTTTCCTGAAGGATTGATATATACATTAATATTATAAGAAAATCTAGCTTTTAACTGTAGTTTATCAATATCTTTTAATTCGTCTATCATATTTTATTTAAATAGTTCAATCCACATTCTACTAGATCTAGCATAACCGATAAAAAAGCGTTTGTTAAATAAGTAGAATTGGATTGCCGGCAAAGTTTTATTCTCAAATCTTCTAAATTCTATAAAATTTTTATTATTCCCATAACTTTTATATACATATACAAATTTTCCAATGACTATTTTTGCTGTATAATTGTTGTAGTTGACACATGCATTTCGTATGCTATTGAACCACCAGGAACGAAAAAAACTGCCTAGTTTCCATATTAGTTTAGGATAATATTTTTTATCGTCCCCATATTCTGTAAATGTTCCATCTAGATATTCACTGTCATTTAAGTAATACCAAATCCATTTAAATCCATTTCTCCATTCGTATAGATATTTATCTACTAAAATGTTTTTAGTTCTAATTTTCCAACGAAATAAATAGGCAAAAGGATATATAAAAGGAGCTGAAATATGAAAGAAAAGTTGTAAGAAAAAATGTTTAATAAAAAATATCATAATATTCAATTTGCTGGAAAAAAATTAATATTAATATGTTCATATTCATCTTGGGCTATCCAATTATCCCCTGGACTTAATACTTTATAATATGTTCCTTTTTTTATAGGAATTAATGCCGAACTCCCTTTTGTATTGCCATTTATATCATCACCCATTCGCCATATAAGTATTGTTGGTGGATTATTAATGCCTACCATAATATCAAGATTATTTCGGTATGGCCCCCAAGCAACAACACTTAAAAATCCATTACTACTAGCTTGATACACTGTATTAGTAGTCAAAGGTATAGCATTAGAATAATCTGGGAATATACCATTTGCTATAATAGTTCCGTTAACTTCGAGTTTCGCTGTAGGTGTAGTTGTTCCTATTCCTACATTGCCATTGTAAATTGTTAATCTTTCAGCCCCATATTGATATAAACTCAATCTATCATCAGGATCATTATTTATCCCAATAAGTAATTTTGTAGTTTCTCCTGATTCGACATAATAACGAATGAATGCTTCGTCCTCACCCCCACCACCTGGATTTGTTGGAAAATAAATTCCAGCACTCGCTGAATTTCCAACCTCTGGCATTATTGCTCCACCAACTACTTGAAGTTTCGCATTCGGACTCGTCGTCCCGATGCCGACATTGCCACTGCTTCCTACAATAGTAAGATTGCCTGTACCAACTCCAGAAGCATTAAACGATTCAATCATAAAGGTATCAGTTCCTGGGGTTAACTGAAATCTTGCTGAATTGGATTGACCTCCTGGAGGAAGAGTTCCATCCGATGGATTTCTATTAAATCCTAAAGATCCATTTATAATATACGAATTTCCATTGATAGATAGAGGGGCAGCTGGACTAGTAGTATTAATGCCAACATTTCCATTAGTATCTATCAACATCCTGCTCGCAAAAGCTGTTACATCAAAAATATTGAAGTTTCCTACTCCAACTCCTCCTATATTCTGTCCAAAATTCCAAGTTCTATCTGGGGTTACTAAAGTAAATCCAGTATCTGAAGCCCCTGAGTTTGTGGATTGAACCTCTACCAAAGCTTGATTTGATTTAACTACGTGTAATTTCTGAGATGGAGAAGTTGTACCAATACCGACACTACCACCTTTTTTTAACCATAATCCGTTAGAATTATCACTATCAAAATGAAAGCCAAATACATCCGGAGCAGAGTAATATAAAAGATTTACTCTATTTTGGTCATAAGTAGCACCATTATAGAAAATTATACCCGGGTATCCACTTGGAGTTGAATAAGTGATTTTTCCAGCTTCACCAGTACCAGAATTTAAATACCAACTTTGTCTTCCATAAGTATCTAAATTAGATCTTAAAATTGAGTTACTATAAAAATTGAATAAATCACCTGAAGTATTTCTTACATCCAAGCTGGCAGTTGGATTATTTATACCAAAACCTGTTTTACCTGTGGATGGGTCATAAAAGATATTAGCACCACCGAAAGAACCGTTATTGTTGAATTGAAGCTGAGTATTAGAGCCACCAGGTGTAACGGAAAAAGTTTGCCAGGAAGCAAAACCATTAGTGTCAGAAGTCAAAACCTTCCCAGCCCCTTGAGTTCCATCTGCTATCTTGATTTGACCTGAGATATCCAATTTTGCTACTGGATTATTTACCCCAATGCCTACATTACTATTATTTATTCTAATAACTTCAGTTCCATCCTCGACACAACTTATATACCCATCTCCTGTATCATTTATGCTTATATACGTATCACCTTGTAGAATAAAATTTGGGTTGTCTATTTCAAATGCAGATCTTACATCTGTAATATCCTGATCTGAAATCACAACATTGCTTGTTTCATCTATTTTAATTTCTGCTATTATAAATTTATCTTGAGGATAGGGTGGAACGCTTCCTGGATTTCCTTCTGCCCCTTTTACTATTGACACTGTTCCTATTGTATCTATTCCTACTAAGTCGTATCTTGTATTACCATTAGTAGTAATAGGATCAAAAGCTGAGGTATCTGTTTCTGAAAACTTTATCACTCCAGTCCCATCTTTTTTCTTTAATATCCCAGCCTTTATTTTAATAGTATTATTATTGTTAGAAACAGGTCTTAAAGAATCAATTTTCGATTGAATAATAGATCCATCTTGAAGATCTACTGATGTAATAGATGAATCTAATATTTGTTCTCCTCTAATTTGTGTTCCACCCATATTTACCTCTTATTAATATCTATATGACACTCTTATCCTATCTCCTACTTTCGGAGCACTTAAGAAAGTAATGGTATTTGAAGATATAGTATAGTCATTTGTAGGATCTTGGAGTAAGCCGTTTAAGTATACTTCTTCTGTACCTGACTTAGGAGTATTAGCGAGTGTAAAGTCAGTATTACTTCCATCTATAGTTCCACTAGGATTTTCTCTTACTACTATAGTGCCAAGATTATTTAGTTGAGAAGCAGTAGCCGTAACTGCAACTCCTCCTAATTTCAAAGTAGCTCCTGAGGCGATAGAAAGACTAGCCCCACTGTTTATACTAAGGGTATACCCATTACTAACAGAAGAGTCAGCACTCGATCTCAAGAAGTCAGTTGAATCTAAGGAATCTAAAGTAGCTGCATTTATATTAATTAACTGACTACCATCTACTGCTGGTAATTTAGCATTAGAATCTAATTGTACAATTTTATTTGCTGAAGTACCTACATCCACTGCTATACTGTCAGGATTGACTATTATACCTGTACCAGCCCCTACAGACACTATTCCGGAATCAAAGGTCAATCCAGAACCAGCTAGGGTAGCATCAACTCTAATGTCAAAGCCTACTTTAGTTAAACCTGTTGACGCTGTAGTCGATTCAAAGTATTTGGTATCCCAACTAGATCCTCCAAATAAGTACAATTTTGAAGGTTCATTATCTGCACTTACAAAAGTTCCAACGGTTGGAGTAGTATATACCCAGGAACTACCATTCCATTCAGCTATCTGATTATTGTGTCCAGTCCAATCTCCCTGTCCTATTCCGTTTATTAAATATCTATCCCCAGTTGAAGGAGTACTTGGGGGAGTTGTAGCTACAGATAATACAGAAGGCTGCCATTCCATATTCTGAACCATTGAGGTGACAGCATCTAATTGCGATTTATTTACTGCATCTCCTGAATTTACTCCTGCAGCCAAGCCAGTCAATCTATATCCACCCATTGATTGATTAGCAGTGAATGCAACACTTCCATCTTTCTTTATGAAATTAGCACCATCTGCTAATTTCGAAGTAGATATTGCAGCTGAAGATGATATTTTACTATCATCTATAACTCCAACTTTTAATACTCCAGAGGAATCAAAGTCCGCTGAAGTTGTATTTAATTTTGATATAGCAATGTTAGCATCAGTTGCAATTTTACTATTATTAACAGCCCCATCTTTTATCTTAGAAGTGACTAAGGATTGATCTAGAGACTGTAATTCTAAGTCTATTTGTGTTCTAGCCATTTATATACCTCCTATTATAATCTACTATTATTTTTGACCCCACTGAAGGGGCATATGTCATCGTTATAGTCGTTCCGTTTAATGAATAATCCTCGTTCTTTTCTAGTCTCAATCCGTTTAAAAAAACTCTTTCTGTTCCGTCTATTGGTGTATATAATAAAACAAATGTTATATTACTGCCATCTATATTCCCTGAAGGCTTCTCTCCATAAACCTCTCTTTGGATTATCTTTCCTGCAGACCAAATATCATTTTCTGTTGTTCCGTCATCATTAAATGTCTTTTCACTTGCTTTAATTCCACCTTCATCATTTAATAAAACAATATTATTTTCATTTCCTATCGTCTTTATAACAAAATTGTCCTCTAAATATGTAATACCATCTTGTAAATCATTAACATCATCTGCAGCTACAATACTTCCAGTTCCCCAGTAATGAATAGCTATGTTTGAACCTGCATTATAAGGGTTAAACCATACTACACCTAAATCATAATCGAGATAGTATTTATTAGATGCCGGAGGATTCTCACTATCTGAAGTAAATCCATCTATCGAGAATTCTCTTATTTTATCTGGAATTTCTTCTAATCTAATAGCATAAGGAGCGTATGAAGGTATAATTCTATATTCATTTTTGACCGCTGGAGTCGTCCTAGCTGGATATCTTTTAATAAAGTTTAATGGAGTCATATGTATTCATAGCTTACCATTAAGCTATCTCCTGTCATCGGTATCGTTGTACTTGAAAAATAAACATTATTATTTGTAAGTTCATAGTCATAGTCATTAGGATATAATGACTTAGCTTTTAAAAGTAATCCATTTAAAAATACTTTTTCACTATTATCAATAGGAAGATGCTGTAATATAAAAATTCTATTTGTTCCATTTATATCCCCAGATGGTATTTCCTTGTATGCTTTTTTAATTTTGTATATCTCATTATAAATTCGTTGTGACGTCCATAAGTTATTTGCACTGGTTATTGAATCTGAGATATTGATATTTGAATCCTTTATTGCACTTCCGTCTGAATCTATTAATATTAAATTATTGGTTGTTCCTATTATTTTATTTAATTTAAGGTCATCTAAAGAATAAACGGCATTCTGTAGATCATCTACGTCTTCTGCCATTATAATACTTCCAATACCTTTATAATTTATAGTTACTTGATTCCCTGCATTCTCAGGAGAAAAATATATAAAAGCAGAAATATAATCTACATAAAATTCATTTATATGCAAATCATTTGTTGTCTTTTCTATAAATTGAATACTATTATGTGTAACATTAACAGATGAAGGAGTTTCTTTAAATGGTACTTCTTCTAGCCTAATAAAATAGGATCCAGAATTAGGAATTGTTCTAATCTCTGATTTATTATATTGAATTAACCTTCGATTAAATCGAGGTATAAAATTAAAATTAGGCATATGAATACGTTTTAGTAAAATCAGTTCCTATATTTATAGTTAATTGAGTTAATACTATATACTCATTCTTTCTAGGGTATATTGGAAATGATTGTCCTGTAATTGTAACTGAATCTATTCCATCGATTTTAGAAATCTCAGTTATTAAATCAGAATAATCAATCTTTTGCCCTAAACTTAAATTTTGTATATATAATGATAAAGAATTACTTACCTCGTCTGATATCGTGTTTCTATCATAACCCGAATATACTTCTAAAGTGCAGGATAAAGAAATATTCTTTTTATATGCTTTTCTAATAAGAATATCTGATCCTATGATGTGATTTTCTTTTTGATCTATAATAGCCTGGAGATCTACTATCAATTTATCATATGGATATGAAATACTTACAACACTTCCAGAATCAGGTAAATCTGTACTTTTAAATGTTATATATGAAGAATCTTTTATCGAATCCTTATATACACCAACATCCTTTGTAATATTAACAGGAAAAGTATATTGAGATCCTCCTTTAACTCCTATAACTGTTACGTCATTGGGTGAATCAATGTATGGTTTTATTGGAAAATAAATCTTTTGATCTTGACCTGTATATTCAACCTGAAAAGTGTATGTTTGTCTATCCTCTTTTAATACTATTATGTCAACCTCTCCACCATATATATTTCTTATTGCATCCGAATCTCCAGCTCTTATGATATTGATGTCCTTTACCCTTTCATCAGTATATAAAAGTGCTTTTATCCCAGAATCAGTTCCTATTGAATTTCCACTTAATTTTTCTTTTATCCTGTTGGCAAAATCCGAATTGCTTTCGACGTCTCTTCCTCCTACTCCAGGGGAAGGATTGGTTACTTTTCCAATTCCAGTTATTGGTGTTATTATTTCTTTTATCGCTCCAGTTTGGACATTCCCTACAGAACCGGGAGTTAGACAACTACATTTTACAGTAACTGCATATCTTTTTGTTCCATCAAAATCAGTATATAAATAATCGTTCAAATGAGATACATCTATTTGTTTTGATTCAATAGTTTTGAACTGTATTTCTGGAGATCCTACAGATGATGGAACCTTTACTTGAACTCCTGTATTTATTATTATATTAGTATTTGGTGGTGCATCCTGAGTGGAGGTTGTTATAAATGTAACGTCTACAGTTGAGATAGAAGATCCTAATCTAGTTAACCCATAATTTAATCCAATGAGATCCAGATCCGAGTTCTCTATTTCATTTGAATATTCTAATGAAGATAATTTACTAGCATAAGTAATATCACTATAAATATTTTCAAATTCTACAGAAGGACTATCGATTATTAAATCTTTAAAAACAGTGCCATCACGAATATCTATATTTGTTCCATTCTTACTATTATATTCAGTAATGAAATTTTTCATCGATTCTATAAAATCATCTTTTGTTTTAGGATCTATAGCCATAGTTATATATTAACTCCTAGCTCGATTGAATTCCCACTCTTCATTATAATCTTTAGATCTATATGTATTTTAGTTGGTTTGTCGGCCTCTATTGAAAAATTTATTGAATCTAAACTATCTATTTGTTCATCTTCATTATCTGTGGTATCATTATATTTACTTATTGCATATGCCACTGAATTGATTATTTCTTGTCGTATTACCCCATATGAGTATTCATCCAGGGTCTCTCCAATCAAAGATAGTAAAGATGTTCCATAATTTTCATCTGTTTTCGATGTACCTAGTTCAGTAGACAAAAATTTACCAATAAATTGCTTAATCTTTTCTTTATTTTGTATTAAATTTATTTGTCCAAAGAAATCAAAAGAAATATCAACATCTTGATTCATCGTTTCAGTATTCTGTGTTATATTTAAATCGCTCATAATTTATATTTATTTCTTAATAATGCTTTATTTCCTGTTATATTAGAACTACTTACTATCTCAGTAGCCCCCATTGACAATTGATCCTTAATTGCTTTCATTGGGTTTTGAATCAACGTATTCAATGAAGTAGTTGTAATTGCATATAAGAACATTCTAAAATGGTCTTTATCTAAAAATTTAAAATCGAAAGTATAATTAAAGACATTAGGACGTGTTGCATCTATACCGACCTTAAAATTTTCTATGTATCCTCTATAATTTCCTAATCCAAATTTGTATAACATCGTAATAGGATTTCTTATGCCTTCTTCCATCGTTCGAGTAAGAAGATCGAGTTGATTCAATATCATCAAAGAATGATTGCTAGCAGCCATCCCGGCAATAGAAATCGTGTCAGGTATAGCTGGCCAATATTGTGCGAGAAGTCCTTTTTTTGTAAATGCAGTAATTACTTTAGGCTGTTTCGTAATATTTAACTTTTGTGGATTCACTAAAAGAGGCAATATAATTTTATTATCTAAATTCTTTAGTTTTAGAATTTTTGCTATCACTTTAATTAATAAAACGTCTGGTCCTTGCCCCGCGGCCTCAGAAATAAAATTTGAAGCGTTCGTTATAAAATCACCTTTCTTTATAGGTGAATCAAATACAAAAATTAATGGAATTTTTTTAAATCCAAATTGAGCCATTAAATTTCTCTCCCATTAACTAAAACTTTAGGACCATTTATTTCAATTTGTCCATCATCTTCATTTAAATTTATTGATAATCTTTTTGTAGATAATTTTAAATTACCGTCTAAATCCATATAAACTTTTGCTCCATTTTTACTAGTAATTCTTATTTCTCCACTTTTTATCTTTCCCGTTTTATCAAATCCAACATTATAATTATTAATCCATGAAATTATAGTTGATAACAAAACAGCATGATTATCACTTAAAAAACCAAATATTCCAATAGTTCCTGTTTCAATACCGCATTCAATTCCCCATGGAGGATTTGTAGAATTATTGAAATATGGATATGTTATAAAAACGTTACTTTGCCCTCCTGCCTCAGTGTCTAACCATCGAACTGAGTACATTCCATTCTCATCTAAATCTTTTAATACTTGTCCTAACCTAAGCGACGAAAATCTATCTGTTGCTAACTTTGTTAATTTATTATATATTCTCATCTACTAAAAAAGTCATTTTATATCCAATTGCTTTTTCTAACTTTTTATTATCTGTTGTCTTTCATATCGATATTTAGGAAAACTAAAAGTTTTAATTTTTCCGTCATAAAAATCACTAATAAATTGATACTCAGGTATGTCTTCGATATACAAATTATATTTTACTCCATAGGGATCCTCAATATTTAGCTTATCGAATTTAGTAAATCCAGGTATCTCTCCTTTGTCTTTTTTAGGATCTATTATCTTTGTTTTTCTCAAAAAGGACATAGTTATTCTACTTTCACTTCGGCCACCAAAATTAACAGTTTCTACTATTTCAGTTACAAAACCTGTTAAATTTTTTCCTTTAAACCAAATCATATCACCTAGATCTACATTTATTAAATACGGATATCTAATTTCTAAGGTCAAAAGTTGTGAATTATTCTGTATTTTTTGTACAGTTGAATAATATTGTAATGCAATAGGATCGCTGACGTTAGGATTAGTTTGGACATCTGGTCTTCTATACCCGAAACGCCTAAGTTCATCTATATCATATCCGCTGCTCTTAAATAGGGCTTCTCTTATTGAATCATCAAAAAGTTGTAAAGCTGTTCCAGGTGTACTTAGTACTTCTGTATAATAATTATCTACGGTTTCTCTATATGAGTAATCTAAATATAAATCTTCATGAAGTACCATTGAAGGAGGTTGTTCTACACGGAGTCTATCATAAACAATGGTTCCAGTTCCCCTTTCAAATAAAACATACTGTATATTCTCTTTAAAATTATTTAATACTTGTAAAAGATATAAGTAATTAGAAATAAAATCTTTATTACTTCCTGAAAATTGAATTTCAACATCAAATACATATGACTTATATACTGAATACAATGGATCATCTGGTTTAACGTTACAATATAATTCAGCTAAAGGTATAAGGAGAGCCTGTGTTCCTTTATAGGGTTTAGAATCTATTAAATAATTTGATAACATTTGTGTTCTTTCTTCTTCAAATCCTGTATCTGCAACATAATAATCATCATCTACAAATCCTTTATCTTTATAATAATTAGTTTTTTTGATTATTGTACTGCGACACATAAAGGTTTCTTCTAACATCAATTTTACTCTACTTATAGTATCCTGAAGATTGTGAAGAAGATCCCCATATAGAACAATATACTGATTTGCTAGAAGATGCATACGTTGTGTTTCTAAATAAGTGTCAGTAAAAAGAGCAAGATTTTGAATAAAAGGAGTCATTGCTAAATAATATAAAATCGAAAATCCGCTTAGTTCATATCTGATTCCATCTTCAGCTGAATCTTTTTCTTCTATTGTTGTTATATAGCCTCTAAATTTAGTTTTATATAAATAATCATACTTAGGATTATTTTTAGCCTGAGAATTAGATAACATATTCTTTAAGTCTTTATCATACTGTGTTTCTGATTTGTTAGGATTAACAAAAGAGGAAGCAACTTTAATTTCTATGAAATCCATTCTTCTAAATATTGGAAAATTTACATCATTTAAATTATATTTAAAGGTTGTTTTAGAGTTAATAGATTCTGGAAAAATTGTTAATGAAAGTCTAGATGGTTGTCCTGATGCATTTTTAGAAATTGAAAAATCAGTTACATAATCATCTATTTGATATGTAATAAAATGATATGATCCTAATTTTTGTTCTTTAATTAAAAAAGGAAAAATACAATTTTTTACTTCTGAACTATATTCACTTTCATGATAGCATGT
>Ga0078972_1016582_pt1 | contig 10860 bp, 9 predicted proteins | sample YelNatPaOPGAMG01_FD_67568 | JGI IMG/M metagenome (GOLD analysis project Ga0078972, IMG submission 67568) | Hot spring thermophilic microbial communities from Obsidian Pool, Yellowstone National Park, USA - OP-RAMG-01 (SPADES assembly) (version 2) | ecosystem: Environmental > Aquatic > Thermal...
TTATCATGGGGATCGGATTCTTTTTGTATGCCTTCGTGCATTCGTATTTGGCTTTGATAGCTGTCGTTGTCCTTTCAAGTTTAGGAATGCACATGTCCATACCTTTAACAGGTGCATTAACTATGAGTTTAACGACAAAAATCCAGATAGTTAAGATTGATCTTATTTATGAAAGTTGTTATAATACATCGTGTCAGCTTTTATTTTTCTGATATAAAAATTGATGTCATGGAGGGATCATTATGAGTAAGCCCAAAGTTTTATATATTCCGACGGTTAGCCACACTGACAGGGTGTTTAGAAAAGAGACTTTTGAGCGAATGCTTGACATTTTTGACGTAAAAATAAACGGCACAAATACGAATTGGACAACAGAGCAAGTGGCAAAGGAGATCGCTGGGTTTGATGCCCTTGTTACTGGCTGGGGGACACCAAATCTCAGTGAGGAAGTTTTTGAAAATGCAGATAAATTGAGAATAATAGCTCATTCTGCTGGTTCTGTTAAAGTTTTTCTTAAAAATGATGTGGTTGAGAAATACATCATTCCACGCAATATAACGGTTTTTAGTGCAAATGATGCGATCGCCATCAACGTAGCGGAATCTACCATAGGTTATATGATTATGGTATCTCATAGATTTATGGATCATGCTTTGGCAATAAGAAATTCCGGCGTATGGCATCACCCAAACTTGCCTATCAACGGTCAATATCTGACGGGTAGCACTGTCGGAATAGTCTCTGCAAGCAAAGTCGGTCGCCACGTTATGGAGTTACTAAAACCTTTTAGGGTCAAAACTTTGGTCTATGATCCATATCTTTCAGATTGGGAAGCTGGTAAACTCGGCGTTTATAAAGTTGAGCTTGACGACTTATTCGCTCAATCTGATTTCGTAACCATTCATGCCCCATCTATACCTCAAACACATAATATGATAGGGGAAAGGCAGTTTAAGTTGCTACGTGATGGTGCGGTATTTATAAATACGTCTCGTGGCAGTGTTGTTGATCACGATGCAATGCTTGCAGAAGCACAAACAGGGCGTATATTAATCGCATTGGATGTCACATCTCCTGAACCATTGCCATCTGATAGCCCATTTAGGAAATTAACGAACGTAATAATCACACCGCATATATCAGGTGCGGGTTTTTATGGCTATTTCACAATCGGCTCTACAACTTTGCAAGCACTTGAAGATTTCTTTGCCAAGAAACCAGTTGTCGGTGCTGTTGATTTTTCAAGATATGACTTAATAGGATAAAAACTATGGGGTGATAAAAATGATCACAAGAACAGAGCAAGGACCAGTTTCTGAAATTGCTCAGCTTTTCCCTGAACAAGGGAAATGGACAGAAGAAGATTATTTCAGTCTTCCAGAGACAAATAAAATAGTTGAGCTATCGGAAGGGAGGCTTATCATAACACCATCACCGACGACACAACATCAAAAAATTGTCTTAAAACTTTCTACTATGTTATTTAATCATGTATCATCGCATAATCTCGGAGAGATCATCATAGCTCCGATGGACGTTAGGCTATATCCGGGTGTTATTAGGCAACCAGATATAGTTTTTATGAAAAATGAGCATAAGGATAGAATTACTGAAAGATATTGGGGTGTTCCTGATCTTATAATAGAAGTGATTTCAGAAAGCACAGTTAAAGAAGACAAAGGAGAAAAATTTTTTGAATACGAAAAGGCAGGCGTGCCTGAATATTGGATTGTAGATCCTAATATGCAAACCATAGACGTTTTCCAACTAAAAGACAATGCCTACTATCTTGCTGGCTCTTTCGGTATCGGAGATAGTGTAAATTCTATTGTGCTTCCTAATTTAAATATTCCAGTTGAATCTATCTTTAAAAGAGGAGATTAACTATGAAAAAAATTATTTTTCTATTAACGACTATAAGCATCGCTTTTATTATGACAATTAGCACACAGGCTTTGTTATTAGAATTTAAGGCTGACAAGGATTTGGACGTTTGGAAACCTGTCGGAGGCGAATGGAAAATAAAAGGCGGATTGCTTGAAGGAAAGACAACAGGTTATCAAGACCTTATGCTGAACGTAAGTGGATCGGATAAATGGACCGATTATACATTTGAGGTAAAAGGAAATCTAACTGCTGGGCGTATTTGGGGCGTTTGTTTCAGATATGTTGACACATTAACTAATTATAGGTTGAACCTTTATGAAGACCTTGACGCTACTAACAATCTCTACATTTACAAACGGGTAAATGGCTCGTTCTCTGAGGTCTTTAAAACACCAGTTGGGAAAATTGATTTCAATAAATGGTATACCCTGAAACTCACAATCACTAAAAACACTATGCAGGCATATTTGGATAACGTTCTAAAAATAGAAGTTGAGGATAAAAATAATCCCATTGAGCAAGGAACTGTTGCATTAGAAGGCGAGACAAATACTAATTTCCAAGTAGAATATTTCAAGATTGATGGAAAAGGCATACCGCCAACATCCGTTGATGCAAAAGGCAAACTTGCATCACTATGGGGCGATATTAAAAAGTAAAAATTTAGACGTTAGATGATAATCTTGTTTTATTTCATCTAACGTCCAGCATTTTAGAAGGGATCATAAGATGAGTTGTATAAGTCTTTTGATAAGTATCGTTTTTTCTACTCCTTTGGCTGTTGATATAAATTCAAACCATATCGGAAATGTATGGACAGAAGAGGAAACCGTCAAGTTTGACATAAATGCAGATTCAGAAGCCAATTTATCCATAGTAGATTACTATGGGAAAAATGTATATAAAGGGAAAATTCACGCTGGGAAATCAGAACTTGATCTTGGCAAGTTTCAAAAGGGATATTATCTGCTTACAATTAAGGGTGAAAATGAGTCCAAGGAAATTCACTTTGCAATAGTGCCTTCTCCTGAAAACAGACCCGATATGAGCGATTCCGCAATTGCCTCCGATGTCGCTATGAGTTGGCTTGTAAAGCCCGAACGTTTTGATGATCTCGCTAAATTGATAAATCTTAGCGGGATTGTTTGGGTGCGTGATAGAATAAGCTGGGGAGAATTGGAAATTGCAAGAGGGAAATTTGCCGAAAATACAAAATATGATCTCTCTGCGGATATTCAAACGAAAAGCGGACTTAAAGTCTATCAAGTCTTTCACGCGACACCGGAATGGGCACAGGAGATAAAATCCTCTCATTCTTTTCCCGATGATCTCCGTGATATTTACAACTTTGGCGCTGAAATGGCGAAACGTTACAAAGGCAAAGTCCTCGCTTGGGAGGTATGGAACGAACCCGATATTTCTGTTTTTAGCGATGAACTTGGCGATTCTTATGCTTCTATGCTCAAAGCTATGTATTTAGGATTTAAATCTACCGATCCTGATCTATTGGTGTTAATTTGTAGTTTCGCAATGCTTCCTGGGAAGTTTGCAGATACCATATTTCAAAATGATGTCGGCAATTACTTTGACATCTATAATTATCATGTATATGATGATTGGAAAAGGCATGTTGACAAAGCGTTAAGCCATATAGAGATTATGAAAAAATATGGGCTTGAGAAAAAACCAATATGGCTGACAGAGGCAGGGAGACCTATAAGACGCCAAGATGATATGATTGAATATAATGTTGATCAAGGACGAGATGTAGCGGAGTTCTTGCCGAAAGCTATAATAACATCGCTCAGTGCTGGTGTAGATAGATACTTTTGGTTTATCCTACCATATTATAGAGAAAATGATTTCATGTTATTCGGACTTCTAAGACAGGATTTGACGCCTACTCCTGGGTATTCCTCTATGTCTGCTTGCACTTATGCACTTGGAAAAGCAGAATATCTTGGCAGTCTGGATATTCCCGGTATCTATGCTCATGTTTTTAAGAGAAGCGAAAATGAGATCACCATCGCTTTTTGGACAGATGAAGGCAAAAAATCAATTAAGATTAACGCTAATACTGAAATCGGCAAATTAGTTAATATTATGGGCGTAGATGAGGAAGTGAACATCAATAAGTTAGAGGCAGAGACATCAGTAAAATATCTGATATTGCCTGCGGATACATTAAAAGATAAATTAAAAATAGATTATCCAAAGATAAAACCTGAGATAAATCGTTATGATCCAAATAAAGTATCACCGATAGTTGTCAGGCTTCGCTTTCCAAGAGAAAGTAGAGATAAGAAAGAGGAAGTCTATAAGATCAAAAAAGGGGATTCAACGAGAGTAGGAGTTGAGATATACAATTTTTCGTTACAGGAGTTTACATGCAAGATTGAATTGCAACTGCCTGATGGGTGGAAAGGGTCACTAAATGACGATATGGTAACTGTCAGTAGAATGGGAATGGCGATGCGTAATTTAGTGCTTTCCGCTGATAGTGATGCAAAATCTGAAAGAGTTCCACTTCGCGTAAATATTATCAACAATCTTGGAGAAATTGAGACATTTACTGTTGCTTGGATTGTCTTAGATTAATAATAGCTGAAAGCCTATTAAACTTGACATATTATTTAACTGATGTTATATTAGTGCTTGCGTTATTATGAAATCTCTCTGTCTCTGCTTATCAATTGTTATGGAGGGCAAAAGAAAATGGCGTTAAATATTAATGAATTGAGACCAGAAGAATTGAGGCGAGTCTGTAACCCTGATGATTTTGAATTTGAATGCACATCAAATATAAAGCCGCTAGAAGAGACAGTCGGTCAAGATAGAGCCTTGCGAGCTATTGAGTTTGGCGTTGAAATAAGAAGTCAAGGTTATAATATATATGCTCTTGGTCCTATCGGCACGGGAAAGACAACATTCATAAAAAACTACTTAAAGGATAAAGCGAGTGAATTGCCAACTCCAAGCGATTGGTGTTACGTATATAACTTTGAAGATTCTTATAGACCTAATGCCCTGAGATTGCCTGCTGGTAAAGGATTAGAATTCCAATCTGATATGGATAAATTACTCAATCATCTACGAGTTGAAATTCCGCGGGCACTTGAAGCAGAGGATTTTGAGCGAGAGAGAAACGAGATATTCCAAGAATATCAACAGAAAAGAAGCGAGGAAATGTCAAGCTTAGATGAACAAGCAACAGCGGCGGGTTTTTCATTACAAACAGGACCGACAGGACTTATGCTTATCCCTGCGTTCCAAGGACAACCTCTTACTCCTCAACAAATATCTCAGTTAAGACCAGAACAAAGAAGAGAGCTTGAAAGAAAAGCTGCTGAATTTCAAGATAATATATCCGCTACTATGCGTAAGATCAGAGACCTTGAAAAGGAAGCAAAAGCTAAGATCAATGAACTTGAACAGAAAACTGTTATCTTCGCGGTTGGACATTTCATAGATGATTTAAAGGAAAAATATTCAGGTATAGATGAAATCAATGATTATCTTGATGACGTAAAAAAAGATGTAATTGACAATATAGACGATTTTAGACGACAACCGAGCGAGGGAGAATCAGCAGAGGTTCTTGGAATGAAAATACCGATGCCTCAACCTTCTTTCAACAAATATAAAGTTAATTTGATCGTTGATAACTCCAAAACCAAAGGAGCGCCTGTTATAATTGAGTCTAACCCAAATTATCCTAACCTGCTTGGACGCATAGACCGTCAGATCAGATTTGGTGCATTGACAACTGACTTCACTATGATAAAAGGTGGTTCTTTACATCGTGCTAACGGCGGTTTCTTGATCATACCTGCGGAAAGCCTTTTAAGAAATTATTTCTCTTGGGAAGGTCTAAAAAGAGCGATTGACAGTAAAGAAATTAAAATATCAGAAGTTGCCCAAGAGTTAAGTCTTTTCAGCACTATATCGCTTGAACCTGAACCGATACCATTAGACGTAAAAATCATATTGATCGGAAGCCCCTATATATATTACCTTCTGCACGAATTAGATAACGATTTCCAAAAATTATTCAAGGTGATGGCGGATTTTGATATATTAATGGACAGGACACCTGAGAACGTCCTCAAATATGCAAAGTTTATATGTGCAAGATGTATAGAAGAAAATCTCTTGCATTTTCATAAGACTGCGGTCGCCAAGGTAGTTGAATATGGATCAGAGTTAGCGGGCGATCAAAATAAATTAATAACAAGATTTATAGACATTGCAGATATTATCCGAGAGGCGAGCTATTGGGCAAAAAAAGCTAATAAAGACCGCGTCTATGCTGACGATGTAAAAAAGGCAATTGACGAGAAAATCTATCGTTCAAACAAAATTGAGAAGAGGATTCAGGAACTTATAGATGAAGGCACAATAATGGTAAATACAGATGGGGCGGTTGTTGGTCAAGTCAATGGGCTTGCTATTGTGCAACTTGGCGATCGGATATTCGGAAAACCATCAAGGATAACTGCCCGAACCTATTTAGGCAATGATGGCGTTATTAACATTGAACGCGAAGCTAAGATGAGCGGTAGAATTCACGACAAAGGAGTTTTAATTCTAACGGGTTATTTATGTGGAAAATATGCCCAAGATAAGCCTATATCGTTGTCTGCTAGTATATGTTTTGAGCAATCCTATGAAGGAGTAGAAGGCGATAGTGCGTCTTCAACTGAATTATATGCACTTTTGTCAAGTATAGCAGGTATCCCAATAAAACAAGGCATTGCGGTAACTGGGTCTGTTAATCAAAGAGGAGAGATTCAACCGATCGGCGGTGCAAGCCAGAAAATAGAGGGATTTTTTGATGTTTGTGCTTCCGCAGGATTAACTGGTGAGCAGGGAGTTATAATACCGCAAAAGAATGTCAAAAACCTTATGCTTAGAGAGGACATCGTTCAAGCTGTCAAAGATGGAAAATTCCATATATATCCTGTTAGCACTATTGATCAAGGCATGGAAATTCTGACAGGGTTAAAAGCTGGTGAATTAAAGGAAGATGGCACTTATCCAGAGGGAACTATCAATTATTTAGTTGACAAAAGTCTTAGAGAAATGGCTGATAAGTTAAAACAATTTGCTTCCAAAGAAGAAAAATCATCAGAGAAGGAAGGAGAGGAGTCATAAATGCAAAAGATTTTAGGTGAAGGGAGTTATCCCGGCAGGGTTCTTGGTGTCGGTCAGACAAAATCAGGCAAGTTACTTGCTATTTATGCTTTGACTGGTCGTTCAGAGATGAGCAAACAACGTAGAGCGGTTATCGTTGGCAATAGTGTTCAAATAACCCCATTGGGTGAATTGACGCCAGAGCAAGAGAAAAACAAAGATTTGATCATATACCGTGCTATGAGCATTCATGTTCCAAATAGGACATTGGTATTGAGCAATGGCAAGCAGACAGACCCGATATTTAACTTGATTTGTCATTATGGATTGAGCATTCACGATGCCCTATATGCAACTATGTATGCTATGGGATTTGAGCCAGATAGCTTAAAAACCCCCAGAATAGCAGGGATAATATTAACAAGTCCTTACGCAAAACGAATTTTGAGTATGGTTGTAGAGGACAAGACACAGCCAGAGGGAAAGATGGCTGATATAGCAACGCTTGACGCAGGAACTCCCGGTATGATCGATCTTATTAGCACTTATACAGGTGATTATGATAATCCAAAAGCTCCCGAATTGAACCTGCATAAGAATTGGATACATACGTTAAATGTTGAAGGGGATTCAGCAGAAGAGATAGCACAAGAGGTCTATGATGCTTTGGATGAGAAAGTCCGTGTTTCTGCTATCTCCGCAGTGCTTGAACATGACGGTTGGATGATCAATGTCTGCAATTTGTATGGATAATAAGACTATATCGGACATTTTCTCCCTAATGTTTTAATCTAAACGCTTTGAAATAATCAGATGTAAATATCAATTCCGAGTTTTGCGGAACAATCGGTCCGTGAAGTGGCGGTCTTGGTTTATCGTTGCCGAAATCGCTAATTTGGACAATAAAAATTATATTCTTATATTTCTCAAAAAGTGCTTTGTCTATCAATTTATCTTGCCCAATCTTAGTATGCAATGCCCAAGCTATCCACCATTCAAGACCGTGCCTCGCAATAATAATGGTTTCGTTGTTACTTTCAATTATAGGATTCAATTCTTTCAAGTTCTCAAACGCATTTGTATCAAGAACTGTCTCCTTAGGATGTCCCGATACTAAAAAAATTGATAAAAAAGTAAAAACTAAAAGAGAAATACTTATTATTTTAAGTAGCCTAATACTAATAGTTGGGGCTATTTGAAGTATTAATAATATTTGAGGAATAAACAATAACAAACTAAGTCTTTTAAAATACTCTTCTTCAAGAAATGGAAACGAAAAAGCAATTAAACAAACAATGGATGAAAACATTATTGTTTTTTGATATAAAGTTAATTTGTTTCTCTTTGTTTTTAAAATTATTATCCCAAATATGCCAAGAAAAGGAGAAAGGAAATCAGGTGGAATTGCCCCAGTTAATATACCAAATATGGCGGGTCTCTCAAATAATTCAGTCCAAAATGAAAATAATCTGTTGAAACGGGATAAATCAAAGATGGCAACTAAAATACTGCTGACAGCAATAACAATTGCTAATGGAATTATTGCCTTCTTTTTGAAAAAATATAAAGCAGATATTAACAAGAAAAATAAGGCAAAAGCAAATGTTCCAAAATGTGTAAGACCTGTCAATAATAGAAATGCGATTGAAAGAGGAATATCAAATTTTTCTTTTTTAATTAGATAGTTTAGAAAGTATGCAATAAAACCGAATAAAAATACAATTGCCAATGCGTTTTTTTGCAAATCTGATGTAAGAATAAGAGGTGAAAATGACAGAACCGAGAAAGCAATAATACTTATATCAAAATATTTTAGCGATACATATCTACTCAGATTGACGATTTTGTAAAGAGGTATTAACAAGAGTGGAATTGAAAAACTGTCAACTAACTTTACTACGTTCAATATTAGAGTGTCAGTAATTGTAAAACCAAATAGTGAAACGATTTTTATGAGAAATGCATCCAAGTAAAATAATAATGGCATATCTGAAAAACCCAATTTGCCATTTGTTAAGACATATCTTACTTGTAAAGGATAATACCCACCGTTAACCCCTGGAATCAAATTTTGAGAAAAATTGAAATAAAGCCGTATGAAAAATGCGACTAAACCAACTGTTAAATATATGATAATTAGTTTAAAGTCCAAATTTTTATCATTTAACTGTTCGTTCTTCAAAGTCATATCGTCAATTCCCTAACCTCTTGTATTAGTAATTAATGCTTATACCTATTGTAGATATAGAGAAAACAAGCGAGGATCAGGATAAAGGTCCAACCTGAGACCATAATAATTTTTCTATGTTTCGGCATAACGTCCCAGAACATCTCTTTATCGGTTAATATATACTTTTCCCATTGGCTAAGGTCTGGCAATTTTAGCCTATATTTTCCATCTATTTTGCTTATATAGGATACATCATCATTTTCAGATTTTGTCGGCTTTTTGTTCGGATATTCAACCCATATATGAACCAAAGAGGCTTTTATATTGTAAGGTATATTCTTTGCAGATAAAATGCTTGCCAGAACCATAGCCCTGCTTTCACAATCCCCCTTTTGTCTTATGATGGCATCCTTTGGAGTTGGGACAAACCAAGGGACGCCATAATTAGTCCAATCATACTCATATACTATCAGTTTTTTGACAAATTTCTCTATTTCCGAGGGGTCATCTGGTATTTCCGCATCTATCAGATCAACAACGGATACATCAATTGGAAAATGTATATATCTGACAAAATTCCTTATAAAAACATAAGGATTTGGATAACAGACAATAAATGTCCAAAACAAAAATGCGATATATGCAAATACATAGATCTTCCATTTTTCTTTTATTAAAATATTCATTTTCTTAATGACATCAGCTTTTCTGGGTAGTTTGATGTTATCCCATCTATCCCAATATCAATTAGTTCCTTCATATCAGATTCATCATCAACAGTCCAAGCCCAAACGTTTAGACCTCGTTTATGAGATTCCTTTATAAGATTCGGTGTGATTATCTTATATGATAAGTTCAATGTGCTTGCACCTACTTGGGTAGCTTGATATATCAAGTCCAATATACTGGACATACGAATAACAGGCAATTGTCCGCTTATTAATAATGCGCGTGGTATCATTGGATTAATCTCAAAAGCCGACTTAACTGCTTCTGGATAGAACGATTGCAAGATGACATCTGCGACTGCATCAGCTTTTTCAACTTCCTCAATAACTCTTTTAGTGATATTATTTGGCTTGATTTCAATGACACTGATCGCTTTTCCTTTTGTTAGTTCAAGCAATTCACCTAAAGTTGGTATACGTTCGCCAGTAAACAGAGTTGAGAACCATGAACCTGCATCAGCCTGCTTTATTTCTTCAAGCGTCATCTCTGCAACTGCACCTTTTTTGTTTGTAGTGCGGTTCAGTGTGCTATCGTGGATGATGACAACATGACCGTCTTTTGTGCAATGGACGTCACATTCTACGCAATCAACGCCAATATTTATCGCCTCTCTAAAAGCAGAAAGCGTATTTTCTGGCGAATGACCTTTGCCAGATGCTCCTCTATGGGCTATAAAAACAACCTCTCTCATCTTTGTATATTCCTTTCTCGTATTTGCCAAAAAATTTAATACAAAATTTTAAAAGTCCTTTTCTTATAGAAATTCTAACAGAAATTTGTAATTTTAGAAAGAATAAAAATTCTCAGATTTTAAGGTTGAGCTAAAAAGCTGAACTTAGGACATTAGTTCGGACATTTTCTAGAATAAGTGAAAATAATACTTTCTGCTAAAACTAAATTTTTCCAAACATTTCAAAAATCCCCCTTTATCCCCCTTTTTC
>Ga0078972_1016583_pt1 | contig 10860 bp, 12 predicted proteins | sample YelNatPaOPGAMG01_FD_67568 | JGI IMG/M metagenome (GOLD analysis project Ga0078972, IMG submission 67568) | Hot spring thermophilic microbial communities from Obsidian Pool, Yellowstone National Park, USA - OP-RAMG-01 (SPADES assembly) (version 2) | ecosystem: Environmental > Aquatic > Thermal...
GACCCATGGCGCCACCGTCCTCAGTGAAGCCCTGTTCAGAGCCGTCGCGGGACAGGGATGTTTCGGGTTGTGTCGCAAATGCACAGGATGTATCTTGACCTATCCTCTATAGTATGCTGTTGCTGCACATCCTCGCACTCGGCTGACGATGCCCTGGTAGAGGTGCAGCAACGGCACGCTTCTTGCTGGACCGGAGCCCGGTGCGCCACCAGCGAGGCCAGTACACTGGCGGCGCGTCTGGCTGCAGCATCGCCCGGGCAGAGCCGATGCTGCAGGGACGGGGCGGCCGGTTCCAACACGCGACCAAGCAGAGACAGCAGGAGGTTGATGATGCAACTCACGCCAAAGGAGATGGACAAGCTGATCATCTACCAGGTGGCCCAGATCGCGAATGCCCGCAGGGCGCGAGGGATCAAGCTGAACCACCCGGAATCGGTGGCGGTGATCTCGGCGGCCATCCTGGAGGGTGCGCGCGAGGGGAAGAAGGTTGAGGACCTGCAGAAGGAAGCACAGAAGGTGCTCACCAGAAACGATGTCATGGAAGGCGTTCCCGAGATGATCGAGAGGATCGACGTCGAGGGCGTCTTCCCCGATGGCACGAAACTGGTGACCGTGAACAACCCCATACAGTGAAAACCCGAAGAGAAAGGAGAGCGGTCGATGGGCACGCCCGTTGGTGGTCTGGTGCTGAAAGACGAGCCGGTCGAGCTCTACCCGGGCCGGAAGACGATCAAGCTCAAGGTCAAGAACACCGGCGACCGGCCGATCCAGGTGGGGTCGCACTTCCACTTCTTTGAGGCCAACCGGCACCTGGAGTTCGATCGTCCCGCCGCATTTGGCTGGCACCTGGCGATTCCTTCAGGGTCCGCCGTGCGCTTCGAGCCGGGCGACGAGAAGGAAGTCACCCTGGTTCCCTATGGTGGCAAGCGGCGGGCCCACGGTTTCAACGGCCTCACCAATGCCTGGGTTGGGTCCCGCCACAGCATGGTCGAGGCCTTTGAACGCGCGAAGCAGTTCGGCTACAAGAGCACCGCGCCCCTTGAGGTCAAACCGGAGGAGGTGCCCGAAGCAGTGCCGGAACCGGTGCTGGCCTAGCCGATGGCCGCACCCGGCAGAGCTGCTGAGGCCGGACCCGAGCGCATCCCGGGAACAGAATGCGCAAAGGAGTAGCAGACATGGTCGAAATCTCGCGAAAAGACTATGCCGCGCAGTACGGCCCGACCGTCGGCGACAAGATACGGCTGGCCGACACCGACCTCTACATCGAGATTGAGCGGGACTTGCTGACTCACGGCGACGAGGCCGTCTTTGGCGGTGGCAAGACCCTCCGTGATGGCATGGGCTCCGATCCGGAGCTCACCAACGAACATGGTGCCCTCGACCTGGTGATCACCAATGCGACCATTGTCGATCCGGTGCTGGGGGTCGTCAAGGCCGACATCGGCATCCGCAATGGGATGATCGTGGGCATTGGCAAGGCAGGCAACCCGAGCACCATGGCCGGCGTGTCGCCCACCATGACGATCGGGGCGGGAACCGAGGCCCTTGCGGGTGAAGGGCTCATCGCCACCCCCGGGGGCTTTGACACCCACGTGCATATGATCTGCCCGCAGCAGGTGTACGCGGCCATCAGCAACGGCATCACCACCTTTGTGGGTGGTGGCACCGGCCCAGCCGATGGCACCCGCGCCACAACCTGCACACCTGGCTCTTGGAACATCCATCGCATGTTGCAGGCTGCGGAGCAACTGCCGATCAACTGGGGTGTGCTGGCCAAGGGCAACTCGTCCGACAAGGCACCGCTGGTGGAGCAGATCCTGGCCGGCGCCTGCGGCCTGAAGGACCATGAGGACTGGGGCTGCACACCCGAGGTGATCCGCACGAGCCTGGATGTGGCGGATGAGTATGACGTTCAGGTCTGCATCCACACCGACTCTCTGAACGAGTCCGGCTACGTCGAGAACACCATCGCCGCGATCGACGGCCGCACCATCCACACCTACCACACCGAGGGGTGCGGTGGCGGGCACGTGCCCGACATCATGAAGATCGCCTCGTACCCCAACGTCCTGCCCAGTTCCACCAACCCGACGCGGCCTTTCTCCGCCAACAGCGTCGCCGAGGCCTTTCCCATGATCATGGTCACGCATCACCTGAACCCGAATGTGCCCACAGACGTGGCCTTTGCCCACAGCCGCGTGCGACCGGAGACGATGGCCGGCGAGGATGTGTTGCACGATCTCGGCGCCCTGTCGATGTATTCCAGCGACGCGCAGGCCATGGGGCGCTGCGGCGAGAACTGGGTCAGGCTGATCCAGACCGCCGACAAGATGAAAAGGCTCTCCGGCCCCCTGCCCGAGGACAAGGCAGCGGGAAATGACAACTTCCGCGTCTTGCGCTACGTGGCCAAGCTGACCATCAACCCGGCCATCACCAACGGCATGTCACACCTGATCGGCTCGCTGGAGGTCGGCAAGCTGGCCGACATCGTCCTGTGGAAGCCGGCGTTCTTTGGCGCCAAGCCGTTTGCCGTGGTCAAGGGCGGGATGATCAACTGGTTCCCCATGGGCGATCCGAATGCGTCGATCCCCACTCCCGAGCCCGTCTACTATCGGCCCCAGTTTGGCGCCTACGGCATGGCCCTGCCTGAGACGTGCGTCACCTTTGTCTCCACCGCTGCCTACGAGTCGGACATTGCGAGCCGGCTGGGCCTGCAGCGGCGCGTGGAGCCGGTCAAGAACACCCGTACGCTCACCAAGAAGCACATGGTGCGCAACAACGCGACGCCAGATATCGAGATCAACCCCGAGACCTATGATGTCACCGTGAACGGGAGGCCGGCGACGGTGCCCGCTGTCGAGACGCTGGCGCTCAGCCAACGTTACTTCTTCAGCTAGGCGGAAGGTTCGGCAGGGAGCGCGTGCTGAGCGCGCCCCCTGCGCATCGAAGCCCTGGCAGGGGCTCGCTGGCACCGGTGACAGGAATGCAGGAGCATCAGCCATGCGCATTGTGGAATCGGTACTGGGGAACCTGGCCGATGAGACCTGGAGTGCACGGCTGGCGACGGCCAACGTCGACTGGCTGAGCCTGGACCAGTGGGAGGCGCAGAAGAACCGCCTACGCAAGAGGACGCTGGCCGGCGCCGAGATTGCAATATCGCTCGACCGGGGCACGCACCTGCAGGATGGCGATGTGCTGCTGTGGGATGCAGCCCGGGCGACGGCGGTCGTAGCAAAGGTGCAGCTCAAGGACGTGATGGTTGTCGAGGTCAGCGTGGATCAGCCCGTGGAGAAACTGATCCGCACCTGCGTCGAGTTGGGGCACGCCATCGGCAATCAGCACTGGCCGGCCGTCGTCAAGGGCTCCCAGGTCTTCATCCCGCTGACGGTCGACAAGAGAGTCATGGCCTCGGTGATGAAAACCCACGCCTTTCCGGGAATCACCTATCGCTTTCTGGCGGGTTCCGAGGTCATACCCTACCTGGCGCCCCACGAGCAGCGGCGCCTGTTCGGCAGCCCCGACGACCCGGTGCACCGCCATGACCATGCCCTGGTGCACAGCCACGATCATGCCAACGAACGGGCGGATGAGGGGACATGAGCATCGGCGACGTCATGCGCCTCTTGCAGTTTGGCGACTCACTGTTGCCGATTGGCGGCTTCACCTTCTCCAACGGGCTTGAGACCGCCGTCCATGAGGGCCAGGTGCAGGATGTGACTGGGCTGCGCGAGTTCGTGCGCACCGCCTGCAGCCGCGCGGCGGCGAGCGACGGCATCGCCCTCCTCGAGGCTCACCGCGGAGCAGGCGAGGCCGCCCTGCCGCGCATCCTGCGCGCCGATCAAGCCCTCTTCAACCGCAAGCTCAACTCAGAGACGCGCGCAATGACCGTGCGCATGGGCAAGAAACTTGCCGAAGTGGCCAGCCATGTCGTGCGACAACCCATCCTGGCCACCTGGCTCGCCACCATCCACCAGGGGGCAACCCCCGGCACCTACCCGGTCACACTCGGCCTGACCCTGGCCACCCTGGGCCTGCCAGAGGGATTTGCCTTTGCGGTGCATCAGTATGGGGCGGCAGCGATGATCCTGAGCGCCTCGCTGCGGCTGATGAGGATCAGCTACCTCGACGCCCAATCGATCCTGTACGAAATCAACGGTGCAGCCGCAGCAGAGTACGAGCGTTACCGGGACTGCAAGCTCGACGACATGGCGTCTTTCGCGCCGATGATGGACATCCTGGCCGCCAGGCATGTTGGCGCGCATGTGCGCCTGTTCATGAGCTGAGAACACAACGAAGCGATGGAGCAGAGGATGAAAAAGATCACCCGGATTGGCGTCGGCGGTCCGGTGGGCTCGGGCAAGACGGCCATCATCGAGGCGATCACACCCATCCTGCTCGACATGGGCGCCAAGGTTCTGATCATCACCAACGACGTCGTCACGACCGAGGACGCCAAGCACGTGCAGCGCACGCTGAAGGGCATCCTGGTCGAGGAGCGCATCCTTGGCGTCGAGACCGGCGCTTGCCCCCACACGGCAGTGCGCGAAGACCCCAGCATGAACCTGGCGGCCGTGGAGGATATGGAGGCGCGGTTCCCGGACACAGACGTGGTGCTCATCGAGAGCGGCGGCGACAATCTGACCCTGACCTTCAGCCCGGCCCTCGTGGACTTTTTTATCTACGTCATCGACGTGGCTGCTGGAGACAAGATTCCGCGCAAGAATGGGCCGGGGATTACCCAGTCGGACATCCTGGTCATCAACAAGACGGACCTGGCGCCCTATGTGGGCGCCAGCCTCGAGGTCATGCGCCACGACGCGGCCCTGATGCGAGGTGGCAAACCCACGGTCTTTACCAACTGCAAGACGGGCGAGGGGATCCTCGAGTTGGTGCAGGCCATCAAGGAGGGCGTGCTGTTTGGCCTGAACCTGGGTGCCGGTGGAGCAGAGCCATGATCGACTACCGGCTGGTCCGGGAGTTGGCCGCCTTCCAGGATGAGCCCCGGCAGCTTCCAAGTGGCTATATCGGCAAGAGCGGCCTGGCGCGCATCGAGTTCGAGCGCTGCGACGGCCGCACCATCGTGGCCAGTTGCCACTCGCGTGCACCCCTGGCGGCGCACAAGGCCTTGTACTGGGAGGAGTCGATTCCTGGCATGGCTTGCGTGTACCTGATCATGGTCAGTGGTGGCATGGTGCAGGGGGACCGGCACAGCATAGAGCTTGTCGTCGGGCCCGGAGCGCAGGCCCATGTCACGACGCAGGCGGCCACCTGGATCCAGGAGATGAATGCCAACTTTGCCGCCCAGACGCAGCGCATCGAGTTGGCAGAAGGGGCCTACCTGGAGTACCTGCCCGACATCGTTATCCCCTCCCGGCACAGTCGCTTCCATTCCCACACAGAGGTCTCGATCGCGCCCACGGCGACCCTGCTGTACTCCGAGGTGCTCATGCCCGGGCGCAAGCACAAGAGCGGTGAGGTCTTTCAGTACGACGTCTTCTCTTCGCTGGTGCGGGCTGAACGGCCTGACGGGTCAGAGCTGTTCGCGGAAAAGCTGGTCATCGAGCCCTGGAGATGCGACCTGCGCCAGTGCGGGATGATGCAGCGCTTCGACGTCCTGGGCAACGTTCTCCTGCTTACCGGGCGCCCGGCCGCCGAGCGCATCATCGGCGAGGTGCCCGTTGCCTGCGGCGCCAGGGAGGAGTGGGCGGCGGGGGCTGGTCTCCTGCCCCACGATGCCGGAATCGTGTACAAGGTGCTCGGTCCGGAGTCTCACGTGGTGCTGGCGAGGGTGTACGAGTTCGTCACGCTGGTGCGAAGAGTGGTGCTGGGCAGTGCGGCGCCTTTCCGTCGCCCCCACTTCTGACGCCACAGCCACCGTCGCTGATGGGCGGCGGGACAAAAACGGATTCGGGAGAGAGTATGGGAGATCCTGCGTATCTCGCACCATGGAATCGCCTGGTGGAACGTAACGTTGTGGCGCGCTTTTTCGACATCTACTTCCGGGGTGCCGGCCAGGTCTTTTTTCAGAACAACCCGCTGACCGGCCTGCTCTTTGCCACGGGCATCGCCTATGGCACCATCGCCAGCGGCACCATCCCTGTTCTCTATGGCTTTCTGATCGCGCTCTTTGCGGCCACGTGGACGGCACTCTTGTTGGACCTCGACGACGCGTCGATCCGCAAAGGGTTGTTCGGTTTCAACGCGGCGCTGGTGGGAGTGGCCTTGCCGACCTTCCTGGCGTGGAATGGCATCCTGGTCGGCTATATCTTGTTGGGGGCTGTGGCCTCGGTGATCGTCACCCTGGCTCTCACAGCAGTGCTCGGGACCTGGGACGGCGCACCATTGACCGGCCCCTTCGTGGTGACCACATGGCTGCTGCTCCTGGCGAGCTACCACTTCGGGCTGGTGGGGCGCCTTCCCTCCCTCGGCCCGCCCACGCTGCCTGCCGCGTCGCCCGCCGTCCCGGCCGGGCTGAACGCGCTGAGCTTTGCCGATGGGTTCTTCCGCGGCGTCGCGCAGGTCTACTTCATCAACGACTTGTTCACCGGCTTGATCTTCCTGGTGGCGATATTCGTGAACTCGCGCCTCTCGGGCGCCATGGCGATCTTGGGCTCCTTCCTGGGGCTGTTCACGGCTCTGGCATTCGGGGCCGACCCCGCGCAGGTCTACCAGGGACTGTTCGGCTTCAACTCGGTCCTCACGGCCATCGCCATTGGCAGCGTTTTCTATACCATCGGCTGGCGGACGACCATCATCACCGCCTTTGCCGCCATCGCCACCGCCGTAGTGGCCGCCGGCTTGTCCACGGCTCTGAGTCCAGCGGGCATACCCATCCTCACGTCGGCGTTCGTCATCACCACTTGGGCTTTCCTGACCGCCAAGAAGAGCCTTGCTCCCAAGCACAACGAGCCGGTCGCCGAGAGCCTGTTCGGAAGGCAAGACGGGTCATAGTGGAGGCCCCAGACGGCGAGGGGTCATCGCTGCCTGGCCCGCCATGCCCGCCCGATGATCGCCAGGATGGCCAGGGCGACGACGAACGAGTAGGCCGCGGCGATCGCCACCGCTGCTGCCTGCACGGCCAACTGCCTGGCATTCCCTTCCACCAAGCCGCTCGCCTGGTTGACCGCTGCCACGGCCAAGAATCCTACCAGGATGGCTCCCGAAAGCCCGCCCACGCCGTGAACGCCCCAAACGTCGAGTGCGTCGTCCCATCCCCTAGCTTTCCGGAACTGCACCGCCAAATAGGTGACGATACCGCCGACGGCGCCAATGATGGCTGCTCCCCATGGCGCCACGTAACCGGCAGCCGGTGTGATCGTCGCCAGGCCGGCCACCGCGCCGGTCATCGTGCTGACCAGGTCCACCTCGTGCCGTTTGCTCCAGTCGATCACAGCCCAAGTTATCAGGGCCAGGGAGGGAGCGATCAGCGTGTTGGCGAAGGCAGTTGCCGCTACTCCGTCGGCGGCAAAGGCGCTGCCGGCGTTGAAGCCGAACCAGCCGAACCAGAGCAGACTTGCGCCCAAAGCCACAGCGATTACGGACTCGGTGCTGCGCGAGGGGGGTCGTTCCTGTGCCTGAGCCCGGCTCTTGCGGGCGAGAATGGCGGCGGTCAGAGCGGCCGTCCCGGCGGTGCCATGCACGACGATCCCTCCGGCAAAATCGAGGACTCCCAGCCGCTCGAGGAACCCTCCACCCCAGACCCAGTGTGCCACCGGCAGATAGATGAAGATGCTGAAGCCGATCAGGAACAGCAGGTACCTGCCGAAATCGAGCCGGTCGGCGAAGGCCCCCGTGATGAGCGCCGGCGTGATGATGGCAAACATAACCTCATAGGAAAAGTAGGCCAGAAAGGGCACCGTTGGTGCAAAGCTCGGGCTTGGCTGCCTGCCGACGGCGTTCAGGCCTCCCAGCGACAGGTCACCGATCACCCCGGCCACGTCGTTGCCAAAGACCAGGCTGAAACCGAACAGGGCCCAGATGATGGCCACGACGCTCACCGAGAGCAGGACCTGCAGCGTAATCTCCCGCACATCCTTGCCCTTCACTACCAGGCCAGCATAGAACAGGGCCAGGCCAGGGGTCATGAGGAACACCAGCGCCGCGCTGATGAGCAGGAATGCGGTATTGCCGGTGTTGACAGGGCCAGGCATGGTCGCTCCGGGTTGCGGCGCCATCGAGCCAGATCAGGGGATGCCCTGGTCTCGACCACCGCCAGCCAGGGAGACTCTCGCTGGCCCAAGGCCAAGTCTGGTTCACGGCGCCCGTTGTGCTGATGCCACGATGGCAGACGCGCTAGCACTATCTGTGCCATCGCGTCCCTCGGCATGTCCAAGCCACTCTGCATGGCCTTTGGCGGCGCGTTCTCGCCTGTAGCCATGACCGGGGAGCAGGGCGATCTTCGCCGTACAGCTTCGGAGAGCGCACGCCCCAGCTTGGCCGGAACGTGGATGCTGCCTTCGGCCTACCACCCGTCGCCTTGGAGATGGTACATCCCTTGCTCATCGTCTGTTGGAGCCCCAGCCAAGGGCAGGTGAGGAGAGGGCACGCGTCGCCGCCGGGGGCCACCAGCTCGCAGGATGTGAACGACACGAGGCCGGGGGGCGGGCGGAGCTAAGTAGGTAGCAGAAAGTTCCTTACGGCTTTTCTGGCCGATTTAACAAAAGCGGAGCAGGCAGGTAGACTAGGGGACACCACATCTCGCTAGAAACCTGCCATGCTCCGCCTCACAGTGGATGATACGCAGTATGTTGAGTTGCGCCAAGTGGCCCGCCGAGCCGTGGGCCGGGTGTCCGAAAGAGCCCATTTCGTGCTGCTCTTCCTGCAGGGGCACTCCCCATCCGAGATCGGCAACTTGATGGGGTACGACAAGGCAACCGTACTCAAGTGGCTCCGGTCCTACATGGACCACGGGGTCAAGGGCCTGTACGATGCGCCTCGGAGTGGCCGTCCCCGGCTGTGCAAGCACCTCACTGCTGTTGTGCAGGCCCAAGCCGGCCAGCCGCCGCGCAACTATGGCTACCTGCAAGCCTGTTGGACTGTGGCCTTGTTGCTCTGTCATCTGCGAGATCGTTTCCATATTGTCGTCAGTCGAGCGACCTTACGCCAAGCGCTCAGGCGGGCGGACTTTCGCTGGACTCGGCCCAAATTGGTTCTGCCGCGTCGGCCCGACCCGACAGCGGAGCAAAAACGCGCCAAACTGGCCCAAGCGCTCGCCGATTCGAGCGCGACCGTGATCGCCGAAGACGAATGCGACATGCATCTGCTGCCTGTGTTACGAGCCATGTGGCAGAGGGTGAGACAACAGCTCCGCATCGTCACGCCGGGCCAGAACGCAAAACGTGCCGTCTTTGGCGCCCTGAACTTGCGCACAGGCGAGTGGTTCTACGAACTGAACGCCCGGAAGCGCGGCATCGAGTTCATCGACTTCCTGTCGCGGTTACTGGCCGCCTACCCAACGGGGCCGATCTACGTCATCGTAGACAACGCCAGCATCCACACTAGCCATGCCGTACAGGCGTGGCTGACGCGCAACGCTCGCCTGCAACTGGTATATCTGCCCACCTATGCCGGCCACAGACTCAACCCAGTCGAAAAAGTGTGGTGGGCCCTGAAGGACGGCCTCTCGGCCAACTACTCCTTCAAGAAGCTGGCCGATCTCGACGACGCGATTCGGCACTACTTTGTTGGCTTCACGAGAGAGGTTGCCTTACGTCTAGCCAACAGCGAGACCGTTCGCTCTGCCCAAACGGTGGCAGCTTGAAAGTCGAAGGAACTTTTTCACACCTACTTAGGAGCTCGACGTAGCTGTCCTTCGACGAGAAGCGCAGGCTCTCCGGGTCGGTCTGGGGCTGGTAATTGGTGTCGAAGCAGACTTCGTTGGAGATGTGCGTCAGGTCGGCGTCGAGCAGCCAGCCCTTGATGTCCTTCGCCGGGTAGGTCACGCCGTAGGCCTCCATGACCTTGGCCGTGGCGCGCACCAGCACCGTCACCCCCGTCACTAACCGGGGCGCCAGTTCGTCGGCCCGGCTCCAGACCTTGACCGTGTGGTATTCCGTGCATCGTGGCCCCAGGGCCACGGCCAGCCGCCACTCCGCCACGCCCTTGCCCGAGTCCAGGACGTGGTATTCCGCAGGCTTCGCCACGCGGCCCTTCAGGATCACCAAGTTCATATCGCTCATAGGTTATTCCTCCTGCCGTACTCGGCCAAACACAGGGCATCGGCGGCGTTGTCGTCGATTCTCCCCCGCGTATTCGCGGGGAGCTGGGCCGCTGGGAACAGCCTCTCGCAGGCGAGAACCGAACCGGCTTTTTTCGCGTCACGCTCACTGGCCAGTAAAATGGCCTGCTTCCATACGGCCGGGCGGATGTATACGAGCGGCAATCCGGCGGCCACAACGGCCGCCTCCACCCGTCCGACGCCTCGGCCAAACGCGAACGTGGACGCCACGCCCTGCCGTGGCATCGACCGCACGTCCTCCAGGACCACCATGCACCTCGAGTAGGGCAGGTCCCCCTCGGCCCACCGCGTCCCGAGGCGCCGGAACTGCGCCACGATGCCCGCCAGGTCGGGCTTCCCCGCCATCCTCGCCAGCGGCTCGAAGGCGATCCATCCATCGGGCGCCAGGAGGGCCGCGAATCCCTTTGCGCCAGGGTCCACGCCGAGGTACAGCGTGCCTCCGCCTTTGGCCGCCGTCATTTTCCGCCCTCCTTCGCCTGCGGGCACGTCGCCCGATGCGGGGTCCCGTCCGGGTTCACCGGCACGGGCCGGCCCTCCGACGTCAGGACCCAATAGATCGGCGCGTTGCAGCCCCGGCAATGCACCGCGTCGACCCCAGCCGGGATCTCGTACCGCGCTCCCCT
>Ga0078972_1016584_pt1 | contig 10860 bp, 11 predicted proteins | sample YelNatPaOPGAMG01_FD_67568 | JGI IMG/M metagenome (GOLD analysis project Ga0078972, IMG submission 67568) | Hot spring thermophilic microbial communities from Obsidian Pool, Yellowstone National Park, USA - OP-RAMG-01 (SPADES assembly) (version 2) | ecosystem: Environmental > Aquatic > Thermal...
TCAGCAGGAAGGACGGGCCGCTGAGTTGCGCCGACCGCTCCATCTCCCTGTGCATCGGGCTGTCGCAGCTCAGCCAGGTGGCGCCGGGGTGGGCAACCATGGCGAAATCGTGGTTGTGGAGGATGGTCTCGATACCGGCGAGGCCGGGCAAGACGGCCTTGGGCCCGCCGCTGTAGCCGGCGAAGAAGTGTGGCTCGACGAAGCCGGTGAGGATGCGGACATCGGCGTCCAGGAAATGGCGGTTGACCAGAAGGGGGTAGCCTCGCTCGCTTGTGCCAACGCTCGTCAGCCCGGACGCATCCCAGGCATCATGCTGGATCACGCGGTAGCGGCTCATAATGGCGCTGCCAAGCATGCGCCGCAGTTCATCCGGCGTGTTGGTGCGGTGGCTACCCAGGGCATTGATCAGAGTGATGTTGCCCTCCGGCACATGGGCCAGTTCGGCCAGCAGCACCGGCAGGACGCGGTCATTGGGCATCGGCCGGGTGATGTCGCTGAAGACGATGGCGACGCGGTCTCCTGGCCGGACGGATTCTGCCAAAGGGGCGCTCGCGAGGGGCCGCCGAAGGGCCTCACGTATGGACGCCGCCTCGTCCGCCAGGCCTGGCACCGGCCGGCGCTCAAGAACCGTCACCTGGCCGGGAAGGTCCAGGTCAAGGCCATATCTGCCGTAGGCTAGATGAACGCGCACTCTGCTTTCTCAACTCCCTGTCGCCTGGCCTCCTTGCGCTTCCAGAGGACGTTCGTTCCTGATGCTGCCCGGACGGCGCCGCTGATCAAGGCCATCGCTGTCCGCCGCCGCGCCAGATCAGCCTCTCCGAGTGGCGAGCCCCTCTCAGCCAAGCGCGCGCACCATGGTGATCGTGGCCGAGAATCCGGCAAAGGGCGCCGCCAAAGGGTAGCGGTGCCGACCCGTGGGCACGAACCCGAATCGCTCGTACAGCCTGCGGGCGCCGTCATTTGTATCCACCACTTGCAGCACCACGCGCCTGGCGCCGCGCTCGCGGGCATAGTCCAGTGTGGCTCGGAGCAGCCTGGTGCCTATGCCCTGGCGGCGCCGGTCACGGCGAACTGCCAGGGCATCGAGCGCCACTTCTCCCGGTCGCGCAGAGGTGAGGAACAATCGAAACAGCAGCAACTGGATAAGGCCAACCAGCCGGCCGGAGACACGCGTGCAGGTAGACAGGCGGAAATTGCAGAAAGGGGCACCTGGCTGTGTCAGACCGGCAAAGCCAAGGAGTTGATCGCCAGCCACGGCCCCGATCGCCTGTCGCCCGTTCAGGTCTTGCTCGAGTATTGCCTGGCAGCGTGCCCGTGAGGGGACAACCGGGCGCAGCTTGGCGGCAAAAGCCTCATAGAAGACGGCGGCAAGCTGCGGCCGGTAGCCCTCGGGCAGGCCGACAAGCAGTTCCATTCCCGGTAGGTTGGCAACATCACGTTCCACACCTGTCATCGTAACACCAGACATGCGGTTCCGCCTTGCCCACCGCGGTACCCATAAGGGGCCGCGCCACGGGATGCCTGGTTAGGCCGCCTCGATGCGCACCTTGGTGCCGCTCGGCACACCTTTGAACACCGTGGCATCGCCGTCAATATGGCCGAAGACGTTGACAGCGCTGGCCGGGCGGATCTCGCCCGGGCCGCTCACCGGCGTGCGCCCGAAGAAAATGCAGAAGGCGCTACCAGGGGCCCAGTAGCCGAGGTCACCCAGTTCCACGACCTCCTTGGCGTCCACTGCTTCCTGCAGACGGACAGGGATCGAGAAGTAGATCTCATCGCCCCAGGTGTTGGCACGCTGCTCGATGGGCAATGCTTTGTAGATGGCTTCGGCCGTGGGGCTGTCATTCAGGGTCGCTGTAACGCTGGCCGTTCCCGCCGTGATCTTGATCTTTTTCATTTCCTCTTCCTTCATCTGGCAAAAGGCGGGCGCCCGAAGGCGCCCACCAATTCCCATTGCTAAGCTCGTTCAGGACACCTTCTTGGCCACAGCCACCTTCTTCAGGTAGGCATACTTGGGCAGCGGTCCGCCGATGAGCGGGCGGGCGTAATCCAGGAACGCCTGCGTGACGTCGTTGCCCTCTGGGCTGAGATACTCTTCCGGAATGAGCTTCTCGGCGTTAGCCACCTTCTCCGAGTCCACCAGGCCAAACCTGCTCTTGTAGGGGTCATTCGAGAGGCGCTCAATGGTGACCATCTTGCCGGTGACGCCGTTGAGCGCCTGGCGCACCGCCTCGGCGCCCACGCCATAGGCCTCCTCGCGATCCACGGGCGAGGCCAGGAGCGAGGACACACGCTGGATCGTCCCTGGCTTGTCGAACCGCGCCTTTAGCTTTAGCTTGGCGGCGATGACCTTGCACAGGTAGTCGGCGACGCCGCCCATCTGCGCGTGGCCGAAAGCATCAACGTCAACCGCTGAGGTGGAGGCCATGAGCGGCTTGCCGTCCTCCCCCTTGGCGCCCTCGCAGACGGCGACGACGCAGTAGCCGAGCCTGTCATAGACACGCTGCACATCGTTCAGCAGACGGTCCATGTTGATTGGCTTCTCAGGGACGTAGATGAGGTGCGGGGCGGCATCTTCGTGGTCGCGTGCCAGAGCTGACGCCGCCGTCACCCAGCCGGCGTTCCGGCCCATGATCTCGATCACTTTGACCTTGTCCACGACGCCGATAGCTTCCGTGTCCAACCCGGCATCGCGCACCGAACTGGCCACCCAACGAGCGACGCTGCCGAACCCGGGGCAGTGATCGGTGAAAGCAAGGTCGTTATCTATGGTCTTGGGCACACCCACCGAGCGCAGTTCGTAGCCCGAGCGCTCCGCCAGCACGCTGACACGGTAGGCCGTGTCCATTGAGTCGTTGCCGCCGATGTAGAAGAAGTAGCGGATATTGTGCGCCTTGAAGACGTCCAGGATGCGATCGTAATCGGCCTCGGTGAGCTTGTGGCGGCAGGAGAGCAGGGCCGCGGCCGGTGTCTCGATCAAGCCATGGATGGTGGCGCGGTCCTCCTTCCCAAGGTCAATCAGGTTCTCGTAGAGAATGCCCTCGATACCGTGGAGCGAGCCATAGACGCCCGTGATCACGTCTTCGTTCTTGAAGGCCTCCTCAGCCACGCCCGCCACGCTCGCATTGATGACCGCCGTCGGCCCGCCCGACTGGGCGACGACCAGGTTGCCTTTGAGCCGATCCATCTTTGTTCTACCCTCCTCAAGCATGCAGATGGAGCCACCGGCCATAGCGTAAGGCTCGGCCTGGTGGCTCCAAGTTAGTCTCGGTTACCAATCCCCGATCGCGGCGCTAGCCCTGGCCCGGCAGGCCACGAGCTGCGCCGCCGGTGGCTGCCTTACTTGCAGTCGCAGGGGACATACTTGCTGATCGCGTCCATGTTCTGGCCGCGCACTTCCATCAGGTACTCGACCGCCTCCTCGGCTGAGAGACCGTCGTGCACGATACGCTGCGCAGCCATGGCGACAGCCATCGGGTCGTCGTCGCCGGGGAAGAGGATGTTGCGCCCCACCAGTGCGCCACGCACGTTGCCACCGGCCTTCATGCCCTCGGCAAACTCCCGCAGGACAGGGGTTGGCTCGCCAAGCGCCTCACCGCCCAGCATCAGGATGGGCAGAGTCGTGCTAGCAGCGACGATCTCGTAGTTGGCGGCGTAGGGCAGCTTCAGCCAGATATTCATCGAGGAGTCGCCGAGAGCGCTGGCGACGCCAGCGATACGTGCGAGTTCGTTGGCGTCCTTGAGTGTCTTGTACTTGCCGTCCGCGTACTTCTGCGGCAATGGCTCGATGAAGGTCGGCAGGCCGTAGGCATTCATCTCACTCACGGCTTTGGCGCAGGCTTCGATCGTGGCAAGCGAGTCAGCGTTGTCTGGCTCCAGGCGGAACATGATCTTGGCGCCGTCGAGCCCCAGCCGGGCGATGCTCTCCGCCGTGAAGGAGGTGAAGCGATCGTCCATCTCCCACACGGTGCCGGCCAGCCCGCCGCGGTTCATGCAGCCGAGGATGACCTTGTCGTCCAGGAAGGAAGGGCCACCGCCCTGGCGCACCAGGTAGTTCACGATGAAGAGGTCCTCGATCATGTCGGTGGTGCCCATAACGCCGTCGAAGCTGCTCGCTGCCATCACGCGCAGGACGCGGCCCAGGTACTGCAACCGGTTGGCCATCTTGAAAGTGTCGCTGCCAACGCTTGTGACGCGGCGGGCCGGATGGTCGCAGGCCAGAATCGCCAGCTTGCCGTCTTTGGTGATGCTGGTGCGCTTCTTGCGCGCCAATGCCTCGGCCTGGACGATCGTGGGCCGGTTGACACGGATGTCCGTGATCTTGTCCTTGACGCACTCACAGAAGAAAGCGGTAGAGTCGTAGCTGAATCCCTTCAGATCGTAAGCCATTTGGGCTTCCTCCAGATATGATCTATGGCCTGCGGCTGCTGAACCGGAGCACCGGGCTTCACACTTCCAGTTTCGCCCAGGCCTCCAGCCAGGCCCGCTTGAGATTGGCGATCACGATTTCCGGCGTCTCGAAGGAGAGCGGCTTGCACTCGAAGGTCACCACCGGCATCGGCGTTGGTACTTTCTTAGAGAAATAACCGATGGCGAAGAGCGCCTTGAGATAGGCCACCAGGTCGGGGACGTCGTTCTCGCTGCCGGGCACGCCGAAGCCCGGGTGCTGATCCCCATAGCCCTCGCGCCCCTTCTCCATGATGGCATTGCCCACATGGATATGGATCAGGTTCGACGCCGCCGCGGACAGTGCCTGCATCGGCGTTTCGTGCAGGAGAGGCAGGTGGCTGAGGTCAACTGTCAGGCCGATGTTCTCGTGGCTCTGCTTGACACGGGCAACAACCTCGGCAGCCTCGGCCGTCGGCCCGAGGAGAGAGTTCTTCTCGATGTCGCGATCGAAATTCTCGACCGATATCCAGAGCGTGTAGTCAGTAGCCTTTTCCTGGGCGTACTGGCACAGTTCGCCCAAGGACTTCACGATCTGGTCTTTGGCAGCGCTGGCCTTTTCCGGACCCGGGTAGGAGTTCGGGCCGTCGAGCAAGGCCAGGATGCGCGCGCCCACCAGGTAGGCCTGGTCAATGCTGTTCTTGACGTTAGCCACGGCCTTGCGGCGGCCATCCTCGTTCAGGTCGGCCAGGTTGAGCTTGTTGATGAGCAGGCCCGGCTGCGCGCCGAAGCCGATGTCCATGTGCGCTGAGGCGGCCAGTTGCTTGAGCTCCGCGAGGACGGCCGTGTCCTTCACTGGAGCGATCTCGAGGACGGAGAAGAACGGATCCTCGGCGATCTTGCGCGCGGTCTCCACAATTGGCCCCTCGCCGCGCATGACCTGTGGATAGATCATGAAGTGCACAATTCCCAGCTTACAAAAAGCCTGCCAGGGCTGGTTCATCCGCTAACCTCCGATGGGGTACAGTGTATTGAGCGCAACCGCCCACCCGGCCACAATCACCTCGGTAGCCAGGTAGCCAGCATTATAACACTCAGTGGGCTATTTGCCAGCGCCGCCGGTCATGGCTGGCCGAGCCACTCCACCGCCACCTCGCCCTCGATGTCCCTGAATTCTGGGTCGCCGGTCACCACGGGTGCAGCGAGTTGCTGAGCCAGGGCGGCGGCGAAGGCATCGGCGTAGGAGATACGGTGCCATGCCTTCAGGTGGGCCGCTATGGCAACGGTGGCCCGGTCCACCTGCACCAGTCGGACTCCCAGGTCCTCCAGCATGGCTTCGACCTGCGCCAGGCCCTGCAGGCCCCGCTCTCGCTCGACAATGTAAAGCAGTTCGCCGCAGCTGATCAGACTGAGGCACAATTCGGTCCTGGTCTCGGCCGCCGACAGCAAGATGCGCTCGAATTGGTTTGAGCCGGGTTCATTCCCCAGGTAGACGATGGGAGCGTAGCTATCGAGCACGAGCGGCTTGCTCAACGCCTCTCTCCTCGTCTTCACGATCACGCCGGCGTTCGTCTAGCAGGATTTGCGCCATAGAACGCTGGCCAGGACGCTTCCCAAGAGCGCCCCGGTAGGCTCGGATAGGGTGAGGCGGTACTGGCACGAGATACAACGTGCCCCCCAGATCAATGAAGCGTACCTTGCTGCCAGGGCTGATGCCGTATTTCTCTCTCAGCGCCTTCGGAATCAGCACCCGGCCTTCGCGCGATACAGTCACACAGGGCATATGGCCTCCCGCGCTCTCTGGTTATCAACCCTGGACCCGGCAGTGTACCCATTCGCAGCATCATAGCACCACTGCGCTCTGCTTGATCACCTCCCGGTACCAGCGGGCGCTGGCGCGAGGCAAGCGCTCCAGCGTCTTGTAGTCTACGCGCACGATGCCGAACCGGGCGGCGTACCCTTGGGCCCACTCGAAGTTATCCAGCAGTGACCAAACGAAATAGCCCTTCAGGGGCACACCCTCGTGCATCGCCCGCCAGCAAGCGATGAGATGGTCGCGAATGTAGTCCAGGCGGGGCTGGTCTTCCAGGAGGGCCTCGCCGGTCTTGTCGCCGTCAAACGTGGGGTAGCCGTTCTCGGTTATGTAGATCGGCACGGGCGTATACTCATTGTGCAGGCGCAGCAACAGGTGACGCAGGCCTTCTGGCTCTATCTCCCAGCCCATGGGGTTCAGCGGCCGATCAGGTGGCGGCTGCTGGCGGAAACCAGGGAATTGATCCAGCGCTTTGATCGTGGCGACGCTGTAATAGTTGAGCCCGAGGAAGTCAATGGGGGCGCTGATCTTCGCCATGTCGTCCGCCGTCGGCTCAGGCGGCACAGCGCCGCCCTGACGAAACACGGCGGCCACATCCTGCGGCAGGCAGCCCTTGGTGAGCGGCTCGATGAACCAGCGATTCAGGAAGCCGTCGTAAAGCCGCGCCGCGCGCTGATCTGCCTCGCTCTCCGACGCCGGGATGGCCTCACTCATGTTGAGCGTGATGCCAATCTCGCCCTTCTTGCCGGAGCCACGGAAACGCTCGAGGGCCAGGCCGTGCGAAAGCAGCAGGTTGTACGACACGGTCACAGCCTCGCCAGCGTCGGTGTGGCCCGGGGCAAGCTCTCCCGTGTAGTAACCGAGAAAAGCGGTCACCCAGGGCTCGTTGTGAGTTATCCAGTGCTGCACGCGGTCGCCCAGGCGGTCATAGACGGCGCTGGCGTAGTCCGCGAACCAGCTGGCGCAGTCGCGCGTCAGCCAGCCGCCGCGATCGTCGGCCCAGCCGGGCAGGTCCCAGTGATAGAGGGTGACGAAAGGCGTGATGCCAGCGGCAAGCAATCCATCAACCAGGCGATCGTAGAAAGCGAAGCCTCTCTCGTTGAAGGCCTTCTCATCGTGTGGGAAGAGGCGTGGCCAGGCGATCGAGAAGCGGTAGGCATCGAGGCCGAGCCAGCGCATAAGCTCGATGTCCTCGGCCCAACGGTGGTAGTGATCGTCGGCGACGTCGCCCGTGTCGCCATTCTTCACCTTGCCTGGCGTATGCGAGAAGCGGTGCCAGATGCTCTCGCCAGCCCCGTCCGCCAAAGGCGAACCCTCGATCTGATACGACGCGGTCGCTGCACCCCAGATGAAGTCATCCGGGAACCGGTACACTGCCATGGCTGCCTCCTTGGCGCGAAGGTATGATCGTGCTAGTCTCTCAGTCTTTCCAGGTTCGGGCCGAAACGCTGTGCCAGCTCGTCGCGAGTGTCGTTCATCGCCTTGTTCATATAGGGATAGGCGTAGAAGACTGTGCCCACGCCGAGTAACACGCCCGTGATCACCCGCAGCTGCCAGTTGCTCTCCCGCAGCCCAAGAAGCTGCGTCGTGCCGTCAATGGCCAGTGGGGCCACGAAAACCCACAAGTACAGTCGGCTGCTGCGGATGCTGAACCGCCTGCCGGTTAGGGCATAGACGATGCCCCCCATGCCCAGGCTGCCGTAGAGAGGCAGGTCCCTCTGGCAGACGGCTATCTGCCTTCCCAGTATGAAAAACGAGCGGCTCGGCATCTGATGACAGGTGTAGCCGTAGAGATGGAACAGAAGCAGGCCAAGCCTGTCGTGCCCCGTGGCACGCAGTATGGGCGAGAGCACCGCCCCGGCAGCGAAGAGAAGGAAGAACAGGTTGATTGACAGCAGCCAGTGACGCGTGAGCCAATAGACAAAGTGGTCCGCCTTTACGACAAGCTGCCTCTGCCATTGTGGGATAGGCGGCGCATCAAGATGCGGCGCCTCAAGATGCGGCGCTGCTTGAGGCGCGCTTGCTACCGGGAGAAGAGCAGGGGGTTGAGGCGGATCGCTCTGTACCATCTTGCCCCTACCCCATTCCGGCAAGCGTAGACCGCACCATCTGCAGGGTGAGCGGGCCCAGATGCTGTGAGAAGATGTGGCCCTCGGGGTCAATGAAGAAACTGGACGGGATGCCGCGCACCTTGTAGCTCTGAGCCGCCGCGCCGGTGGCGTCTACGTACATTGCGAAGGTCAGCTTCAGTTCCTGCTCGTAGGCTACAACCTTATCCGGGCTTTCCTGGATGTTAACCGACATGATCACCAGGTCCGGAAAGGATTCGTGGGCTTTCTGCAGTTCGGGCGCTTCCTGGCGGCAGTAGCCGCACCAGGTCGCACGGAAGTTGAGCAGGACTGTCTTCCCGCGGAAATCCGAAAGCCTGACCGTCTTGCCGCTCACGTCCTCAACGCTAATGTCCGGAGCCACCGGCCCGTCCGGCGTCGCCGTGAGGACCGGGGCGGTGACCGCCGGGATCACAGTGGGGACATCGGCGACGCCAGCGGTAGCTACCGCAACGGAGCCAACGCTCGTGGTGGGCGATTGTGTCGCCCCACAAGCCACCAGTCCGAGCAACAGGATAACCGATGCAGACACAACTCTCACAAGCTTCCCCCGATCAAACATCACCCACTCCATCACCGCCAGGTTCCCACTGTGCAACCGCTCAAAGGCCAAACAACGACCCATAGCGAGCAAACATCGCCAGGCTATCGAAGAACACGGCGACGCCGATGATGATCACCAGCAGGCCGCTCGCCACCTCCACCCAGCGCGCCAGCCTGCCCAGGCGGCGCAGATAGGGAAGAAGGTAGCCCGCGAAAAGAGCTATCGCCAGGAATGGCAGCCCCAGCCCCAGCGAATAGGCTGCCAGCAGGGCCATGCCGCGGTAGACCGTGGCCGTCGTGCTCGCCAGCATGAATATGGCAGCCAGCACCGGCCCAACGCAGGGGACCCAACCGGCGAAGAACACGAGGCCAGTGACGAACGAGGCCAGGTAACCCGCGCCGGGCTTCAGCCCACGCAAAGTCTGTTCCCCGTAGAGAAAGGGCAGGGGCAGCACGCGCAGCATGTGAAGGCCGAGGAGGACGAGGAAAGCACCGCCCAGGCGCTGGAACCAGGGCAGGTACAGGGACAGGCTCCGGCCAAGGGCCGTGGCCGCAGCCCCGGTGAGCACGAACAGCAAGCTGAAGCCAGCGACGAAGAGCAAAGCATGCGCCACCACCTCTAGCCGGCGTTTGCCCATGCTGGCAAGATTCAGGCCGGTGAGCATGCCCAGGTAGGCCGGGATGAGCGGAAGGACACAGGGAGAGGCGAAAGAGGCCACACCGGCTACGAAGGCCACCGCCAGGCCCAGCCCACCAGTCATCGCTCCGAGGCCGCCAGGAGAGGAGTCACGAGGCGATTATACATGAGCCAGGCTGCCCGCGCATGGCAACCCTATGCGGGCGGGGCCGCCTCGCGCCCGCTCTCAGCGCACTGGCGTGGCCGGCTCCCCCAAGCGTCGCTCCTTGCCCGCCAGCAGTCGCTTAACGTTCTCCAAATGAGACAACCAGATGGTGAGCGCCGCCAGGCAGGCGTATATCAGCCACCAGGGGCTGCCGCCGCCAGAAAGGCGGTAGACGATCATGAACACCGGCATCACCGTCACTGCGGCCAGCGAAGCGAGCGACATATAGCGCCAGAGAACGGCCACCACGATTGCCACAACCGCTGCTGCCAGGGCACAGGGCAGGCTCATCGCCGCCATCGCCGCCAGAGCGGCGACAACGCCACGACCGCCCTTCCAACTGAGGAAGGGCGTGTAGTTGTGGCCCAGGATGGCCAGCATGCCGGCCATGAGCTGTGCCCAGCCGGTATGCACCAGGAACGTCGCCAGCCAGATCGCCCCCACCGCTTTGCAGGCGTCCAACACCAGCGTAACCGCTGCACCGGTGAAGCCCACGGAACGCCAAACGTTCGTGGCGCCCGTCTTGCCCGAGCCCCACTTGCGCACGTCTTTGCCGTACAACCGCCCGACCAGGTAACCGCTCGGGATGGACCCCAAGAGGAAGGCGCCGACCGCCGCCACCGCGATGTGGGCTATGAACTGTTGGTTCATTCTGCTCCTGTATCTATGCCTCGGAAATCAGCCACGCTCACTATAACACCGGCAAGCCCATATCGTGGCGGCCTGCATGCCACCCACGGTCGGTGGCCCCTGACCTGAGCACGCCTGCCTGACCCTGAAGCGCCCTTCAACCGAGCAAAGGGGGAACGGACGAACGTAGACTCACGCTGATAGGCGAGAGTGAATCCGTTCCCAATCCACGCCGACGGGAACTCCCTTGCCTGACAAGTGCGAAGTTCTTGTGCCCGGCACTGCTGGGCAGCGAACGGAGACTCCAGCGAATCAGCGCCTCTCCACCAGCCAGCCATGATAGGCAAGGTAGCCGCGGTAAATGGCTTCCATTTCGCCGTTGATCTCGCCCGTGAGCTCCTCAGCCGGCAGCCAGAGCTTGCTCACACCTGGGATCGGCTCCTGCGGCACGAGCACGCGTCCACGGACGGGCACGTAGCTGAGCTGGAACTCCGGGTCAAGCTCGCTCAGCGGGGAGTGCATGGCCGACCAGCCGCCG
>Ga0078972_1016585_pt1 | contig 10860 bp, 10 predicted proteins | sample YelNatPaOPGAMG01_FD_67568 | JGI IMG/M metagenome (GOLD analysis project Ga0078972, IMG submission 67568) | Hot spring thermophilic microbial communities from Obsidian Pool, Yellowstone National Park, USA - OP-RAMG-01 (SPADES assembly) (version 2) | ecosystem: Environmental > Aquatic > Thermal...
CGGAACAAGACCGCGGCATGTCCCGAAGAACCCGGGGATAACGGGAGGAAACATTTCTTTTTTCCTGTTCAGGTTTCTCTTTTCTTGCACTTCGGCCCTTTGGGCTGTGGATAACTCCTCTGCCACCAGAATTATTCGGAACTTTAAGAGGGTGGGGGTCATAAAAATTCGTTCCCTTGAGGGATTGGTTGGGGGAAAGATCTTGAGAATCTCCCACGGGAAGGAGGGTGATGCGGGAGCGATGGCCCCGGCCCACGGAGCGCTCCCAGCGGATGAGGCCGAAAGCCTCCAGACGCCTCAGGGCCTTGTGAACCTGAGGGATAGATAACCTAGAGAAATGACCTAGATCAGCGAGGCGGACTTCCAAAACCGAGTTCTGTTGAGCTAAGAGATAGAGAAAGTCGAAGATAACCTTGCAGGACCGGGGCATGTTGAGGAGGGCGTATGTGCACCCGGAGTTGTCTTGTGTCGTTGCAGACAGGTCTCTCGTTGATTTGACGGCTCGTCCGCCATGTACTATGATGTCAACGCAAGGCAAAAAAACCTCCTGCTGGCCAGAGGAGGTCACCGCTCCGGCCCGTGCCCGAACACGGGCCTTGCGTGTTTTATGGGGCCTCCTCTGCCGCTCAACCGCCCTAGGGGGTTAACCCCTCAGGGCGAAAGCCGCTACTTCTGTAGCGTGTGCAACATACCTCAAAAGCTACCACCCAGGCAAATCGCCAATCAGGGTGACGGTTTGCGGGAAAGAATGGTCTGTATCTTCAGCCCCAAAGGAGCAGCCGCCCTTTTCGGGGAAAAATGTCCGAAATTTTGTGGTCACTTGCCCCACTGCAGCTTTGCAAAGCGTCGCTAACGTTTGGCAAGCATGCTTACCGTGGAGATGCTGGCCAATCGTCTGGGTTTATCACTTTGGCAAACGAGAAGGCTTATTTACGCTTTGCGGCCGGTCTTGCAGGGCATGGTGGTTAGCGCAAAGGGCCGCCCTCTTGAAGTAGACCCTCAAGCCATCGGCATACTTGAGCGGGCAGCATACCTTAAAGCAAGCGGTGTACCGCTAACCGAGATTGCAAAGGTGGTGCAAAGGGAGCTAGGCTCTATAGCTGAAATATCTACTGATGCGGATATCAAAAGGCAAAGCTTAGCGCAGGAGCCAGCAAATGTTATGCAAGAGGTTTTAAAGGCGAAAGAAGCTTTGATCGAAGAGCTTCGTAAGGAGCGAGACTATTGGCGGGAGATGGCGTTGAAACTTCAGGGTCAGGTAGAGGCGTTGCAGCGTCTTGCTCTTCCAGCTCCAAAGGAAGACAGGCGGCCCTGGTGGGCACGTGGAATCTTTCGCTGGCTTTGGGGCGGTTAGAGTTTTTGGAAACCCGGTTGTTTTAGCTCATCCAGGCGCCTGTTCGGGTTGCATTTTTTCCTGTTCCATTTCAGTTCTGAGCCGGGAAAGACCGAGCCGTTAAGCTCCGGAGTGAATAGGGAGACCAGTAAAGGCCTTGGCCAAGGAAAGGGCCTCCTCTTCCCTAAAGTCCAGGCGCCTGGCCACTACCGTAGCCAACCGGGTCAGAAATGGCGCACGGTTCACCGTAATCTGGGCCGTCTCACACCCCCAAGCATTTTGATCCCAGGGTCCATGGGGCAAGGGAAGGCGTAGGGACCTGTAGGGGAGTGGAACATTTGTGCGGAAATGTTCCACCTAAGGTTCGGGCTGGATGGCCCGGGGATAGGGGGTCAAGGGGGCGATCGCCTCCTCTTGCATAGCGATTTGAACTTGTAAGGTTACCACCTTTGTTGCTCTCTACTGCTCTGGCGGAGCCCGCTCACTGTAGGGCAGAGCAGCTGGCCGAAATGGCCTTTAGGCCGGCAGGCCCAACACCTTGCTCTGCCTCGCGACAAATATCGCACTCAAAATCAGAACGGTGTTTTCTTCTCGTTTTAAAAGCTCATGAAAGGCGAGAAGGCTAGGAGGACGTCCTTCTGCCCTCTTGACAAGCGATAGAGCTTAGCGTATCTTGAATTTTGGAGGTAACCGATTTCCTAAAATGACTATTAAGGAGCTATCAGAACTTTTGGGAGTTTCTCCGGCAACGATTTCAAGGGTCCTTAACCACAAGGCGACGGGTCATGTTTCTCAAGAGAAGCAGGAGTTGGTTTTAAAAGCGGTTTCCAAATTGGGTTACACACCTTCAAAACTTGCTCAGTCCTTACGGAAGAGGAGCACGCAAACAATAGGAGTCGTTGTTCCAGATATTTCCAATCCATTTTTTGCTACATTAGTACGCGGAGTAGAGTTGTATTCTACTAACAATGGTTTATTGTGTTTTATTTGTGACTCCAATAATTCCTCTAGTGTGGAAAAGCAACACCTTATTAATTTAGTAGCAGCGCGCGTTGAAGGAATAATATTGATTTCAACCGGTAGTATTGATGATGAGGTAATACAAAAAATCAATCAATACAAAATTAAAGTAGTAGCTGCTGATAGACGGTTGCGAGGGCTACCGGTTGTGGAGGCAGATAACTTCACCGGGAGTATCCTAATCACAAATTATGTTATCTCACTTGGATACAAGTCGATAGTATATATTGCAGGACCGCAACATATTAGTACAGCTCAAGACAGGTTAAAAGGTTTTTTAACTAGCTTGCGTTTAAACAATATAGAACCTTTTGCGATTATTGATGGAAATTTCACTTTTAATTCTGGTTATAATTGTACATTGAAGCTAATAAAAAGCTATGGGCGCAAAATTGAAATTATTATGTGTGGAAACGATTTGATGGCTTTTGGCGCGATGCGGGCAATTATGGAGGCTGGATATACAGTCCCCGACGAGATAGGAATAACAGGATTTGATGGATTATCTTGGGCTAGATTGGTATCTCCTCCATTATGCACCGTGTATGTACCTGCTTTTGACATAGGATTCAAAGCAGCAGAAATGCTTGCCTCACAGAGGTCCATGGACGTTACACTGCCCGTAGAGTTTAGGCCAGGAGCAACAATCCGAGGGGTGTGCTGAATGAGTGAGCTTTTTCTTAAGTTGGAGAAAATTGTGAAGCGTTTCGGGGGGGTTACAGCCTTAAAGGGAATTGATTTATGCATACATTCCAACGAGGTTATTGGGCTTGTGGGGGATAACGGAGCCGGCAAATCGACCCTTATTAAGATAATTGTAGGTGTTTACCAGCCTGATGAAGGGAAAATTTACTTAAATGGCACTCCAATACGATTTTCTAACCCTCTTGAGGCATGGAAATATGGAATCGTAGCAGTGTATCAGGAGTTAGCGCTGGCAGATAAATTAAATAGTATCGAAAACATGTTTTTGGGGCACGAACTCACTCGACGTATACTTGGTGTTCGGATTCTGAATAAAAGGAAAATGTATAATAAAGCTCAGGAATTATTAGCTCAACTTGGCATCCAACTCAAAGATTTGTATACACCTGTGCTTAGATTATCTGGAGGGGAGAGACAGGCACTGGCTCTTTGTCGAGCATTAAATCTAGACGCAAAATTAATATGTATGGACGAACCTACTGCGGCTTTGGCTGTGGGGGAGAGTGAAAAAGTATTGTCTTTCGTACACAGGCTAAAAGAGCAAGGTAAAGCAGTAGTATTTATTAGCCATAATCTAGAACATGTGTTTAGAGTTGTTGACAGGATCGTTGTTTTAAGACATGGTAATGTTGTTTGCGATGCCCCCCTACACGAGTTGGATCGCGATATCGTTGTAAAACTAATAACTGGGACATTGGAGAAATGGCCCATGTCCTGGGCCAAAGACGAAAAGGAGGTGAGGACGTATGGGTGAAGTTTAATAACGTGTAAAGGAAAAGTGTGTTTATCCAAAAACCTAAAGGAGGTGGTTTATGCGGAGGTTGATAGTTTTGGCAGTTTTTGTCGTTTTGGCATTGTCGTTTTCTCTAGGTGCAAAAGAAATCAAGGTCGCTTTCATACCACAGCTTGTTGGTATACCTTACTTCAACGCAATGGATGCAGGGGGTAAAGCTGCTGCTGAGCGGTTCGGGGTAACGTGGATTTATCAGGGCCCAACTGATGTGAGCGCACCGGAACAACTGAGAATTTTTGACGCATTGGTTGCACAGGGGGTTGATGCCATTTCTGTTGCGGTTCTAGACGAAACGTCTATTTGCCCAGCCATGGAACGTGCTGCGGCGTTGGGGATAATCACCTACACTTCGGACAGTGATGCTCCTAATTGCCCTGCCAGGCGCTTTTTCGTATGTCAGGCGCTTAACGAAGACCTTGCTAAGGCCATAATTGATGGGATTGCGATTCGCCTTTCTCCTGGGGATCCTTATAAAGCAGTTGGGAAAATCGCCTTCGTATCTGGATATCCTACTGCTGTAAACCTTAACACATGGATGGATCTTATGGAGCAGTATGTTAAGGAAAAATTCCCAGGCTTACAGATTGTTACGCGCCGTTACGCAGGTGGTACAGCAGCGGAGGCGTATAGACAGGCGATGGATATATTTACGACTTATCCGGATCTCGCAGCCATTGTGGGAGTCCCATCCACTTCTATTCCTGGCGTTGGGCAGGCCGTAGAAGATGCTGGCCTTGCAGGCAAAATTATTTATTGTGGTTACGGATCGCCGTTGACTGCCAAACCTTATATTAAAAGTGGCGCAATGACCTTTTCAGTGCTGTGGAATCCGTGGGCTCTAGGGTATTTAACCGTTTGGGCGGCCTGGATCATTGCACAGGGCATCCCGTTTGATCAAATACCCTATGAATTGGACCTTTATGTGCCTGGCATCGAGGAGCTTCCTGAAGTAGATGTTAAGTGGATCCCGCAGACTAAAACCTTACTCCTTGGACCGCCGCTAATTATCACTAAGGAGAACGTTGACAAATATGACTTCTAGGAGCACAGGAAGGGGCGCTGCTCTGCCAGAGCAGCGCCCCCTAGTCTTCAAACGCCTCTTAATATTTTTTGGATATCGTGAATTTTCTTTGTTAATCGTTATAATAATTTGCATTTTTGCATTTTCAAGAATTTCTCCCAATTTTCTAACGATACGAAATTTTCAATCAATTATTAGAAACATGCCAGAACTGCTTTTAGTAACCGCAGGCATGACTTTGGTTTTGATAGGAGGATGCATTGATATTTCCGCTGAATCGATCCTTGGAATTGCTTCTATTGTTATTGGTAAACTTTTATTAGAAAATTATTCTGCGGTACTAGCAGTATTAGCCGGTGTTGCGGCAGCCTTTATCTTATCATCGCTCAATGGATTCATTGTTGCTTACTTGCAACTTCCTTCTATTGTGGTGACTTTAGGGGCTTTATACCTATGGAGAGCAGTGATTTTTCTCCTTGTTGCAGGGAAGTGGCTCTCGGGCGTTCCACGTGTTCTTGATCCTATTGCAAAGACGATGGTTGGCTATGTACCACTTCCTTTTATTGTCGCTTTATTCGTTGTAATGTTACTAGAATTTTTTTACAAAAGCACTCCTTTTGGATGTCATCTGCGAGCTATAGGAACTAATCAATATGCTAGTCAGTTATGTGGTCTTAATGTCAAAAACAAAATATTTTTCACTTATTGTATTTTTGGTATACTCTTAGGAATAGCGGCAGTGTTTTACGTAGGGAAATATCGTAATGTAGAAATGACCGTAGCCCAAGGAATGTCACTGGAGGCCCTTGCAGCAGCGTTGATTGGTGGGACCTCTGTCTCAGGAGGAAGTGGGAGTTTTCTGGGATGTATCTTGGGGGTCTTTTTCGTTTTGCTTTTGCGGAACGCTCTAATCTTGTTGCACGTTCCTTCAATCTGGGATTACGCTGTGTTAGGCGGACTAATTTTAGTTAGTTTTGGAGCGGACCGCTTTATTGCAAGGTATGTTGAGAGCTAAAATACAACAGCAATATTTCAGCAAAATTATAAAGGCACGGGCTACTATCTTATTGTTGATTAATGCATTAAGTATCGTTTTATTGTATGTTTTCATCCCGCCGTTTCGCAACATAACACATGCGTTATATATGTTAAAATACACCGGCACTATAGGTTTATGCGCACTAGGCGAAAGTTTCGTAATTTTAGCCGGTGGGGGTGGAATTGATCTATCAATCGGGTCAATTCTTAGTTTAAGCGGGGTCATGTTATATTTTCTTGGCAAGCTTATGCCTCTTTGGTTTGCAGTGTTACTTTGCATAGCCTTCGGGGGCATGTTGGGAAGTGTTAATGGTGTTTTGATCACGCGACTACGGTTACCGCCGTTCATTGTCACGCTAGGCACCATGTTTTTGTACAGCGGTATCTCTTTGGGGATCACAAAAGGAGTTGCATATTCTGGTTTCCCACAATCATTTGGAGTTTTGGGTAATGGCGTTATTGGTTTAGTTCCCATACAAACAATAGTCTTTCTTTTAATATTTGCAATTCTTTATTGTGTGCAATTAAAAACTCCATTCGGCATATGGGTCATGGCGGTAGGGTCTAACGAGCATTCGGCAAGGCTGTTAGGGGTGCGCCCGGAACATGTTCGCTTAGCGGTTTACATTGTAAGCGGGGTGCTTGCAGCTTTAAGCGGTGTAATCATGGTGTCTTGGCTGCTAACAGCGCGCCCAGACGCTGGGGCGGGCTATGAATTAAGAGCACTAGCAGCTGTTGTATTAGGGGGGGTCGACCTTTTCGGTGGGGCAGGAAGTCTTTTCGCTGTTTTCTTAGCTGTCATTTTGATTACGCTATTCCAGACAGGGCTACAGCTTATTAATATTAACCCAGTTTGGCAATTAGGAGGACTAGGGGTATTGTTAATAGTTGTTGCTATGAGTAGCGTGCGCTTATCCGCATTTAAAAAAGGAGGGCGAGTATGGAAATACTTCTTGCTGGGGAAAGCTGGATAACCATAGAGCATCATTTCAAGGGCTGGGATCATTTTACAAGTGCAACGTTTCATGACGGTGCCAGTGCTTTTAAAAAAGCGATGGAAAAACATGGGATCCAAATCCATCATTTGTATGCACATCTTGTTCCAGATTATTTCCCCAGGAATTTGGAGGAACTAACACAATATGATGTCATCATTTTGAGTGATATTGGGTCAAATTCCCTCTTGCTCCCCTCCGAAACGTGGTTGAAAGGTAAACAGACGTTTAATAGATTGGAGTTGCTTCGAGACTATGTTAAGCGCGGTGGCGGACTTGTTATGGTTGGGGGGTATTACAGTTTTCAAGGTATTCACGCAATGGCAAGATATAGAAGCACTCCGATAGAGGAAATTTTGCCGGTGCGCTTGTTGCCTTACGATGATCGAGTTGAAGCGCCGGAAGGATTGCTTCCAACGATTGGCCCACATTTTTCAGCATTTCAAGGTTTTCCCTCATCTTTACCCGCGCTTTTAGGATATAACAAAGTGATCCTTCGGAACGACTCCGCGTGCATTTATCTCATTGCAGATGATCCGCTGTTGGCGTTGCGAGAAGTTGGGAAAGGTAGGACAGCCGCTTGGATGTCAGACATTGGGCCACATTGGTGTCCACATGAATTTATGTTGTCTAAAAACTATGAACAAATGTGGGTTAAAATTTTACAATGGGTTGGAAAAAAGGAGGGAAAATAACGATGTTAACCAATAATACATATAAATTGATTACAAAAAATGTGAAAAAAAACGCTGATAGATATATTAGCTTTTTTCAATGTTTAATACAATGTAGATCAGTTAATCCTTTTTTTGAACAAGAAAGCACAGAAGCAGAATGTCAGCAGATGCTTGCGCATTATCTGGAGTCAATTGGATATATTGTACACTTAAGGGAGCCGAACCTCGCCGAGCTCAAAAAATATGCGGGACGCCCAGGTGCTGTTGACCGCGATTTTGAAGGCCGACCGAACCTTATTGCGCTGTCTCCGCAGTCTCGCGGTTTTAGGGCTTTATTATTAGCGGGACATATTGACACAGTTTCTGCATCCGAAGCAAACTGGGTAGCTCCCCCATTTAGTGGGATCATTAAGGATAATTTTATAGTGGGTCGTGGTACTGTTGATATGAAAGGCGGAATAGCTGCGATGGTGTGCGCCTTGGATTTACTTGCAGAATTGCGCGTTTATCCACTAGTAAGTTTCGCTTCAGTGGTCGATGAAGAAGCTGGGGGATCAGGGATGCTTGCGCTTGCAGATTATTTGCGTCATTGCGAGCAATTACACGGTGGCGCGATTCTCGGTGAGCCAACGAATTTAGCGATTGCTACGCTATCTAGAGGCATCTTATGGGCTGAAGTGACTATAAAAGGGAGGTCCGGCCACATTGAGGTGAAACAACCTTCCTGGCGAAAAGGAGGAGCAGTAGATGCGATTCAAAAAGCTCTTTATGTCGTTAAAGCCTTGAAAAAATTAAATAATATATGGGCAAAACAAAGTAGAAAAAGGCACCCACTGTTACCTCGGCCCTGTCGTGTAGAGATAGCGCGAATCCAGGGCGGGCATTCGCCAACGTCATTTGCTGATGTTTGCACATTGACATTGAACATTCAATACCTTCCTGATGAGCGGGATGAGTGTGGCGGTGGTGGGAGAATTAAAACAGAGATCGAAACCTATCTAAAAGAAATTGCATCAAAAGATCCGTGGTTAAGGGAGAATCCTCCTTACATTAAATGGATCGTAGACGCAGATAGTTTTGAGCTTTCAGGAGATAATACAATAGTTGAAATAGCCAAAGAAGCTTTAACAAGACTTGGGGAACGTCCTGTTTTGAGAGGTGTAGAAACTCATACGGATGCAGGTGCCTTACATGAAATAGGGAAGATTCCCGTCATAATTTTAGGCCCTGGACAAATGCATCTTGCGCATCAAGTCAACGAGAAGCTCGGAATCAAGGAGTTCCTAAAAGCTATCGCTATATATGCTGCAATCTCGTTGTTGTGGACAGAAACGCAAACATCCGAGAGCTAAAATGGAACCTAATATTGTAGTTTTGGGCAGTTGTAATATAGATATGACAGTCTTGTTAGAACGGTTTCCTCTGCCAGGGGAGACGCTTCAAGGAGAGGCAATCGAATGTTATCCAGGCGGAAAAGGAGCTAATCAGGCTGTTGCTGCTGCACGGTTAGGTGTGAGAACTACTTTTTTGGGGAAATTAGGTCAGGATACGTGGACAGATTTTCTATTACGCTCACTTATTAATGAGCATATTAATACACAATATATAAAAATCGTACAAAATGTACCTTGTGGTATGGCAATAATCTACGTGCTAAAACATACCGGTGAAAATAGCATTGTCTATTTACCAGGGGCTAACCAGTATGTTGATACAGCCTACGTCGAGACTGTACTTCCTGTACTTCTAACCGCAGATGTCCTTTTATTACAATTAGAAATTCCACTAACTACAGTGGCACACCTTTTGTCGGTCCTGCCTCCTAAAAGACCACTAGTTATTCTGGATCCGGCACCAGTAAAAAATCTTTCCTCGCTTCCTTTACATCGCATTGATATTTTAACGCCTAATCAACAAGAATTGCAGTTGATAACCGGTTGTTCGGACGCGGTTAAAGCTGCTGAATCATTGCTTCGGCAGGGGGTTAAACACGTAATTTGCAAGCTGGGGGAGAAGGGCGCTTTATCTGTTACCCCGCAGGAAACGAAACATTTCCCTTCCTTTCCTGTGGTCGCTGTGGATACAACTGCAGCTGGAGATGCATTTAACGCTGCACTCGCGGTAGGCTTGCTCAATGGTTGGCCCCTTGAGCAAACTATTACTTTCGCCAATGCTGCTGGAGCGCTGACTGTTAGTAGGCGGGGGGCTCAAACGTCTTTGCCTTACAAATGGGAAGTAGACGCCCTTTTACAGCAATGAATGCTCAACGAATAAAAAAAGAACTGATAACTTTGACTAAACTTTTAATTCAAACACCTAGCCCATCTGGGCACGAAAAAGATGTTGCTGATATAATAGCTCATGAAATGAAACGACTTCAATATAACGAAGTTATAATTGATGATATAGGAAATGTAATTGGAATAATTAAAGGAGAAAGTAATAAACCATCTATTTTATTCACTACACACATGGACCACGTTCCCCCTGGGGAGCGCGAAAAATGGCTCTTTGATCCATTTGAAGGGGTAATTGAGGATGGTTATATTTACGGATGCGGTGCCGCTGATGCAAAAGGGCCGCTAGTTATCCAGTTATTGAGAAAACATGTTTGAAAAAATATTAAAGGTTAGGGTAATATTCTTGTTGCATTTACTGTAGGAGAAGAGGTTGGCGGATTTGGGAGCCAGTATTTGCTTCAATATTTGGATCTTTCGCCCCCCGATTCGTGATAGTAGGTGAGCCAAGCAATAACGAACTTCGCATTGGGCACCGTGGGCGTGCGATTGTAAAGATTGCAATAAAAGGGAAACGCACACATACTAGTAGGTGTCTGGCCGAAGAAAATGTTTTTTATTTGCTCACGTTTAGTGACTACGTTATTTGAATATGATTGGCCACAATCCATAGTGCCCCATTTAGTGTGTAAGGGCAACATGGTAGTTCCCTATCTGGATTTCCGCAAATTCTCGGAGCCTGCGTTGACTCAAGACCAAGTATAGAAGGTTCTCCACAGCACCTGCGTCACAGAAGACCTCGACCACTTTGGTTCGCCTCTTTACTTCTTTAGCCAACCGCTCCAGGAGGTTGGTGGTATAGAGATACCTTCGGATGGGCTTAGGGTGGCGTAAAAACGCAAGAAGAGCATAAGCCTTGGTTTCCCAACGCTCCACGATCTTGGGATAGACCGTGCCCCACCGTTCTCGCAGGTTTCGCGAGGCTTCCTCCGCCTCCTCCCGGCTCTCGGCCCGATAGATCTTCTTCAGGGCCTCGGCCAA
>Ga0078972_1016587_pt1 | contig 10857 bp, 9 predicted proteins | sample YelNatPaOPGAMG01_FD_67568 | JGI IMG/M metagenome (GOLD analysis project Ga0078972, IMG submission 67568) | Hot spring thermophilic microbial communities from Obsidian Pool, Yellowstone National Park, USA - OP-RAMG-01 (SPADES assembly) (version 2) | ecosystem: Environmental > Aquatic > Thermal...
GTTTAAATCGGACTAATGTAGGATTGAAACTTTATAAACTCAGTTATATTATCAATGCTCCTAAAATTATTTTAAATGGGATTTTAATAAGACTAAATCTTAAAAAAGTTTTTTTATGAGAGAGCTAAACATTTCACATTGAAATATGTTATGTTGTACCTTATTTCCAATATGACATCATTTTAATAAATAAACTTCATAAGCTAGAAAAAAGGATGTGCTAAACCGTACAAGTAAATTTATTATACTTCTACATTATTATTATATTGATATGTGTGAGGGTTTGCATTCGCCAAAAATTTTGAGAGAAGATAAAGCAGAAATTAGAAAATCTGAAATATTGGAGGGGAAATATTATGCTCAAATTTACTTTTACTCCATATGATATTCTTTATTTTGGTTCTGGAAGACCTTTCAATAGGGGAGATGTTGTGGATTCTGTTTTTCCACCATTCTCACATACATTTGCAGGCGCTATAACTTCAAAATTTAAAAAAATTGCTGATATCAACATTTTGAAAACGGTTTATGGTCCCTTCATTCAAAATGATTCCAAAATTTATTTTCCAAAACCACAAAATATATATTCTGAAAGAAAAAAAATAGATCTTAAAAAATTTTTTGTGATAAAACCCTTAAAAGAAAATTTAAACCTTTTTGACCCAAAAAACACAAACAAACCAAAAAAAATAGAGACTTTTCCTACATATATAGGGACTGAAAATATTGAGCCATTTGATGGATTTATTTCTATTGAAGGTCTTAAAGAATGGCTAAACGATAAAGAGCTCGATAAAAATACAATTCTGGGATACAAAGATATTTTTGAAAAAGAAACAAGAGTGGGGATTTCAATTGACCCCACCCTTTATTCTATTGGGTCAAGGGATGATGCGCTTTATAGAATTGAATTTTTAAGATTAAAAGAAGATTTTAAATTAGTTTTTTGGGCTGAATTTGATTTCTCTAATGGGCTTCAAAACGCTGGTCTGAAAGATTATGAAAAAGTTTATGACTTTTTCAATAGTATCCCTAGAGTTTTAAAACTTGGCGGAGAAATGAAAAATATATACTATGACGTGGAACAAAATGATTTTAAAGAATATATAATAAAAAATTTAGAAATTGAAGAGAAAATCAATATAAATAAAGGTAACAAAATTAAACTTCTATTTTTAACTTATGGTATTTTTGATTTTTATGATCCCTCCGAAAATATTCCAATAATAGATGGATTCAAAATGTATTCCTCTTGTTATGGAAACTACAAAATTGTAGCCCTTAATTCAAAAAATTTTGGAACAAAAACAAAAAGAGCTTATCCACCAGGAACAGTATTCTGGCTTGAAAGCAATAATGAAGAGAGCATAATAAATCCCATTTCCTTTCTTATTAAAAATAATAGGCATTATTATTTAGGGGAACCTAAGGGACGACAAGATTTTATAGGAGCAAATCTATTATTAATAAAAAAGGGAGGTTAATAGGGATGTATAATAAAAGTGCGCTATTAACTTTTTATGCAGAAACACCTATACACATGGGTGCTGGGCAAAGTGTATCATATGTTGATCTACCTGTGGAACGAGAAAAACATACTTCATTTCCAGTGCTTTGGTCGAGTGGAATAAAAGGTGTAATAAGAGACACAACCACCAGAAAATGGACAAAAGACAAGGTAGAAACAATCTTTGGCCCGGAAGAAGAAAGCTCTGAATTTGCAAGTTGTATAAGTATTACAGACGCTAAGATTTTACTTTTCCCTGTACGTTCTATAAAGGGTGTTTTCGCATGGATTACATGTCCATTTGTTTTAAAGAGATTTAAAGGGGATTTGGAAGCGATAGGATTAAATTTTAAACATAACAATCAAGAGATTCAAATTCCTAATGTGTCTGATGATAAAGTAGTTATTGCAAATGAAAATTTAAAGATTCAAAATTATGAAAAAGTTGCTCTTGAAGAGTTTGTTTTTGATGCAGACATTAAAGATGAGATCAAAAATTTCTCTGAATTTTTAAAAAAAGAAAAAATTATCCCTCAAAATGAGTTAACTAAAAACCTTGAGAACCATCTTGCGATTGTTTCTGACAATGTATTTAAAGATTTTGTAAATTATGCTGTTGAAATAAGGACAAGGATAAGAATTGAGCAGGCTAAAGGAACAGTTAAAGAAGGTGCTTTATTTAGCGAGGAATTAATTCCGTCTGAAAGTATTTTTTATTCCTTAGTTTTTATAACAGATCCATATTTTGGAATTGAAAGGGATTTATATGATATCCTTAAATCTAAAAAAGAAAAAAATGAAGTACCTAACTGGGAGGAAATTAAAATTAAATTAAAGGGCGATGAAAATACCAAAAATAAAATTTTAAAAAAGATTCAAAACGCTTGGAAGGAAAATTATCTTATAGACGATGATATTATAAAATCTTTAAAACTTTTAGATAATTCTCTTCTTCAACTTGGCGGAGATGAAACAACTGGAAAAGGCTATGTAAGGCTCAAATTCTATTCTACAAATCGATATTGAGGTGGAAAACATGATGAAAACTCTTGAACAAGAAAGGGCAAGTTTTTGTATCAAAAAAATAAAAAGTATAACTCCGAATATGGATAAATATAAAAATTATGCAAGAAGCTTACCATCTTTTATAATTTTAAATGGGTTAATCGCAACGTTGGCTTTTTACAAATCAAAAGATGAAAGAAAGCTTGTTTATGATACAATTAATGATTGGCTAAAAAATAAGGGTTTTGTCAATAGAGATGCATTAGAAGAACTTAATAATGTAGATTTTCAAACTCTTCGTCTGGCTACGATTGAAGTTCTTGCTATTGCAAATTGGCTAAAAAGAATTGTTGAGGCTGAATTATGAATGATGGGCAACTTAATAACTATGGAAAACTTATAGATTATATCTATAATAATATAGATAAGTATGAGAACACATCCCTTATCTTAGAGAAACTTATAAAAAATGAAATTATTGAACAACCAGAAAATAAAAGTAAATTTTTTCATAATATAACAAAAATTCCCAAAATTGTGGATAATTTGCCTCAAAGAGTTACAAATCAAGTAAAAAGTTTTGAAAAATTAGGATACAGGAATATGTTCAATAATGAATCCAATAAATGTTTAAATTTAAAAACATCTTCTCGCCTTGTGGTAGGACTTGGTGGAGGGCATGTTCTCGAAACATCTCTGACCTTACACCATATCTTTGGGATACCATATATCCCAGCAACGGCTTTGAAAGGAGTTGTTCGAATGGTGAGTTTCTGGGAAATTGCTGAAAAAATGAACATACGCACTGATGAAAAAATAGAAGTTCTACAAAAGCAGTTATATGACAGCGAAATTACCGGTTCTGAAGATGGTGATATTCTAAGACACAAACTTTTGTTTGGAACACAAAACTTCAAGGGGTTATTGGTTTTCCTTGATGCCTATCCCAATATACAGAATAACCAGGAAATTTTTGATGTTGATGTGATGAATCCTCATTACTTACAATATTATACTAAAGAAGAGATGCCAGGAGACTGGGAAAATCCAATTCCAATTGTATTTTTGACAGTTAAGAAGGGTATTCCATTCTGCTTTAATGTCTTATTTGATGAGAGCAGAACAAAAGAAATCTTGAATAAAGAAAATAGCTTCAAAGAGACAAAAGAAATTAAAAAAATACTAAATCAATGGCTAAATAATTTTCCAGAGTTAACAAATTTTGTAAATAATTTGCTTAAAAATGCCTTAAAGGAATATGGTTTAGGAGCAAAAACGAGGGTTGGATATGGCAGATTTGAGTGAAGGGGATGTTATAAGGTTTGAGGTAAAAAAGATAAGAAATGAAATTACTATGGTGCAATTTGAATTAAAAAGGGAACTAGAACCGAGCGATCTGAAGAATATACGACCGCCTGACCCTGTGAAAAATGGGTTTTCAATAAATACTGTGGTGCTTTCTGGAAAAGGACCAATATGGCTTTATGGATTTCTAGTGCATTACTATCACCCGGTAAGGGCAATAGCGGTTTTCGATCCAAGATTTAATGCAGCTGTAATAGTAGAATCTCATGTAAACGATTTAGAGATTGGAAGCTTAATAAAAATGGAGGGTTGAGAAATGGAAAGCATAGATTGGAAACTTAAATTAAAAGCAATTCTTCATGATCCACCATATAAGATTAAGATGATTAAAGATCAGGAGATTGAAGGAGAAAGACTTTTTAAAAAGATCATGGGCGAGAATGTTGAGGTTGATAAAGAAAAAATAAAGAATGCAGATCAAATCGCCTCTGCACAAAGTAGAATTATCGTTTCTCCTTCCAATTTATTAGATCTAAAAGCATTCGAAGAATTATCTAGAGTAAGTTTTGAGGAATGTAAATTTTTAGATATATTTATGGAAAATAAAGAAGATATTCAGACACCAGACCAAGAAAAAGTCGAAAGAATAATTGAAAAACTTGGAAAATTACCTGTTTTTAAAGATAAAGATGAAAAGGCAAAATTTGCTTTTTTATTCTTATGGCGATTTTACCCGGAAATTTTCCCAGAGATAAACAAACATCCTGCGGATTCTAGAGCACCAAATCACTCTATCTATGACCATCTTGTTGAGACATCCGCAATTGCCTCTGCATTACCATCTCCCGCCTTTTTACTCTTTACAATTGCACCAGTTCAGAGTTTTATTTCAAAAGCCAGAAAAACATCTGATTTATGGGCTGGCAGTTATATGCTCTCTTATCTAATCTGGAAAAGCATGAAACCGATAGTGGAGAAGTATGGCCCAGATATTATTGTATACCCGAACTTATTAAGACAGCCAATTGTTGATATATATTTACGCAATATAAATTTTGGAGATCAATCTTTAAACTTTGGAAATAAAACATTCGAAGACATTCTGAAGAGTCATTTTGATTCTGAAAAGTTGTTTGAAAATTTTATTAATAACTCTTCTTATGACAAATTAACAATTGCTAATCTACCAAATAGATTCCTGGCCATTATTCCTTATAACGCCCAATTAGGTAATGTGTGTGAGGAGGCTTTTAAGACTACATTAAAAGAACTGGCTGAAAGAGTATTAAAAAGCAATCTCAATAAGCAGAATATAAATAGTTATGATGAGAAAAAGATAGTAAAGCAGATAGAACAGCAACTCTTATCCTACTTCCAAGTTTATTGGGCTGTAGTACCTTGGATTCAGAATGCAGGTCTCGACGATGTGTTGAATGATTATGCACAGATCTGTGGTAAGGATGAACTTTACACCACGGTTGATGAAATAATAAAATACATGTATTATAAAACTGCTAATATTGGTAGTGCTTATTCACTCCTCTTCGAACTAACGGAGAAACTCCTTAGTGCAAGGAAAAGTATAAGGGACTTCAAACAAGTTGAACAAACAGGTGAAAAATGTCATATTTGCGGAGAATTTGAGGTTCTAGATATTGATTGGGAAAAATTAACTCCAAAAATTGTAAAAGAGGGTGAAAGACTTTGTGGAATTTGTCTTACAAAAAGGCTGTTTCCTGAAATTATAAAAGATGAATTTGGTTTACCTGATGCTGTAAAATTCCCATCAACTTCTGAGATGGCAAGTGTTGGAGAAAAGAGAAAGTTAGATTTTAACATCAAATCTCAATTTAAACAGGAATTCAATAATTTTGAAAAAAAGGTGGAAGGTTTATCTGTTTCTATCTCAGTTCCAAAACTAAAAGGGGATTTTCTTTATAAAATTGATGGACAGTATCTTATGGAAGAAACTTATCGCACAAATTATTTTAAAAAAGAATATGAAGCAACTATTAATAAAGAAGATTACCAGGATATTTTAAAATTCTTAAGAGAGCACAAAATCAACCCTTCGAGATACTATGCTATATTACAAATGGATGGAGATGATATGGGAAAGTGGCTCAAAGGAGAATTTAATCCAAAAATAGAAAACACAATTCATGAAAAGACAAGAGATGCACTCATTCAATTTTCAGATGGCGAAAACAGAAAGAATCTTCAAAAAATTTTATCTGCCAAACATCCAAATTCTCCATCCATTCACCAAGCATTTTCAAGAAGATTATCTCATTATGCGCTGGAAGAAGTAAGAAAAATCGTAGAAGAAGAGCATTACGGAAAACTTATTTATGCCGGTGGTGACGATGTTTTAGCATTTTTGCCTGTAGAAGATGTATTAAAATGTGCATATGATTTACAAGATAGTTTTAAAAGGACGTTGAGTCCAAAAGCCTCCATGAGTGCAGGAATCTTAATCGTTCATCATAAATTTCCACTTTATTTAGCATTAAAAAAGGTAAATGAAGCTGAAAAAACCGCTAAAAATAAATATGGGAAAAATGGATTTTGTCTTGTATTTTTAACGCACAGTGGAGAGAAGAGAGAATGTGGTGGAAAATGGGATTTTGTGGAATTTATTGAAGATTTGATTATCAAATTTAAGACAGATGAAATATCTGGTATTTTTCCTTTTCAATATCTTGAAGTTGTAGAACAACTATACAACAAAGAGAATAATAAAAACATACTCGAAATAAAAGAAATTTTGAAGAGCGAGCTAAGGAGAATATTTATGAAAAAACAAGGAAATAATGAAAAACTGAAACATTATTTAGAAGAAAAAATTTTACCTTATTTTGAAGAACTTGATATTGAAAACTTAGCTAATTTACTTGTTATAGCTAAAAAGATATCAACAGAGGTGAAAAAATGAACAGAATGAGGTTTAAATCTTTGATCTTTAAAAAGAAATTAAAATCTGTTTCTAAAAGATATTACATAGGAGGTTGAGTATATGAATAAAACTTTCAAAATAACCTGTACTGTAATAACTCCACTTTTTATGGGTGGAGCTTATCAACAGCCAGAATTAAGAACACAATCTATAAATGGAATTTTGAGATGGTGGTTCAGAGCTGCAGGGGGTTCTCTTGAAGATGAAAAAAGAATCTTTGGTTGGGGAGGGAAAATTTCAAATCAAGGATTGGTAAGAATTTTTATAAAGGACTTCAATGAATTTCAAAAACAAAAATTTTCAAAAGTATTTAATAATAGGGGTGAAGTTAAACAGGATAGCGGTATAAACTACATAGGATTTTCTTTGGACCAAAGATTTAAAAGAGATCAAAACGATAGAGTTCAAAGAGAATATATAAAAGAAAATCAATCTTTTGAGATTAAAATTTTTTTCCATCCAAAAGCAACCGAGTCTGATATTAAGAAATTTTTCTCTTCCTTATGGCTTGCTTTTAACCTGGGAAACTTTGGAAGCAGATCTAGAAGGGGATTTGGGTCAATTAAAATTGAAAAAATTGAAAATGAAAATAATAATATAACAAATAATTGTTTTGAATTGAATTTTATCCCAGAAGGTAATATAGAAGATTGGATAAAGAAAAATTTGGAGAAAATAAAAGAAATTTTAAGTTCTAAACCAAGAGGTGACATTCCTTATCTTTTTGGTAATTTTAATATTTATCAGATTCAAAAGAGTAATCTTAAAAACCTAAATAATTGGATAAACGAAGTTCAACAAGGAAGAAGAGGTAATTATCTTAAAAATTTTTGGAATAGAAATAATATAAACCATTGGAACGATCTACTTGATTTTATGGGGTTTTTATTGATGGCATATAGAAGCTATAGACAACCTGATTATAACAATGCTAAAAATATATTACTAAATAGAAAAGTAAATGATCCAGTTTTTGAAAGAGCGGTTTTTGGGCTTCCTTTAAATTTTTATTTTTCGAGCTTAAGAAATAGAAAAAATAATAGAGGTATAGTTCATCTTAAACAAGGAAATCAAACTTTAAGAAGAGCCTCTCCACTGATGATAAAAATTGTTCAAAATAGAAATAATTATGAGGGACTTTTTATTGTTATGAAATCTACCTTTATGCCTATTAATTCAGTTCTTATTTTCTCAAGAGTAAGAGTATATCTTCCAAATAATAATCAATGGAATGTAATTGATGATTTTATATCATCACTTCAAAAATATAAATTAGTAAAAGAAATATATTAATGAATAAATTTCTTTTATATTTTTATTGATATTCCAATTTTTGGTTATGGATTTTTCAACCAATTCTTTATTTCATCAATATTTTCTTTATTCCATTCTATTAGATAATCATCTTGATCAATATAAGAAATTTCTGTGAAGTCTTTTATAAAGCCACAATGAGCGAAAAAGTTCCTTTTTCGATTTCTACTAATCCCTTCCCCGAATAAATCCCTCAAACTTATTTTATTACGGACATTATATTCTTTTGCTTTCCTACGTATTTCATTTAATTCATGATTTAGAATATAGTTGTTTAACATTAGACCCAACCAATCTTTTGTATATAATTGTGTAAATTTTTCTTTGATATCATTAATGGTTGGTTTTTTTAAATTTTCTTTAAATTTATTTATTGATTTCAACATTGCAATTGAAAAAAATATATTTGATATCTTTATTGAATCAACATTTATATTTTTGATGATTAGTTGATTTAATATGTACAGGAAAGAATTTTCTATATTATCAAGATCAATTCTAAGATCCATTATCTGAGGTGTATAGAAGGATAGGGGTACGTTGTATATTAATGAGTTATATCCAATTCTAAGCGACTGCAAACAATTATCAATATTTTCTTTGAATTCAAATATTTTATTTTTTAGTTGATTATCTTGATTAAGTATATTCCAAAACTCATTTTTTTTATTATTTTCATATAATTTATTTGGTTCTCCTACCTTTGGAAGAGAGAAAAACGCTTTTGCTTTAAAATCATACATCTCACATAGATATGCACCTCCAGCAATATTTCGATCTTGAGTAATTGGTGGATGCGATAAAATTTTTGCCTTTATAATATTTGGGTCCTGTAAGATGTTCTCAAGTTGTTTGTATGTAATATATTTTCTAACTGCTTCCAGTAAGGCCATAACGTATATGTTCTGACCTATCGAGCCACATATATATATTTCTTCATTTTTTATTTCTATTTTCTCCCTATTTTTTTTAGTAAATTTAATCAACTCACAAAATATTTTTGTAACAAAATCTTGGAACTTTGCCCAACTATCTGATGGAAGAACAATAAATTCTATATTTTCAAACTCTATACCTTTTTCATATTCAACCATTTTCTTTTTTAATTCATCGATTTTACCATGATAATTTTTTTCTAATAAATTTTCAGGAACAAAAAGAAGTGTTTTTGAATCATTTTTATACTTTTGTCGCAAAGCCTCCGTAATAAAGGGAGTTGTATATTGTGTTCCGTTATCAAATTGGTATGCTACAGGTTTATATCCTTCAATAACACCCAAAATTCCCAAGATTATTTTCATTTCCGAAACACTCCTAGGAACTTTTCCCCATAATCTGTTAACTGAAAACGATTGCCAACTCTTTCAAGTATGCCATGCCTCTCCAGCATCTTTTTTTCTTCTAAAGTAAGAGAATCTATATCCTGGAAGATTTTAGAAATTATTCTTCCGAGGTAGTCCAGCGGATATGGAATAGTTGGAATTCTTATTAATTCATAATCTTTAGGTGATGGGAAAAGAATTTTATCAAAATCTTCAGCATATTGTTCATAGATTTTTATTTTTTCCTCGTCATCTTTTGCCATGTATATCTTTTCTATTTCAGATCTAAATTTTTCTAATTGTACATTTATAATATCTACATCTTTTTTAATAATATGGAAAACTCCATCAACTGCCATTATCTGACCGAGTAGTGAAAGAGATATGCACATATTTTTTCTTCCTCCAGCTACATTCAAAAATATCTTATCACATTTGTGAATTTCTCGTTCCTCTTTGATTATCTTGGCACATATTGACATAAATTTCAAATTATCATCTGTTGTATAAACGTCTTCAAATGGTAATACAACTTCGTGCATATGAACTGAGGGATATCTGAGTTTCATTGCAACTCTAATTAATTCATATCCCATTCTTACATCTTTGTTTTCTGTGATTAGTATAATACAATCCTCTATTTTTTCCCCAATTCCCTCTATAAAAGTAGTAATTACTGGTGGGCTTTGTCCCAATGGAGCTATTACTGCATTTTTCAAACTCTTCACCCTCTTTTACTACTTTCAATATGGTTATGCATATTTGTTTTTTTCTTGATGTAATTTTTTTGATAATTAAAAAATTTTTGGTCGGGGATCTTTAAATAAACAATACATTATTATACATCCCCGACATAAAGATAAATGATTTTGGGGTTAAAACCCATAAAAATGCAAAAATAGGCCTTGTTTAAATCGGACTAAAGTAGGATTGAAACTATTCGTCTAAAAAGTTATACATCCACTTACCTATCAAGTTTAAATCGGACTAAAGTAGGATTGAAACAATTTTCACTTTTATAACATTTCCACTATCGTCTTTAAGTTTAAATCGGACTAAAGTAGGATTGAAACTCTGTAAGAGTTATCTGAATGGTAAGAGAATTTTGAGAAGTTTAAATCGGACTAATGTAGGATTGAAACTTTCAATAAGTGTAGCCACCTCGTAGTCAGTTATTTGTTCTAGGTTTAAATCGGACTAATGTAGGATTGAAACTCCTGATCTACTACCTTAAACTGAACTGTTGTTCCCAGTTTAAATCGGACTAATGTAGGATTGAAAACCTTGCTTCACTACTTTAAACTAAACTGTAGTTCCCATAGTTTATATTAGACTAAAATAAAGGTAAAATTCAAAATTATATATAATTTGACAGAATTATATAAAATAAAATATTTTTTATTATTGGTTTTTAAAATTTTAAAAATATTTATAAAATATATTAATTA
>Ga0078972_1016588_pt1 | contig 10857 bp, 4 predicted proteins | sample YelNatPaOPGAMG01_FD_67568 | JGI IMG/M metagenome (GOLD analysis project Ga0078972, IMG submission 67568) | Hot spring thermophilic microbial communities from Obsidian Pool, Yellowstone National Park, USA - OP-RAMG-01 (SPADES assembly) (version 2) | ecosystem: Environmental > Aquatic > Thermal...
TTGTTAGCTCTTTAAGAGAATAGATCTTGTTCTGTTCTATAAAATGGTCTGTATATTTTACTGCTTTCTGGAATTCTGAATACTCCTTTAGCAGAATTTGCTTTTTCTTCTTGGATAGCTTGCCTATTTTTATCCTGAGTGTTTTCACTAACTGCATGCAGTAACTTCGAAGAATAAAAATATAAACGTTAGGTGCCGCTGCCTGGAGGTTTTTCTCAGATAAAAATTTGATTGGATAGGTGGTCAATTCATCCAGATGGCCTAAAGGCCGTGGATTTCTTGGCTGTCATGAGAGAAACGTAAGGGTTGCGACATAAAATCACGACTCTATGCTTACAGAAACATTTAAATATCTTAGCACACATATTTATACACAAACAGACATAGTGGTGGGTGATATACTTGAATTCACAGATGAAGAATGGGGATGGACAGAAGAACTCCCAGATTCCAAATTCAGAGGCATTCAAAAAACCGTTGGAGGAGGGAATCACTAGGTTAGGACAGTATTCTCAAAAGATGGAAGAGTATCTTAAAAATGCTGGAAAAGATATTGATGAGATTAAAGAGGATTTGAAAAACATTAAGGAAGAAAAATTGAGGGCTATAAACGCACGCCTTGACGAAGTAGCGGGAGCAGAGAAAAATGACAGAGAAAAGATAAAAAATATCGAGGAGAGAGTAAGCAAAATCGAAAGTGATATCGAAGAATTGAAAGGTAAGGTCGAAAGCGAATCGGGGGATGTTAAACAGGAGCTCGAAAAGATAAAAAAAGATGTAGAAGAGAAACTAAAAGAAATCAAGGAAAGTATGTCTGATAGATTCGATGGCTTTGAAGATAGGATAAAGAAAGAAATCGAAGAGTTAAAGAAGATAGTAAAAGAAGTTGAAAACAGCGCATATAATGCAGAAAACATTGCTGAAGGTTTGTTGACCATCGTAAATGAACAACACAAGCAAAAATTAGATGAACTTGAGGAAAAAGTTAACTCCATTCCTCCTGCACCAACTCCTAATGCAAAAAATGAAATTCCAAATATAGCAAAGATGTCACCGCCACCTGTGCAAGCATCGAAACCATCTGAGTTAGAGGAAATTAATAGAAATTTGGATGAGATGGATGGAGTAATTAAACAAATCGAAGAAGACCTTACTAATAATGCAAATGAGCTTGGAATCAATCTTAAGCAAAAAGAAAAGGTAGATGAAATAGAGCATTATAGGATAAAAGGATACGGCCAACTCAGTGCGGCAAATCAGATGAAAATCAGGTATTACGCTAATTTGATAAAACGGCTTAAGGAGCTTCACGCAAGGCTTGATGTCGCTTATGATGCTACAATGCAACTTGCTACGAAGTACAATATAGAGACGCCAAAAGAAAAGCTTGGTATGGAAAAAACATCTTTGGAAAAATTGACAGAAATAAATGATGGCGACATTGATTCTATAGTAGCAACAACTATCTCTGAAATAAAGAACGGATCAGCCTTACTGGATAAAAAAATTCAAACGATAACGGAGATTATAAATAGAATATCAGATGGGTGATGGGATATGAATGAATTTAAAGGGTTTTCTGGGATAGTAGTAAAGCAGCAGAGTGAAAAGGTTTTTCCTAAAAAACCACCCGACAATGAAAACAAACCAATATCAAGAGAAAAGGTCGTGCCTCCTCCTTCTACTACAGGCGGCGAACAGACCGTACCTAACAACAAAGATGAGGAGGCTGAAACGCTAGAACAAAAAACTAAGACAAATGTTGCTAAGTTGCCTCCTGGAGCACCATTCCTCCTTTTAGGACTTTTAGGAAAGAACGGAGGGAAAGAAGAGGAAGGGGGAAGCGGTGATGTTCAAGCGCCGACAGAACAAAAAAAGGAGGGAGAAATTACAATAGGAGATGATCAAGCGCAGAAAAATGTCCAAGGTAAGGACGAAGGGCGAACACAACAACAACAAATAAGTGAAAAAAAAGGAGAGAAAGCACAGGAAGGGGGAAGCGGTGATGATCAAGCGCAGAAAAATGTCCAAGGTAAGGACGAAGGGCAAACAACACAGCCGCCACAACAAAAAAAGGAGGAAGAAAGTACAATAGGAGATGATCAAGCGCAGAAAAATGTCCAAGGTAAGGACGAAGGGCGAACACAACAACAAATAAGTGAAAAAAAAGGAGGGAAAGAACAGGAAGGGGGAAGCGGTGGTGATCAAGTGCCGACAGAAACATACCAAGGTAAGGGCAAAGGGCAAACACCACAATTACCTCCGGTGGAGAACAACTTAGGAGATAAAAATGCCGGGCAGGCTAAAGGACCAGGTGAAGAAAAAGACGAAAATCTAGCAGTTGCTATTGAAAAACTGCAAACGCTTGAGCATATGTTCGATAGTGGGAAGGCCGAAAAAGAGGTAACGATCGAAAAAATAGACGAAACCTATGATTTTGTAATGAAAATAAAAGATCCTTCAGAGCGCATAGATAAATTACATCTTCTTGCACGCCACGCTTTAAAATTTGGGCGTGAGTATGGTTGGAATGAACTTAACACAACAGGAAAAGAATTACTTAAAGAAGCGTGCGACCTAGCAAAAAGTGTTAATGATCAAAAAAGGCTAAAAGAGATAGAACAAACAGCAAGCGAATTTAAAGAAGAAAAGAAAGAGCAGGTACCAGAGAATAAAGTCGAAGAACAAAAAAAGGAAAAATCAGATAGCGAATTATTGGAGGAAGTAAAAAAACTGATAGGAGAAGGGAAGCTGGAAGAGGCTGAGAAGATTGCTAATGAAATGAAAAAAGAATCGGAAGAATACAGAGAAGCACTGAACCTTCTAAAATTGGAGGAAGTAAAAAAACTGATAGGAGAAGGGAAGCTGGAAGAGGCTGAGAAGATTGCTAATGAAATGAAAAAAAGAAAATTGAAAGAATACAGAGAAGCACGGGACCTTCTAAATGAGGCATTGTGGAAGAAGGTAGAAAATTGCAAGGATCCTTTAGAGGCTGAAAACTACGCCAAGCACATAGAAAAAGGCACAAAAAAGTATGACGAGGCAATGGAAAAGGTAGCAGATCTATATTTGCTAGAAGCAAAAGGAGGAAAAGATGAATACAAGTTTAAGAAGGCGCGCGAGTTTGCTAGAAAAATAGGAGATCCTCTGCATAGAGCAAAGGAACTTCTCGACATCGCAAAGGATCAATGCAGTTTAAAACCTACTTCTAAATACGCAAAATTAATTGTAAACACAAGAAAACTATTAATAGAGGCACTCGAAGCAGCGAATAATGCGAAAGAAGATGCTACTTATGGCGAAAAAAATAAAAAAGAGTGGATAAACGAAATCGAAAAAAAACGAAATGATTTGGAAGAGGAAATAAAAAACGATAATAATCTGCGTGATGCGGCTGACTATATGAAGCGTAGACTCACCTTCAGTGCGCTGATAGTCGGAGCTGTGAGTTTCGCTCTAGTCGCATTAGAGGTTGTCTCAAATCTCGCAGGGCTTGGAATAAATCCTCTTGAACTTATAAGCAAAGTAAGCAAAAAAAATACACAACAGGTAGTACAGACAGAAAATCAAAATCAGAAAAAAATCGAAGGAATCAAAGGCCAACTATCGAGTTTACAATATGATTTACAAAAGAAGTACAACGAGTTGCTAGCAAAACACGACGCTTTAGAAAAAGAGTACGAAGATTTGAAAAGCCAAGTAGTTATATCATGCGATAAGGATAAGGTTGATTTTAAGGCATTAAGCGATGGGAATGGCAACATAAAAATAAGGTCAATAAAAGATATCGAAAAAGAAATCGAAAAAGCAGAAAAAGCAGGTGCAGACACGACGACGCTTAACAATGAGAAAACAAACAGAGGAAATTTGAACAGATGTATAGAATCAAAACGCAACGAGTTAAAAAAACAACTTTGTACTTCCGAATCTGGGAATGTTTCTCCGCTCAAGGACGGCCCGTTGTGCGACGGACCAATCTATCGTATAGTAGAAGATAAAAACAAAAAACGAGTTGAAGTTTTAGTTTACAATGAAAAGGAAGATTGCCCGAAGGACTGTAGAGGCGGCGGTGGAGAGGAACCCATAGAAGGACCATATGAATAAATCCTTCTTTATTATTTTTTAATAGCAAACCATTTTTTTAACGCTAAAACGACAGTTTTATAAATACTAATTTATATAATAAATAACAGCGGTGATGAGATGAGCGAGGGAGAGGAAGGGAAAAAAATTACATTAAGATTGAAAAAACCAGAGGAAAAAAAAGATAATGCTTCGGAACATTTAAATAATCCTACTTATAATAGAACGAGTAAGGCGAAATGGGCTAAATGGCTCTGCGCCTTGGCGTTCACTACCATGGGTGTTGATATGCCATTGTTAAAGGTTAAGGCTGCCCTTTCTCAAGTGCAGCAAGTTGAAAATGAAAAATTGGAGTTTAATAAAAAGACTAATGCGGCTTATGAGGCAATAAAAAAATTAGAAAACTATTTTGAAGATATGAAGAAGAAGAGAATGGAACCTAGAGTATTTTCCGGGAGTCCACAAGCAAAAGAATTTATGGAAAAATTAAGACCTTATCTAGAAGCAGTTGGTCTTGCCACAGAAGGAGATCCTAGCACGCAGATAAAGAAGTTGAATGAATACCTTGGCGTAAAGACATATCCTTCTTATCTTACAGAGGAAACTACTAAAAAGTTAAGAGAGGCCATGGTAGATCTAAATGCAGCTCAGGAATATGCTTTTATAGAAAAAATAGCTGGAAAACCTTCTGAAAAAACTACGGCCCAGGTCACCGTCCCTCAACCAACAGTTCAAAAACCTGCTGAAAAGGAGTACCCACCAACACAAGAACTCATGACAAAACTGGAAGAAATTAAAAAAGAAGAAAAACCTTCTGCAGCTGAGGAAGTGAAAGAAGAAGAAAAAGTCAAAGAGGTCACCATAGTTACAGCCGATGCTCAAAGAATAGAGATGGTTGAACGCTATATAGCGATGTTAGGGATTATTTCAGATTCAAAGTATGGCAAATTATTCTCGAAGGAGGCAAAAAATGCATTGACTATGTATAATAAATTTTTTAGGATACATCAAAAACTTATAGATGGTCAGCAACTAACTAGAAAAGAAGAAGACACATTAACAAAAGCAAGGGGCTTCTTGGTGGGTAAAATCATTCCAATACTTGAAAGATACCGACCTATGTTAAGCGGCAGCCCTCTTGAAAGTTATAACGCCTCGATGGGACAACTTAATACGATAATTAAAGAAGGTGGAGATGTCTCACAACCACTAGAAAATGCTGTAAAAACAGTAGCAGTAGAATGGCGTTTACAAAAATTCACTACGGGTTACATAGCTGGAAAAAGATATGCTTCCGACTCACCAACTGATCAGCTCCTAAAGGAAATTAAAAAACTAAAAAGAGGGGCGATCGCTGAAGAAACAAAAAGGGAGCTTAGCGATACCGAAAAACAACTTAGGGCTATTAAGAAGGAAGCTGTTTCGATGTACAAAAATATAGGTAAGCAAACTAAGACTGGAATAAAAACCTATGAAGATGTAAGAGTATTATGGAATGAATTTGAAAGAACAGCAAGAAGAGCGATGATGCTAATAAACGAAGCAGATACACAAATAAAAATATCAACATTGACTAGCGCGAATAGAAATAATATAGAAACCGCGACATCTTTACGCTTTGCACAGATACAACTTGAGGGCCAAATTCCTTCTCTGGAAGCTGCTAAAACAAATCTTCAAAATGCGATAAATACAGCAGCACAAGTTTTGTCAGAAAATGATCCTACTGTTAAAATAGCAAAAGATATCCAGAATAAAGAAAAAGATCCTGCTGTCTTACAGGAAGCCGCTCGTAGTCTTCTTGCAATAGCAGAGGTTACATTCCTTTATAATAATGCAGAAACTTTTGCGAACCCAGGGGCCGATCTTAGAAATGTAAAGATGACCATAGACCTTGCGAAAGAAGCATATGGGTGGCTGTTTGAAGGGAAGATACCGGCATTAAAAGATAAAACAATAGCAAGGAGACTAGCGTATCATGCAAATCATATCTTATCTCCGATACTTCTTGAATACGAAAAGTATATTTATGCTGAAGGAAGACAAAACAACCAGGACACGTGGAGAACTGCATTTGAAATTGCAGTTGTACAGAAGAAAAAATCAGAGGGCAACATAGACATAACCAGAAAATATTTCGCAGATATACCGCTTTTTGTAGACCCTGCCTTTGGTAGGATCGAAATATCTGAAAGATTAGAAATAGGAACAGAAGAAAACCCAAATACGTCGCCATACGGTATAACGCTCGGTCAGCTGGAATATGCTTTTGCCAATGGTAGGATTGGTAGAGAAAAATACGATGAATTCTACAACAAGATTCTAAATGTTTCAATGGCTTATGGTGTTACTGGAATGAAGAACCAGAGGGACATGGCCAAAGATATACTGAATGAACTTCTTACTCTTAATGAAAAAGAACTCAGATATAAACTTGATAAACTTAAGGAAGAAGAACTATTAAGGCGCGGGATAGGGGTAGAGAAAGAAGCCCCTACTACGCTAGAAAAATACGAAAAAAACTACAATGAGGCTAAGGAAAATTTCGAGAAAAATAAAAAACTTGTCGAAAAAATGAAAGAAGGTGAAACTGTAATCTATGATAAAAAAGAAATTTCGAAAAAGGAAGCAAAAGAACTTTTGGATAGATGGAAAGGAGAATTAAATGCAGCGGAAAGTTATCTAAAGATCGCAAAAGAAAAAGGACTTACGACTATAGAAATTCCTAAGAGAGAGAAAATAAATCTTGATATAGCTGACTGGATATCTAAGAATATTTCTGTCTACCGCGAGAACCTCACTTACCCTCAGTTAATTGCGCTTACAGAAGTCGCTTTTGATGTTATCGAAGGAGGAGTATCTAAAAAAGAGGTACCGCCCTCGATACCAAAGATTGCACTCTTTAAAAAGCCAGGGGCAAAGCTGGAAGAGATGTGGCCGATATCGCCAACGGAAATAGCCGTACAAGCAGCCCCCATTGACTTGACGGTGTCCAAGATCATGGTAAATACATGGGTAGGTTACGGTGAAATAACTGAGATAGCTGCAAACGCACCAAAACTTTTCGGAGGGGAAGAAACAGCAAGATCGATCCTCACGGCTGCTTCAGAGGCGTGGGCAGTAGCAGTAAATCCTGAGTCAAGCGTCGATCAGATAAAAAACGCAGCGGACAAGCTGTATAAAGCGTTGCCTGAAAGCCTCAATATAGAGCAGAAGCGCGAGGGTGAACCGGGTTATGATGAGTACATTAATACGATTAACACTTACAACGATTTGCGAAGCAGACTTGATTCGATAAGAAATTCAACCTCTCAGGATGCAAGCAGGCTCCGGGCTGATTTGAACTCGGCGCTTTCGCTTTTTAACAATAACTATCTGAGGACTTCAATGGGTGGGAACCTGCTGGATGCAATACACGTTTTCAAGTTGGACACGAAAAACAAGATGTTCCTCCAGATTCCGTATAAAGGTTTCGTGGATATCCACTTCGCTGTTGACGAGAACACAATCAAAGCGATGCAGGAAAATGAAGATGTGGCAACAAAGGTAATAGATGCTTTCGTGAAAGTCAGCGGTTACTACCTTAATTATTGGGCAAACTTCCGTGAGATAGTACCTGAAACAGGTGAGTTTAAGGAAGGAGGAATGATAGCAACTGGACAGGAAATCACGGAAGCTGGAGTAGAGGTAACCGGCGGACTTACGCAGACTGCTTTCAAGAAGGCAACCGTTACATACAGGGCATCCCTCTCGGTAACTGAGAAAGCACTTAAGGGCGGTATAGGGCCTGACTATGATGTTACGGAAAGTGCAACGTACCTTTCCATTGACCTCGTTGATGTTACGCTGGCAATACCCGTAGCCAATTACGGCTTCAAAGGTGCGGGAATCGGCTTGATAAGACCAGTGGGTGGCAAAGTTGCAGGTGGTGAAATAGAAACGCCTACGTACGGTCTTAATCCGTTTGCTCATGTGATATTCGGCTGGAGCAGAATCGGCGAAAAGGTTGCCGGCGGCTTTGGGGTGCAGCCAGGCATAATGGCATTCGGCCAGGGCGTCGAAGGCCTATCAGACCCGAGCAACCTTGTGGAATTCCTAAGGCTTTACGGAGATATTTTAATCAAATTACCTAAAGACCAAGCCCTGGGTCTAGACCTGAGCGCGATGCTGAAAGGAACAATTACAAAGGAAGGTCTTGAGAAGACAGGCGCAGAAGTAAAAGGTGGCGCAGTATACTACATCAAGCTCACCCAAAACATCACGGGTGGTCTATCATTCGAAACAACGGGCGATTTCGTAAACAAGGATTGGGCAGTGGTCGGTGGCATAATCCTTAGATTCAAATAGAGGGGTGTTTTTTTTGGCTGTTATAGATGAGAATGCAAAAAGGGCCCTTGCAGCCCTGGATTTTGTAGATGGCAGCTTCCATCCAAAAAAAGAAGAAGAATGGGCAGAAATACTTTACCAGCTTACTAATATCATCAGACTGCTGGAAATAACCGACAGGGTGACTTCCGGCTGGGGGAGATACGTGCTTGACAACACGGTAAAGCGCCTTGGCACGGATGCGGAGGAAAAGATAAGGATAAAAAGGGCAGAAGCGCTGAGCTACGTAAGTTCGCTGGACAAACAAAGGCTTGAAAAAATTTCTCCATCCCTAAGGAGGGAGCTTCTGGAGCAGAGGATTTTCGATTACGAGCCACCGCTCAGGCAGTTGTTCAACAAGATGTTCCTTAACCTCCTTGCCACCAGAGATCTCAGAGTAGCAAGGCTTGGAACGTACTCGCCCAGACCGATATCGATACTTTATTCGAAAGACAACATGATTCTGGTTTCACTTGATAACATCTACATAGATCCTCAGACGGTAAGAATTTTCGAAAGCAAGGATGATGCGCGGGTATTCCTGCTCACGCTGACTACTGCTCTCCTGTATACAAAAAGAAAAGGTATGTATTCCGCAGAAGAGGTGCTCAAAGACCGGATTGCAACCGACCTTTCAAGAAGCCTCTACAAGCTGCTTTTGAAATCTATGAAGGAAGAGAGCAAGAGGAACATGAATGTTGTGGAGATGTTCAGGGACGGCGAGCTTTACAGGGCGTCCGAAAGTCTTATGAAAAATGAGGGCTTTTACATAACCATGAAAAACATGACGCCTCCAGTTCTGCTCGAGTTTGAAAATGGGCGGGTTTATGCCACATCATTTCTTGCCAGCGGCATTTTTGATTTTGATGAATATGCAAAACGGAGAATTTCAGAAAGCATTGCAGACGGTACCCACGTTGGCTTCCTTTACCTCTCTTCAACGCTCTCTCTTTTTGATTTTATAACAAGAAATTTTTCAGATGATAGTGTTTACCTCAAAACCAATTTTGCCCCCTCCTCTCTCCAGAAAGCAGCATGGAGCAATAAACTTCCACTGCAGATATTTGCAGAATGCACTGCAGATTACGAAAGGGCATCTGCAGGCGGCAGAGTCGTTTCTTCTTTTGTTGGAATTAAACGGATCGCAATAATATTTTCGAGTGATGAGGCAATAGAACTGGTAAAGCCTGATGAGGATTTCAGAACAGACCCTGTTCATAACTCACTTATTTACTCTACAGCTACCATGCTGAATGCAGAAAACGGCACCATGCAACAGAACTTTTATGCCATGCCGGAAGTGGATATCGCATTGAACGAGATAAGGAAAGTAGGAAAGATAGAAAGAAAAACGATTAAAAAAATAAATGCGGTTTTCCGCGGCATTAGAACCTTAGATCCATTTTCTTACATAGAAAGGGAAGGCAGGCCGATACTCCTTGGCAGCTTCACAGAAAAGATTGCTATCAGGTCTAGGAGAGGATGAGAAAATGAAAAAAATAATAATGCTTTTCTTTTTGCTTTTCATTTCGCAGTCATTGGCCAGCACAACGATAAATGCGGATTTCAGGACAACTGCTGCGCGCGACCATTATACAACAGATATGTATTTTGATCCGGCTTTTTCCTGCTCTCTCACCTCAGGAAAGATTCTCGAAGGGACGCCATGCAGCACTGGTTCTGCAACCGTCTGCCCAGGTGCTCAGATAAGTGTCACTCCACGTATCAACGCAAGATGGGCAAGAACAAGCTTGGACATTGTGTCTTCATATCCGTATTGCAGGGGTGGCGACTACTGCCCAGTGATGGAGGATTATTACACCATAGCGCCAGGGGACATAAAATGGCTTTCAAGCAGCCTGTACAGTGCATATGACCCGAAAACCGGCGGTCATGCCGCATACGATTACCAATTCGGCAGCGCTGCAATCTTTTATTATCATGAACTTGGTACTTTCTATTCTGAGGCTGTGTCCTATTACGATGTGACTGACGGTCCAATATATCCGCACAAAAAAGGATACGCAAATATCTTCTGCAAGGGAAATCTTGAAGTTAGAAAAGGGACAACAATAGCTGGAAGCAGTGAAGCCGCGGAGCCGACTGCTGTTTCTGTTTCTTTTCCCTCAGAAGGCACGTATCCTATTTCAACGTGGCTTACCAATACCGAATGTTTTGCTGCGGTAGTAAAGCACCCACTCGACGAGGACAGGCCACTATTGTTCAATCTTTATTTCTACGGCTATAACACCCCCTCAGTACCATCCGTTTCCAGTAATTCGGTAAACATAATAGTCGAAAACAGACAACCTTCCCTTAGTAACGTCCCGCCGAGGACTGTTACTCAATCGCCAAGCGCGCCATCTACATATTTAATTTCAATAACTGCTTACAACAACGGAAGCGTGC
>Ga0078972_1016589_pt1 | contig 10856 bp, 9 predicted proteins | sample YelNatPaOPGAMG01_FD_67568 | JGI IMG/M metagenome (GOLD analysis project Ga0078972, IMG submission 67568) | Hot spring thermophilic microbial communities from Obsidian Pool, Yellowstone National Park, USA - OP-RAMG-01 (SPADES assembly) (version 2) | ecosystem: Environmental > Aquatic > Thermal...
TTTAATAAGATATTAAAATCTTCATCTGCTCTAAAATTTGATAATGGATAACCTTCAATGTGTTCTAAAACAAGAAAATAATGTTCCCATTCTTTAAAAAAATCAAAAACCTTGGGCACAAATTCACAATTTTCAAGTTCTTTTAGAATATTATATTCATTTTTCAAAAGTTCTACACTATCTATTTTATACTCCTCTGTTAAATCTACAAAAGGCCGTCTTTCTTTTATTATTACTTTCCTATCATTGTCTCTATCAGTTGCCTCATAAATTCCTCCGGCATTTGATACAAAAATAGCAGATTCTACTAAATATTTTCTATTCAAAATTACTTTTTTAGGAAATCTTATTTTTCTACCAAAAGGGTCGTTAATTCCTTTTGGTAATTTATAAAATGGAACCCTATCATCAGGAATAAGTTTCCCAGAAATATCAAAAATCATAGGTATTTTTTCACCAAATTCATTTAATACAAAAATATTTTTAAAACCTCCATATCTGTAATACACTGATTTAGAATCTTTGTATCTCATATCTGAAAGTATATATGGACCTTCATAATTTTCAAGCTCTAAATAAATTTTTTCTATTATTTCACGGAATTGTGTACCTTTTGGATAGATAGTAATAAATTTTCCCGAACTTCCTCTCGGGCAACTTCTCGAATTCATAATTTCTAATAGTGTTAAATTTTTTAAAAATTTAAAAGGTGTTTCCATATCTATACATTTTTTTGCAATTTTTTTTATTATTGAATTTGCATTTTGAGGTATCGCAGAAATATGTATCTTAAAACCTTGATGTTCCATTTTTAAATTTTTAGGTATCAAAAAATACCAAACTTCCCGATTTTCAATGAGCCATTGAGAAGGAATAATATCTTTTATTTCTTTTAAAAAATCTTTGCTTTTGTCTACTTTTAAATTATCTAATGTCTCATAAAATTCTTTCGAAGCAATCAAATAAAATGGATCAAATTGTATTTTTCTTTCAATATCCATATTTTCCCCCATATTTTAAGAATATGGTGGATACTTCCAAACTAACCATAAGATTTTTCTTTAGCTTATAACCTACAACCTCTTTAAAATATTCGAAAGTATCCACCATATTCTTGCTCCTATACTTTATTCAGTACAAGCACAAACGACACTAAGCAAAGAGGACAATTTGCCAGCCGCTCCAGCCAATGCCTCTTTTTTCTGTAACGCTAAAACTTTTACCATACTACTACCTCCCTTTTAAGGTTTTTTGTTTAACTTTACACCTTCTTAGGGTACCCTTTAAACCTTCCGCAAACTTGTCCATACAACATCAGGAATGCATTCCTAATAATATATATAAAAAATTTGTTCCTGATTTTAAGTCATTGAAATTCAAATTTGTTAACTTTTGAATTCTGACATAAAATGTCATTGCTTTTTTGAAATTTTCTCAAAAAATTATTTAATGTTTTGTAAATTAAATAGTTATATTATTGACATAGAATGTCAATGATTTGACATAAAATGTCGAATTTTGAATTTTTTAGAAAATTTTATGGAATATGAAATTTTTTAATTAAAAATTTTTTAAAAAATTTTTAATTTTCTTTTATCATCCTTAGATATCTATAAATCTGTCTTTCGGAAAGATTTAGTTCTTCGCTTGTCTTCTTTAAATCCTTATTATTATTTAAATACCTCTCGTATATCAATTTTGCCTTATATACCTTTGCTTTTTCTTCTATTGTTATTTCTTCCACCTCTTTCTTCTCTTCCAATCTTATCTCCCCTTTTAAATCTTCTATACTCACTATATTATCTTTATCCTTACCCTTCTTCATTATCATTTTCTCTATCACATATTCAAGTTCCCTGATATTCCCGGGCCAATGATATGACTTTAATAGCGCTTTCGCCTCATCTGAAAATCTCAATTCCCCATTATGCTTATTCAGAAAATATTCTATAAGTTCCTCTATGAACTCCTTCCTCTCTCTTAATGGTTTAAGATGGATTTCGTGAAATTTTATCCTCTGGTATAAATCATTTCTGAATAAATCTTTTTTTATCAATTCCTCTATATTCCTATTCGTTGCTGAAATTAACTTGAAGTCCACTTTTATCGGTTTTTTACCTCCTATCCTCCATACCTCTTTCCTCTCTAAAACCCCTAAAAGTTTTACCTGTTGTTCCATTGGCATATCACCTATCTCATCAAGGAATAATGTCCCTTTATTTGAAAGTTCTATCTTTCCTATTCTCCCACCTTTATCTGCACCTGTGAATGAACCTGGCTCATAACCAAATAACTCTGATTCTGCTAAGGTATGCGGTATAGAACCACAATTTACAGGAATAAAATTACCTTTATACCCAGATGCATTATGTATTGCCCTCGCTAATACCTCCTTCCCTGTCCCTGTCTCTCCTGTTATAAGAACAGGGTTTCTATCACTCGCACATAATAATGCATCCATCCTCGTTTCTTCATCTATCCCTTTTAATTCTTTAATATCAAATAACCCCATCTCACCCTGAAAAAATAAATTCGGTTTCTCCTCCCTGAATAAAAGGATATAACCTTCTCTAAATGGAATACTATCAAGGAGAAAATGCCCCCTCTTCCTCCCTTCAAAAAGTATCTCCACACATTCACATTTCCCCTTCCATATATCTTCAGGTATTATCCTCCCAATATCACCTATGTATTCAATCTTATATCCATCCAACCCAAAAAACTTCTTCACATTTTCCGTATACCACAAAACCTTTCCATCCCTACCCAAAACCAAAACAACCTCGTTCATCTTTCTTAGGATTATATCACTATAATCTCTCTTTCCATCCATTATACCTCCATACTGTTTTGTTTTTTTCTTCACATTTTATTTTTACATCTTAATCCACAGAAAATAAATAAGTTGAAATTAAATAGGTTTTATTCTTCAGTATTAACAACATTGAAACTTTTATAAAATTAATATAACAAAAAATAATTTCATGTCAACCGGAAAATAAAAATTTTCTGGGTAAGTCATAAACCAACAAAGAAGTTGTTGTTCCGAAGAGCGAAGCGACGAGGAATATCATTTAAACATCTGTGAATAGCAAATAATGAGATTGCCACACTCACTTCGTTCGTTCGCAATGACGGCTTTTCTGTTGTAGTCATAATGGGATTGCCACGGCAACTTCGTTGCCCCGCAATGACACCTTTTGTCATTCGGTGAAGCGAAAATAGTGAGGAGTGAGAATGGAGCAGTTTTGTAAAAATCTTAACCAATTTGATAGGAGATTGTAATCTCTCTCCTCCCTGCTCTCTCCTCTTTGGGGTCAGTCATAAACTTTAAACCGACAACAGAGTTGTCGCCCCGAGTGAAATGAGGGGTCTCATTTAAACATTTGTGAATAGACAATAATGAGATTGCCACACTCACTTCGTTCGCAATGACACCTTTTCTGTTGTAGTCAATAATGGGATTGCCACGCACCTTTCAGGTGCTCGCAATGACATTCCTTTTTTGTCATTCCGAATGAAATGAGGAATCTCATTTTTCTCCCTCGCATTTTTCATTTATTTTTCCCAGAATATACTATTCTCCCTTTCTCCAACCTTATTACCCTATCAACATCCCTTATTGTTGATAATCTGTGTGCGATGATGATTAGTGTCTTATCATTTGATATCTCTTTCATCCTCCTTAATATCATCCCCTCTGTCTTTCTGTCAAGATTACTCGTCGCCTCATCAAGGATTAAAATCTTCGGATCCTTTAGTATCGCCCTCGCTAATGCTATCCTCTGCCTCTCCCCACCTGATAACCTCACTCCCCTCTCCCCTATCTCTGTATCATATCCTTTTGGCAATCTCTTTATTAACCTATCCAATCCCGCTATCCTCACTGCCTCCTCTATCTCCTCATCTCCCGCATCCCTCCTCCCAAACCTTATATTCTCCCTTATCGTATCTGAAAATAAAAATATATCCTGTGATACATATCCTATATTCCCCCTTAATGAACCTATCTTTATCTCTCTTATATCTATCCCATCTATCATTATCCTCCCTCTCAAAGGCTCATAAAACCTCAAAAGAAGGGATGCTATCGTTGATTTACCAACCCCTGTCTCCCCAACTATTCCTATCTTCTCACAAGGTTCCACCTTGAAACTTATATTCCTTAATACTGGTTTATCATTGTATGAAAATGAAACATCCTTAAATTCTATCTCACCTTTTACATCCTTTAATTCTATCCCTTTATCACTCTCCTCTACCTCTTTATCAAGTATCTCAAATATCCTCCTCACTGATACAAGTGAACTCTGGATTGAAAGATTTATATCCATCAATGCCTGTGTAGGTCCAAATAGATACCTCAAAAATGAATTGAATGCTATAAGCCCTCCAACAGAAAGCCTCCCTCTCATTATCTCCGAACATCCATACCATATTAAAACTATAGGCCCTGCTGATGATATTATAATGGATGTGATACTGAATATTGTCCCAAGTATATCAAACCTCACTGATTTCCTTATCCCTTCCTTCAAACTCCTTATAAACCTCAAACTCCCATACCTCTCTCCTGTAAATGCCTTTATCACCATTATCCCTGAAAGAAGTTCCTGTAAATCCTTATTCACCTTCGCAAAACTCTCCCTCACCTCATAACTCATCCTCCTTATCCTCTTATTAAATACCCATATCGATAATGCATAAAATGGTAATATCAAAAATGATATTATCGCAAGTTTAGGATGTAGATATAATGTTGCACATATACCAACTATAAATGTTAATATATTCTGGATAAATGATACAATCGTATCCGCAAGTAATCCCTGTATTGAATTCACATCATCATTTAATCTGCTCATAAGATATCCTGTCTCTGTATTATGAAAAAATGAAACCCTCAATCTCTCTGTATGATTGAATAATGCCATCCTTAAATCAAAGACTACCTTCCCCCTGAATGTTGAAAGAAGGTATCTCTGGATAAAGATAGAGAAAGCCTGAAGGAATAGAACACCTATCAAAACAAATCCTATTATATTTAATAATCTAAATGATTTCGTCCCTATAACATTATCTATAAGAAACTTTGTGAGGAATGGCATAGGGAGTTGCAGACATACTGAAAGAAGCATAAATAGAAACGCAAACAATCCCTTATACCAATAAGGTCTTAGAAATCTTAAAAATCTTCTTATAGTCTTAAATGTAGTGTTTTCAAACTTCATAGAAGAGATTATTTCTTTTTAATTATCACATTCCCATTATGTGATAATAACGAAATTTTTTTCCCTTTTTCACTCATCAACGCTTCCTCATTCTTATAAACAGGGATTTCATTCTTTGTTATCCCATTTATTGATTTCGTATAAATGGATAATTTTAAATCTTCTGGGACAATTATCACAATATTACCATTATATGTCTCAAGAATTGAAATTGTATCATCAAGCCCTTCAATAGAACCTGCCACATTCCCATTGTAAGATCTTGCTAAAATAAAACCAGAGATACCTTCTAATAATATATTCCCATTCTCTGTTAAAGCATCAATAAACCCTTTTAATCTATAACATTTAATGTTCCCATTAGAATTCTTTAATCTTAAATTCACTTTTCCTGGAAGGAATATATGAAATTCAAAAGATGCATTACTAATTTTACCCTTGGGTCTTATTGAAATCCTATCCTTTTCCTCTCTCACATCCACTTCCATCTTATTAAGTAATTCCTTATCACTTGCTTTTTTCTCAATCTCAATCTTTATAATATTCTTTCCCCATTCCTCTAATAATATGTTCCCGTTCATATTTTCAACCTCTAATAACTTATTCTGAGGATTCAAAAATGTGATTGTTGTTTCAGCGGTGAATTCCATTTTATCAATCCCTTTAAACAAATCTAAATTTAATAAAAAGATTACAAAAAACATACCTCCCCCTTTCAACCTCTTAGATTTATTTCCAATGAAAATTTTACAAACATCTGATAAAATGAGAATTTCCTGCTCTTTTCAGGTAATATTGATGAACCACCTATGTATAATTCACCATACTTATTAAAGAATGAAAATAATGGAAAGAAATAATATGATTTATCCTGCCCATTATAATATCCAACCCACCTGAAATAGTTTGTCTTATAACTTATCCTTGCACTTGTGATTAATGTGTATAAGTCATAAATCTCTCCCAATCTTTCACCTGTATAACTAATCCCTACACCAAAATATTTTATGGGAGTCAATGTTATTCCTATACTTTTATACAGGTATCTTTCTAAGTCTGGATTTTCCAGTGAATAATAAATCTGTTTCCCAAAGATAAAATTCCCATTTATCCCTATTAAACCCATAATAGATGAATTTATGCTCGTTGATATAAAAGGTTTATTGAATGTTTCATCCTGAAATACCTCTTTTACACTTTTATAAGAAATTTGAAACTCCGTCTGTAATGGGAGTGTAAATGAAAAATAAGGGGTTATATAATTATATAAAAATTCATTATTATAAGTATTAATAAGACCGCAATCAATCCCAATCCTTATATTGTTTATACCTCCTTTATTTGGATAAAATGATATATAAGATTTTAAATAGTATCTTCTCTCATTGTTCTCACTCAAAAATCCATTATCGCACCTGAATGTTGGTGATAATTGTTCAGTATAAAAATCTGTATAAAAACGATGTAGGTTAAATGTTATTCCTCCATTAAATCCAATACCTGAAAAACTCTCACCATCAAACTCTGTTGTATATTTGCCATCAAAACTATCTGGAAGATAAGATGGGATAATCAAAGATGTATCTATTATCTCCTTTGTCCGAGAATTAAATAATGAACCATAAAAATCAATATCTTTTGTGATGTATAAATCACCATTTATTCCATATAAGATTTGTGAACCATCCTCAATCCCACCATCTATCCCTCTATGGGAAAGAAGACATTTTATATAAGAACCTTCCCCCCATTTAAATCCTGTTGTAAAGATATTTATTAGAGAATTTAATGAACTATAAGCATAAGAACTATATTCTCCAACTGGGATAATCCACATTGAATTCCTGTTATATGCAGAGAGGAATCCCATATCAAACCTTTCACCCTTTGAGAAAAACTTCAATGTGAGATATGGGTCATTTATTATCCTGCTATAAAAAAGATACATAGGAAAATTAAATAAATCTTCTCCTTTCTGGAAAAATGGCCTTTTTTCAGGGTAACCTATTGCTGTTTTTGTATTCACACTTATTACAGGATAATCACTTTCTATCTCTTTATGATCAGGAATAAATGAAAAAAGTATATGGGAATTACTTGAAAGAATAATATCACCTGTAATCCCTGCCCTATAATTTGTATATGAAGTATCTTTTGTCTGGGAAAAAGATGTGTATGATGAAAGAAGATATGGATATAAGTTAAAAGAAAAAAGGGGTTTCTTTATCTTAAATCTTATCTCTCCCATATCATCAAGAAAATGGGAAAAATCAGAACCAGTAGGATACCAGCAATAAATTTCGTTATTCACCCTTGGTCTTACACGATAAAACTGAATCCTCCATACCTGTTCTTCACATTTCGGGAATTCAATGGAAGAGAAAGGGATTTTTATCTCAACAACCCAACGGTCATCATATATCTTCCCTTTTGCCTCCCAGATAAAATCAGAATTCTGTTCAGATATAGACTGATATGATTTTCCATCAATCTGTGAACCAAGAGGATTTACCTGAAAAGTATAGGCAAATTCCCTTTTTCTATATGTATCTATATCAATTGCAACCCTGTCGTCACTGAAACATGCATCCTTTTTCACATTGTGCGCAATTATTGATGAAATATCATCAAAACAGATGAATGCAATATAAATTGCATTCAAATCATAACCCAATAATATTTCTGTCTTAACAGGTGGGATTTCCCCTTCCTTTGGAAGAACCTCTATCAACTTATCAATCCTTGTAGCATTCTCCCAGACATTCTCAATCTCTCCATCTATTATTGGTGAAGATGGGAAGAACGGGATTTCCAGTGAATATGAAACATCTGAAAAACCTAAAAGTAAAAAAAATATCATCATACTTCTATACCTCCTTTTGAAAGTTCATTAAAGTTTTTTACAAATCTTTCTTTCTTTTCTGGATTGCATAAGATTTTACTTATCTTTCTTATAAAAACTTCCCATAATTCTTTATTTGATTTACAATATAACCCTGGAAGTTCCAATTTTCCCGTCATTTGATAGTATTGACCAGGACAGGTTTCGCAAAAGAATTTTACCCAACAATCCTTGCATTCTTTTTTTAATCTCTTATCAAGTTTATTAATAAAATTTTCTCTTTTCCCTTCATTGATACCATTATAAACATTTCCTAATTTAAATTTATCTTCAATAAAAAATTGGCATGGGTAAATATCACCTTTTGGGGTTACAGTAAAGGTCTGCAAAGCAGCAGGACATATATAATATGAAGGAATTTTCTTTATAAAATAAGATGCTAATCTCCCTATATTGTTATTAAAACTTTTTCCCTCCAAAATATCACTTAACGAGATATCAATCAATTTATAAAAACTATCAAAATCACCAAGAATTTCATCCATTGTGAAACAATAATTTTTCATATTGTTAATAGATTTTAATGGAAGAAAAACATCAGTTATAGTCCCATTTTTAATTCCTAATTCATTTTCTATAAAATTTTTTAATTGATGCTTGTTTATGTTCATCTTTTTATGTAATGGTGTATAAGAAGCCTCATACCATATTGTGATATTTAACTCCTTAAATCTTTCAATATTTTTCACAATTTCTTGAAATGTTCCTTTTCCATTTTTGTAGGTCCTGAGGTTATCATGTATCTCCTGAGGTCCATCAATACTGATATTTACAGCAATATGATACTTACTCAATACATTTGCAATATCATTATTGAATATACTCCCATTAGTAAGAACCGCGAATTCAGGTGGGTTCTCTTTTACATATTTATCAAATGTCTCACATATTTTTTCAATTGCTTTAATATTGAGTAGCGGTTCTCCCCCAAAGAATACAACACCTTTTATCTTTTCAAAATTTCTTAAGAAAAACTCTGCTGTAATTTGTGCGATTTCCGAACTCATCACTTCTTCAATAGGACTATCATATAAGCCATGTCCTGCATAGCAGTACTTACAAGCAAAATTACATGCATGTGCAACATTTATATTTAAACGAGAAATAACATCTTTTGAAGGGGTTGATGATATAATATTCTTAAGATTTTTTTTAATCGTTTCCATCATATTAAGAATATACTTATTTATTTTTTCTTCCTCAATATTAAACTTTTTTGCAGTTTCTTTTGTTTCTTTACCCAGTAATACATCTCTCACAATCATACCACCAATCTTTGAGACATTATATAAACACATACCTATAATGTCAAGTATAATTGTATTTTGCTCATCTTCTATGAAGAAAACTTCTTCTTTATTTAACATTATATCCTTCCTTTCAAATAGAAAGAGAAGGCTTTGCGGGGCTCCACAAAGCCTTCGGTTAAACCTTTTACACAATAATAATAATTGGGCAACAGCCACCCGACCATCTTTCAGTACAACCATTTGTTGTAGGGTTATTCTGCGCAATTGCCCTATCCATTTCAGAAAAATCAACCACTTCAAACTTTAAAAGTTGATCCATCGTTCTACCTCCCTTTTAAGTTTTTTGTTTAACTTTACACCTTCTTAGGGTACCCTTTAAACCTTCCGCAAACTTGTCCATACAACATCAGGAATGCATTCCTAATAATATATATAAAAAATTTGTTCCTGATTTTTTGAATTTTTAATCCATTGAAAATCAATATGGTTCTATTTTTATAAAATTGTCAATGTCTCATCTGATGAGACAGATTTTTGGAAATTTCTTGAAAATTTTATATAACTCTATATAAATGTGTTCATTATGTGTGTCTCATCCAGTGAGACGCCAGTCTCATTTGATGAGACAAATTTAAATTTTTAGTAATATTTAAGGTGGGATTGAAAATTTTTTTTGAATTTTTTTTTATTTTTTTTCTTAAATTTATGCTTTTTCCTTTGCTATTTTTATATACCTGTATAGTTGGGCTCGGGATATTTTTAGTTCTTCGCTTGTCTTCTTTATATCCTTATTATTATTTAAATACCTCTCATATATCAATTTTGCCTTATATACCTTTGCTTTTTCTTCTATTGTTATTTCTTCCACCTCTTTCTTCTCTCCCAATCTTATCTCCTCTTTTAAATCTTCTATACTCACTATATTATCTTTCCCCTTACCCTTCTTCATTATCATTTTCTCTATCACATATTCAAGTTCCCTGATATTCCCAGGCCAATGATATGACTTTAACAACACTTTCGCCTCATCTGAAAATCTCAATTCCCCATTATGCTTATTCAGAAAATATTCTATAAGTTCCTCTATGAACTCCTTCCTCTCCCTTAATGGAATAATGTCCCTTTATTTGAAAGTTCTATCTTCCCTATTCTCCCACCTTTATCTGCACCTGTGAATGAACCTGGCTCATAACCAAATAACTCTGATTCTGCTAAGGTATGTGCTATAGAACCACAATTTACAGGAATAAAATTACCTTTATACCCAGATGCATTATGTATCGCCCTCGCTAATACCTCCTTCCCTGTCCCTGTCTCTCCTGTTATAAGAACAGGGTTTCTATCTCTTGCATATAATAATGCATCCATCCTCGTTTCTTCATCTATCCCTTTTAATTCTTTAATATCAAATAACCCCATCTCACCCTGAAAAAATAAATTCGGTTTCTCCTCCCTGAATAAAAGGATATAACC
>Ga0078972_1016591_pt1 | contig 10854 bp, 8 predicted proteins | sample YelNatPaOPGAMG01_FD_67568 | JGI IMG/M metagenome (GOLD analysis project Ga0078972, IMG submission 67568) | Hot spring thermophilic microbial communities from Obsidian Pool, Yellowstone National Park, USA - OP-RAMG-01 (SPADES assembly) (version 2) | ecosystem: Environmental > Aquatic > Thermal...
AAATTATGGATTTTAAATGATAAATGGGCTTATATAAAAAAAATTATGTAAAATATCAATGTGAAGAATATCAAAATAATATTTTCCTTTCTTTATATACTTTTTAATTTTACATTTCATCTTAATGCTCAGAATCTAAAAGAGTTTGCCAGAAATAGTATAAAAGAAGAAAATAGAATATTCTCTTTCCCATTTAGAGCACAAAAAGATGATTTATATTTAACCGCCGGGATTGTCGGTAGTGGTATTATTCTTTACTCCTATGATGAAAAAATAAGAAATTCTGTTCCCAAATTACAATCTAATTTTAATACCAATTTTTTAAAAATTGCAAAGGAATTTGGAAATGGTGGATATGATATTCTATTTATAACTGGATACGGAATTACCGGAAGTATAATAAAAGACGATTATATGAAAGAAACCGCTTTTATGGCTGGAGAGTCATTTATCTCAGCAAATATTTTAGGGACAATTATCAAGTATTCAGTTGGAAGGGCAAGACCTTATACCGGAGATGGCAAATCCAAATTCACGCCTTTTGTCTTTAAAACATCCAGAGCATCATTTCCTTCAGGACATACGGTAAGCGCTTTCTCAGTTGCTACTGTATTTGCTGAAAGGTCTGATTATGATTCAGTTAAGATACTATGTTATAGCATGGCTTCATTAGTCGCTTTTGAAAGAGTTTACTCTGACAAACACTGGACAAGCGATGTTTTTTTGGGCGCAGCGATTGGATATTTTGTCGCTAAAGATATAGTTAAAAAAGATAATAAAAATAATTCTCTTTCTATTTATCCATTAAATAATGGGATAATGATTGCTTTTAGAATCTAAATCTTCCGATAAAACCCTTAGTTTCATAAGCAAAATACGGATAAATCTCAATTGATGATTTATTTTCTATACCTTTATTTATTTGGTTTCTTGAAGCAATTGCCCTTCCTATTCCCCATCCTATTGCAAAACCTAATGGATAATCGCTTGCCCAGTGTACGCCGTTATTTATCATCTGAAATGATAAAAGAGTCAAAAGCGAATATCCTAATGGTTTTATATATTTCTTCTCAGGGTAATTATACGAAATGACAGAAAGACACATCGCTCCCGTGGCAAGATGTCCCGATGGAAAAGCATCGTAGCGACGTCGGTGTTTTATATAGTCCTTTGAAAAACCTCTCCATTTCCCTGTTGTGTCTATCTCAGCCGAGTTTGGCATTTCTCTTCCGAAAGACCATTTTAAAAATTGAGTTGTAAATCCAGTAATGAAAAGTCCTTCTGCAATTTGATTGGCGGTTTTAGAAGCGCGCAAATCATTCTCTAATATTCCGTATGTCTTAAAAGAGCCAAAAAGAAGTATGCTTACCCATCCATCGCCTATAAAATACATAGCAGAGCCCAAATCTGTAGGTCCCCTAAATATTGAAGTTCCATTAAAACTTATAAAGGTTTTTGTCTTATCCTTATTTGAAATATTCATTCTTCTGCCAAATCTTTGTGTCTCTTCATAAATTTCTCTATCATATTTTATTAAAACTAGTGTTGAAGCGGTTATATATCCTAAATTTTTTAAATTTTCTTTTGCGAATGAGTTTTTTATAAATAAACTGAAATCTTTTGGCGATTGCGAAAAATCTTTTAAAAAAGAACTCTTTTTATAAGTTAAGATTTTACCATTTGAAAAAGTATAGATATGCGTATCAGAAGTTTTAACTAATTCATATGATAAAGCATTAACAAAACTAATATTTAAAAATGATAGAAATACAAACAATAGATGCATATAATAATATATATTTTATTAAATATATATTATATCTCACATCTGTCCAATAAAAGTTTAAAGATTGTTCCCCCTCACCTTACCTCTCCCCGTTGGGGAGAGGAGAGAAGGGAGGGGTTTTAAAATCCCCCTTTCATCCCCCTTTGTCCGCCATTCACCAGTCCGCCAGCTGGCGGCCCCCCCTTGTTAAAGGGGGGGAGGGGGGGTTTCTAATCTGTGAGCCGTGAGATGTGAGCATTGAACTTTGAACCTTGAACTTTTTTTTACAAGATATCTTTGCAAAGCTTTGCAGCTACAATCACCCTCACCCTATCCCTCCCCTTTGGGGAGAGGATTTTTGCTTTTGGCAAAAAATGATTCCCGATATGCTATTTTTATATATAAATTTCCCAATAGCAATCATATTTTAATCGGACAGGTATGATTATATGCCTATTGTTAATTTTTTTAAAAAATTAAACATTTTGTAAAATTTGATTATGAGGATATTTAAAAATTTTAAAGAAGGACTGACAAAAAATGTTCTTGTTCTCGCAGTAGTAAGCGGGCTTACCGATATCTCAAGCGAAATGCTTTATCCAGTAATACCTATATTTTTAACTCAATTCTTAAACGCTCCTATGAGCGTTATAGGGCTTATTGAAGGAATCGCAGAGTCCAGCGCAAGCATATTAAAGATCTGGGGCGGATATATAAGCGATAAATTCAGAAAAAGAAAGTTTTTCGTCGTCTTAGGATATTTTCTTTCAGCTATGTCAAAACCGATTATGGGACTCGCTTATACCTGGCATTTTGTTTTATTTGCAAGATTTATAGATAGAGTCGGGAAAGGGATAAGGACATCTCCAAGAGACGCTTTAATCGCTGCTTCCTCAGATAAAAATCACTGGGGAAAAGCATTTGGCTTTCACAGAGCAATGGATACTCTTGGAGCAGCGCTTGGACCACTGGTAACACTTGCTATATTTTTAATCTTCAATGAAACTGAAAGAACTTACAGAATGGTGTTTATTTTAGCTTTTATTCCAGCAATAGCGGGGGTCTATGTATTAAAAAAATATGTCAAGGATGAAAGCGAAATAGAAAACAAAACCGAAACTAATCCGCTCGGTCAGAAAACTCCTTTATCTCTCGATTTTAAGATATTTACGGCGATATTTGTTCTATTCTTGCTTGCTAAATTTTCAGACGCATTTTTAATAATAAAAACCAAATCGCTCGGCTTCTCAACATCTCAAACAATAACGGTATATTTTACATACAATATAATCTACGCTCTTTTATCCACGCCAGCCGGAATAATATCCGACAGGTTCGGGAAGATAAAGGTCTTTATGATAAGTTTCTTGATATACTCAATCGTCTGTTTTGGTTTTGCATATTCTAAAAATAATTATCAGATATGGTTTTTCTTTTCTATATACAGTTTATACGGCGCTTTAAATGAAGGGATAGCGAAAGCGATAATATCAAACCTTACCACCTCAACCAACAGAGCGACGGCTATGGGACTATTTCAGGGGCTTGGCGGAATAAGTATATTCTTTTCAAGTTTCATCGCCGGTATATTATGGGATAAATTCTCTGCTATGACCCCTTTTATAGTTTCAGCAGCCATATCATTTGTCTCGTTAATATTTTTTATTCTATGGATAAAGATAAGGAAAATCAGAGTTTAGGAGAAAATTATGAAAAAACTATTATCTGAAATACTCAAAAATGAGGTATATCCGGCTCTTGGTTGCACGGAGCCGATATCTATTGCGTACGCTTGCGCAAATGCCGCTAAAATGCTTGATAGTTTAAATCCAGATAATTTAAAGATAACTATTAACATAGACCCGGGAACATATAAAAATGGATATGGAGTCAATATACCAAATCTTGATAATGAAAAGGGAAATCTTATAGCCGCCGCTCTCGGTACTTTAATAGCCAGACCCGAGCTTAAATATAAAATATTTTCAAAGGTTGATAAAGACATAATTGAAAAAGCCAGGAGAATAATAAAAGAAAATAGAGTGAAAATAAATGTTGACTATACCAAGAAGGATATTTATGTGGAAGCGATAATAAAGAATAAAAAAGACACCTCTGTATGTATTTTAAGCGAATTACATTTTGAGATATCGCTTTTAATGTTAAACGATAAAATAATATCTTCTAAGAAATCTGAGGTGAAAAAGACAGATTATAAAGAAATTATTAAAAATTTTAATTTTTCCGATCTGGTTGAACTTGCAGACAATGCTACGGAGAAAGAATTGAATTATATTAAAAAAGGAATAAAGATGAACTTAAAAGCGGCGGAAAAAGGTTTAGAGTTGAAAAAAATAGGTTATAACATAAAAAAACTAAATGTCTCTGAAAATCAAGATTCTATATTGGAGTTAAAATCTATCGCCGCATCCGCCACGGACGCAAGGATGGGTGGGCTTCCTTTTCCAGTTATGTCAAGCGGACAGAGCGGAAATCAGGGAGTGGTCGCGATACTAACGCCTTATTTAATAGGAAAGAAAAATAACACAAATGAAAAAATTATTCTTAAAAGCATAGCCCTTTCGCATATAATAAACTCATATATAAAATCATATACGGGAGAGCTTTCTCCGGTATGCGGATGCGCCATCTCAAGCGGAGCTGGAGCCGCCGCGGCGATAGTTTATCAAAAAAATCCAGATGATATAGAAAAAATGGAAGGAGCGGTTAATAATGTAATTGCGGACATAGGGGGAATGATATGTGACGGAGCGAAAGAAAGCTGTTCGCTTAAGGTTATATCATCAATAGATTCCGCTATTAAAGCTGCGTATCTTAGTGAAAACGGGATTGTTATAAACAGTTCAAACGGTTTTATAGGCAAAACGGCGACGGATACGATAAAGAATATGGCTCGGCTTTCAATAATTGGAATGGCCTCTGTGGATTCAATAATAATAGAGACAATGCAGAGTAAAATAAAATGTATGAATTGATAATAAGCGACTTCTTGAATTTAAAATCAATAATACGCTTTTTAAAAGACATAAATAAACTGGATATATTAAAGAGCGAATTCGGGATAATAGATTGCTCCAAAACGCTAAAAGATTTATACGCTTTAATTGAAAAAAGTAAAAGGTATAATATAAACCTGAAAATAAATGAAAGCAGAAAAATAAAAATAGAACCACCCTCAATCGCGGAAAAAATAGAAATAAAAAACGATTTAATTTTAATAAATCAGAATATAAATATAGAAATCAGAAAGATAAAAGCCCTGATACTTCACTTTATAAAAGAGCCAGTGATAAAACAATCTCCTTTTATTACTGCGAAAGACGCCGCGGATTTAATATCTATGGATGTTGGACCTTATATTGAGTTAATTTACGAAGATAATAAAAGAATAATAATTAAGACGGATGTTTTATTGATAAATAAATCTTCTATTTACGCATTAGAGCCATCAATAGAAATAAACCTGTTTAATTTAGCCGACTATCTTATAAACTCAAACGACAGAATTATCGCCGCTCCGGTTTATAAGATTTATAAAGAAAATAATAATTATGTAAAATACTTTATTAAGGAATTATTTGATGATAAGGAATTTTTATGGATGATAAAAAACAGGATATTAAATATTTAGTAATCCATACTCATATGTATCAGCCGCCGAGGGAAAACCCTTTTACAGGAGAAGTTGAATTAGAACACTCCGCAAAGCCATATGATAACTGGAATAATAGAATATCAACGGAGTGTTATTTCCCGAACTTATATGGAAGGATATTTGACACCCAGGGAAATATTGTTGAGATGGTAAATAATTATGATTATCTTAATTTTAATTTTGGTCCGACACTGCTAAACTGGATGGAGATATATTATCCAAAATATTACGAAAAATTGGTTGAAACCGTAAAATTATTAAAAGAAAAAAAAGGATTTTCTCCCGCAATCGCTCAGTGCTATAACCATACAATACTTCCGCTTGATAATTTCTCCACAAAGATTACTCAAGTTTACTGGGGTATAAGGGACTTTGAGTTAAGATTCGGTTTTAAGCCGGAAGGTTTATGGCTAAGCGAAACATCTGTAAACGAAGATGTTCTCAGAATTCTTATAGATTATAAGATAAAATATGTAATTTTAGCGCCACATCAGCTTTCAAAAGCAATAAATTTAAAAACTCAAAAAGAGGACTCGGTATATCCAAACAGATATTATGTATGGTTTGATAGAGACGAGAAAAAGATAAAGAACTGTTCAAGACGTATAAATATTTTTGTATACGATGAAGAATTATCTAAAAAAATAGCGTTTGATAATATAACCTTTAATTCCGAAATATTCGCGAAAGAAATAAATTCAAGATACAAATACTTCAAGGATAATTTACTGATTATAGCCACTGACGGAGAGACATACGGACACCATCATAAATTTGCGGATTTAACTCTATCCCATTCATTCAAAATTGAATTTTTAAAATACGATATAAAAGTAATAAGTTTAGCGGAGTATCTTTCAATAAAAGAACCGGAATATGAAGCGGAAATAAATCCTGGAATAGATGAAGAGGGAACAAGTTGGAGTTGCGCTCATGGAGTTAGAAGATGGAAGGGCGGATGTAATTGCGGGGATGAAGGAATTTACGACACTTCCTGGAGATTTGGACTGCGTTCGGCTATGAAATGGTTAGGCGAAGTTTTGAATGATATATACTTTGAAGAAGGCAAAAAATTATTCTTTGAGATATATCTATCAAGGAATAATTATATAGATGTTATAAGAAAAAAAATTACTCTTGACGAATTTTTAAATAAAAACTTAAAAGATATAAATGAGGAAAATAAAAAGAGAGCGAAAAAACTTCTAACAATGGTAAAATATCAGATGTTTTCGCTTACAAGCTGCGGCTGGTTTTTTAGCGATATATCAAGAATTGAAACTCAGCAAAATCTAAAATACGCCTTGAAGGCAATATCCATAGCAGAGGAATTGGGGTATAAAGGAATAGAAAAAGGGGTTACATCTCTTCTTTCTATGTCAAAATCCAATTTTAAGGACATCGGAAATGGCGAACAATTATATGAAAGGTTAATAAAATCATCAAAAATTTCAAAAGAATGCGTTGAGTCATTTCTTTCTATAAAGACATTTTTGAATGGTCATACACAGTATTCCAACTATATATTCGACATAAAAATAATAAAAATCAAAGAACTGGGGTGTGGAACTTATATATACTCATCAATATTCGATTTAGAAAGTGGGGAGGAAAAATTTTTAAATATTATTGTAAATTTCAAGACCATTGAAAATATAAAAATTAATATTAAATACGGAAATGAGTGCGAAGCGATAGAGACAATGGAAGAAATAAAATTGGAAAATTTTAATAAAAAAATGCAAACCGAAATATTAAAACTTTTCGTTATAAAAGAAAAACAGAAAGGTCTGGATAATTTTAACAAGACCTTCGATACTTTATATAAAATATTTGAAATCAACAGAGATATGGCTTTTGAGAACCTTGAGGATGATTTCAGATATGTTATTAATCAAATAATAAATATAAATTTAATCAATTTTTTAAGAGAACTGGATTTCAAAAATATTGATAACATAGAAAAAATAATGGAAAAAACTAAAAATTTAGATTTTAAAATCGACTATAAATTATCAAATGATATAACAATGCTTATGGGAAATTTTACGACTAAAATATTCAGCAAAGAGATAGATGAAAAAGATATAAAAAAAGCTCTCAATATATTCAAAAGATTGAACTTACATCCTCTTTCTTTTCATCTGGAAAATCTGATATATGAAAGGAACGGATCTCAAAAAGCGAAAACGATATCACAAAGTTAAACTCATTTTTTTATGTATTCAAAAACAATTGGGCATATTTCGTTTGATCTGTTATTGGTCACTCACCGCTGATAGTTGCTTGTCTAAAAATCCCCCTTAATCCCCTCCGACGTCACGTCGGAAGGGACACAGAGGGATTTTTTTCCCGGTGACTGCCTGACGGCAGGCAGGAAGCTTACTTTGCTTTATCCTATATTTGTAGTTGCAAAGTTCACTTTGTCTATTCCTTTATTCGTATTTGTAAAGCTTGCTTTGCCTTTTTCAGAGCAAGCTCTGAAACTACATTCCTATTTTTTATTGTAGCTGCAAAGCATTAGATTTGCCTCTGCAGAGCTTCGCTCTGCCGCTACAAATCCCCCTTTTTATTTCCCCCTTTTTCAAAGGGGGAACAAGGGGGATTTTGGCGGTTGGCAAACCGCCCGCTACATAATTTATAATCCATCATTCATAATCTATAATTTGTATTCCACTAATCACCTCTCACTCTTCACTAATCACTTCTCACTTCTTATTTCTCGCCTTTTTGTTTCTCACGTTTCATTGTTTCAATTGCAGAAAAAGCTCTCCAGTCGATATTCGGAAATATATTATCGCGCCATTCTATATCCGATAAATATGAATCATCAATGCTTCCTGAGTTAATTATCTCCCAGAGTTTAGTAAATCTCTGAATATGCATTACAAATCTTCTCGTTGAATATATTTTCGCCGTTCCAACTGTCATTAAAAATGGCCAGTCAGAGCTTTGAGCAAGAACTATTTCCCTCGCACATTGTTTTAATATTCTATCAATCTTGGAATCAGTATTTGAATGAAATCTATTAGCCAGATCAATCATCCTTTCAGTTGCCTTATGAAGGTGTCTGTATATCCAGTCATTAGAACCATTAAGCCAGACCTCATTATATCCTTTGTCGCCCCAGCTGGACATGCTTGGCTGAACTATCTGATTATCCGGATATATTGATAAATACTCCATCGGCGTTATGAGTTTTATCACATTCTGATCATAGTGTATCTTTCTGAAAAGATATTCTAAAAACATCGGACCCTCATACCACCAGTGTCCGAATAATTCAGCGTCATACATAGAGACAATTATTGGCTTTCTTCCAAGGAAACTGTGAAGATATTCTATCTGCCTTTCCCTATTAAACATAAAATTGCCGGCATGGATAGCCGCGATTTCTCTCGCGTCGTCAGGATTATATGGCTGCTTTTCGCCTAAAGAAACCTTACCCGTTATTTTATAATATTTTATTCCAATATTTCTCCTCACTCCATCAAGATGAAGATACGGGCTTATATATTCATATTCAAGGTCATATCCAATATCTCTATAAAATTCTCTATATCTATAATCCCCAGGATATCCCATCTCAGCGCTCCAGACCTGATGGGCGCTTTCCATATCTCTTGCAAAAGCCGCCACGCCGCTTGGACAATAAATCGGAGCATAGACGCCAAATCTTGGTCTCGGGGTTCCGTATAAAATTCCATGTGTTTCAAGAAAGAAAAATCTAATACCATATTCTTTTAAAAAGTAATCATCTCCAGGATTATACGCACACTCGCTAAGCCATATCCCCCTCGGCATTCTTTGAAATTTTTCGAGGTAATCATCGGTGGCTATTTTTATCTGAGCGTTAACTGCCTCTTTCCTCAATTGCAACGGCAAAAAACCATGGGTAGCGCAACAGGTTATTATCTCTATCTTACCGGCATTTTGAAATTTTTTAAAACCATTTAAAACATTTCCGTGGTAATAGTCCTCATAGAGTTCTCTTATTCTTTTAAACTTCTGTTCATACATCAAAGCCGCTTTATAAAATGGAGTATTTCTGGTCCTTATTACTTCCTTCTCCGTTAATTCTATTCTCTTATAAATATAATTTTTAAATCTCTCATTCAAAAGTTGGTCACTCATCATATTACAAAGAGGCGGGGTTAAAGACATAGTGACTCTAAAATCTATTCCCTCCGATGAAAGTCTTTCATATACATCGAGAAGCGGAAGGTAGGTCTCGCACATCGCTTGAAAGAACCAGTCCTCTTCTAAAAAATCCGGATACTCCGGATGTCTCACGAAAGGGAGGTGGTCATGCAATACAAGACAGAAATAACCCAATTCTTTATTTTCCATTTTTCTCTGTCTCTCTTTTCACTTTTATAGTTATCCCCCTTTCCATACTTCCATCGTTAGATATTGCTTTTATTGGAATATTCGTTTGACCATCACTGAGAGCATATCTCAGAGCGAACGTCCCATCAGGATTAAGTTTTATCTTCCTATCCCCTATATAAAGATTAGCATCGCTTTGAGTCGCACCATAAACAACAAGTTCGCAGTCAGCTACAAGCCAGAATCCTTTTTCCTTAATCTCCTGCCTTTGAAGCGACTGTGAAGAAAAAGAAGAAACGCCGAAAGAAGTAACCCTTGAAAAAACCGCTTTAAGCATCTCCCACCTTTGAGCTAAAGATTTCGCTATTTCAAGAGAACCCTTACCGATATATTCAACTCCTGATATCTGTAAAAGTTTTTCAAACTCTTGATTAACGCTCATCCATTTTTCGTCTATTACATCGCTCACACCTGACCTTGGCAATGTAACTTTATTTGTTCTAACTATTGCAATAAACCTTCCATCTGGAGTTATCAAACCTATTTCGCATATATATGACTTTCCGCACTCGTTAACATTAACATACCAGTTTTTGGCATCGATTATAGCAGGGATATCAAAGGACCTAATTATATTATCTTTATCATCTACCTCATAAACCCTTATAACCCCTCTTGATTTCTCAAAGACATCTTCGCCCACTTGCTTCATTATGTTCTTTTTAGAGTTCTCTGTAATTTCCCAGTAAACAAACATCCAGTAAGGATCTCTTGGTAATAAGGCTGCCTCTGTCTTTTCATATCCATCAGGCAGCGATTTTGAACTATAATCAGGTTCCTGATTTTGCCCGATCTTACCTGAACTTGAACTCATTTTCCCTCTCCTTTAGGGAATTACGATTAATCCCCTTTTTAATTATATAATTAAAATTATACATTTTTTAAAAAAGAAATACAAGTCATTGTAAGCGTCCATAACATATTGGACTTTTTTGAACTGTTGATAACTTCATCAAGATAGTATCTTAATGGCGGCTTATTGTTTAGTGATCTATGCGCTTTTCTTGTATTATACCATATTAAA
>Ga0078972_1016595_pt1 | contig 10852 bp, 12 predicted proteins | sample YelNatPaOPGAMG01_FD_67568 | JGI IMG/M metagenome (GOLD analysis project Ga0078972, IMG submission 67568) | Hot spring thermophilic microbial communities from Obsidian Pool, Yellowstone National Park, USA - OP-RAMG-01 (SPADES assembly) (version 2) | ecosystem: Environmental > Aquatic > Thermal...
TGCACTTCTTACGCTTACCAACCTTTCTAGAACCATGTTCTCTTATAAAAATTTATCTTAAAGAGTTAAATTTCTTAAGTATGAAGAAATCGAGCTTGATTGGAATTTTCTTGCTTTTGCTCATGGTTAGCTCGACCCTTATCTACTTCATATCTTCTATATTTCTTCAATCAACTTTACCTGAAAGCAATATCGTGGATTATGAGCTTGATGTTCAGCAAAAGAATCTTGTGTTGAGGCAAGGCAAAGTTTTGATGGAATTTCTCTATAGCAAGGATTGCCAAGATTGTCAAGAGAAAATTAACTTTTTGGAAGATTTTGCTAAGCAGTACCAAGACAAAGTTTTCTTGGAAAAAATCATGTTGAATGAGAGCGTGCCAAAGCTTCACTTCATAGGCTTCAACGTAACAGAAAATAGGATTTATCTTCAAGAAAAGCTCTTGGAAGGTGAAAATATTAAAGAAGAGAATGTCAAAGAAGTTTTTTGTGAAGTTGCCCTTTATCCTCCAGTTGAGTGTGCAGGCGTATGAAAGTTGTGGGAATAGATTTGGCTGGAATAGAGAAGAATCCAACTGGCTTTTGTTTTCTTGATGAAAAGATGGTAATTAAAACATCTCTGCTTTTTAAAGATGAAGAAATTTTGAAAGAAATAGAAAATATTAAGCCAGATGTTGTGGCAATAGACGCTCCTCTTGCTCTACCAAAAGGAAGAAAATCTTTGGATAGGAAAAGTAAAATTCACTTTAGGGAATGTGATAAAGAATTGTTGAAAATGGGGATAAAATTTTTTCCAATTACTTTAGGTCCTATGAGAAAATTGACTAAAAGGGGGATCAAATTGAAAAAAATTCTTGAAAGTAAAAAAATAAAAACTATAGAAACTTATCCGGGGGCAATCCAAGATATTTTGAAAATTCCTAGGAAAAGTAAGGGAAAAGAAAAATTGATGACTGGCCTTAAAAAGTTTGGCTTAAAAGGAATAAGTAAAAAAATGAGCGACCATGAATTAGACGCCATAACTTGTGCTTTATTGGGAAAGATGTATTTGGAGGGAAATTATATTGCTATTGGTGATCCAGAAGAAATTCTTATGATTTTACCAAAACCAATTTAAAGACTCTGTAATTTCTCTTCCATCTCTTTTATCTCTCTCTTGAATCTTTCAATCACTCTAGGCAAATCTTTCTCTTCAACTCTCAAAATTTCTGTAGCCTTTTTCAAAATTTTCTCTTTCTTCCTCAATTCTTCCCACTCTTTTCTTGAAATCATTCTCTCTTCCTCATCTTTTTTAACTGCTTCCTCTTTTGCTTCCAATCTTCAAAAAGCTTCTTCACAGCCTCAGGGACATTTTCTTCCTTAACTCCCAATTTCTCTGCAACCTCTTTCAAAATCCTTTCCTTCTCTTTCATATAATCCAAAGCAACTTCTCCTGCCTTGATTTCGATCCTTACCAAACCATCTGCAATTCTTTTCGTCTTCAAAATTTTTATGAAGCCTACATCTTTAGTGTTGTCGCCGTGCAAGCCACCACAAGCTTCAACATCAAAACCTGGAATCTCAACAATTCTCAAAACTCTTGAAGGAATGTAGCCACCTGCATAAATTCCAAAACCATATTTTCTTTCAGCTTCCCCTCTTTTCATCACATACTTCTTTATCGGCAAACTTTTTTCCACAATCTTGTTGGCCAAATCTTCAATTTTTTCTTCTTCCTCTTCACTCAAGCTTTCAAAGTGTGTGATGTCTATTCTAGCCTTTTCTTCAGTTTTTTCTGCTCCGTGCTGATGAACATGATAACCCAAAATTTTTCTTGCAGCACCACTTATGATGTGAATCGCATCGTGATGCCTTTTCAAAATTTCCCTCCTCTTTTTATCAACCTCACAATTAACTATCTTTCCCTCTTCAATCATTTTAATCACATATACCAGAATTTTCTATTTCCTATTTCTCTCAACTTTATCTTATTTTCCTTAAATAGTTGATTAAGATATTTGATACAAGTTTCATATCCCATGTTAAGTTTATCGCAAATTTCTGAAGTTGACATAAATGGATATCTTGATAGTATTTCTAGAATAATTTCTTTATATTTCTTTTCGGTGAATCCTTTTTTCTTAGGCATATAATACTTATTTAACAGTTAAGTTTATTATAGTTCAAAACTCTATATTATAGAGGATAAAGGTCGATAGTGGGAAAAAATGATAAGAATATTCCATTTAACTGATTTACCTAAAGAAATAGTACGAGTCTTATTGCCTAAAAAACTAACTAAGTTTTTAATTAATGAAACAAGTAAAATAGCTGGCAACAGGAAATCATTAACACCATTAATAAGAAAGAGACTTGGAAAGACGGTTCAGCCTGAGATGATTAGAGATTACTTTAACAGAAATTATTTTGTTCCTTTATGGTTCTTGTTTGAAATTGTTAATCTACTTAAAGAAAATAAAATTAATATAGATTTAGGAGAAATAGAAAAGAAAGTGCAAGCATTTAGAGGACCTAGAGGAGATGCTATTTATTATCCTAATTTCCCATGGAAAGAAGATGAAAGAATAATTAGAATTCTTTTTCATTTAATGGGGGATGGGCACGGTGGTGGAGATGTGTGCAAAGGAAGAGTGCCTGTATATTCCAATACAAGTAGAACTTTAATAAATGAGTTTAAAAGAGATCTCCGATTTTTTGGAAAAGTTAAAATTAGAGAATATAAAAGACGAAGAAAAGGCAAGAACTTATTAATAGATTTAGAGTTTCCAAAAGTTATAGGACATGTGTTAAAACATTTATATAACATAGAGATTATATTTCCAAAAACTAGAATCCCTAAAATTATGTTTCAGTTAGATAGAAATTTAATAGCACATGGTATTCGAGCTTTTATTGATGATGAAGGTAGTGTAAAATCAACTGAAATACATGTTTATTCTGCTAATAAACCATTACTTGAAGGTTTGAAGAAATTAATAAAGATTAAATTTCCAGAGTTTACTGCTATAACTGATGTTAGACTATCTACTGATAAAGGCTCTAAAAGCTATTATTTTGCTTTTTAAGCTCCAGATTTGACTACTTACAAGGGACTGATTGGCTTTTCACATCCACAAAAATTAGAAAAATTAAATTTAGCCGTAAATATACAAAATAGATCTTGGCTAAAATTAAAAACTGGAGAAAGTAAGTTTTTAATACTAAATTCTTTGCTTAGAGGACCTAAAACTTCTTATGAAATTTCTAAAGAAATTATGATAACCCAACGAACTATAAACAAATATTTAAATGGCTTTAAGGACAAAAGTAAATACTACCCTGGCCTTATTGAAGAAGGTTTAGTTAAACCTATTAAAAAGATTAAAAAAGGTGTTCTGGTATCAATAACAGAAAAGGGGAAAGAAGTTCTACTCATGTCTTAGTTTTTTTGAAATTTACAGTTACATTTTCTTTTGATTCTAAAGTACTTTCCAACTCATGAATAACAACATCACCTATTTTGAATACATTTATTACTTTATGTCCATCAATATACCCCATGTCACACTCCTGTCCACCTTGACGAGGGTAAAAACTCGTTTGGTCTAAAACAACAAAATTTCCTGAAACTTTTAAGACTTTTGCCTTGAACTTTAGAACATCATCATAGTACAAGATTTTTGTTTTTGGCAAGTTTGAAACATCCAACAAAACTTTCTCTTCTTCTTTCTTCTCAGCCATATGCCTTTCTGTAACTTTTGAATAGAAATCTGAGCTCACTTCTATTCCAAGCTGCTCCGGGGTGATTCCTTCAGAATCGTAAAGTGTTATGAGCTCTTCTTCAGAAATTTTCCTTCCAGCAAAAGATTGAATTATCCTGCCAACCCTTTCTTTTGTATTCTTGTATTTGTTTATTTCAGCCTGCAAGACTTTTTCTATTTCTTCCTTCCTTTCCTCAAGCTCAGGAAACATTTTTTTCAGATAGCTGATGTGCCAATCGGCAACATCTTCAATTCCCAAATTCCAATTGAACTTATCGATAAAGCTTAAAGCTCTCCTCAAAATCACTCTAAGATTGTAGCCTCCAGCAACATTACTTGGCAAGCCTCCATCAGCTATCGCAAAAACCAAAGCTCTTGTATGGTCTGCTATAGAATAAAGAGCTTGAAGTTGCTCTATGTTTTTCCTCAATTCTTCTACCGAAATTCCAAGTTGAGATGCAATTTTCTCCAAAACAACTTTCAAATCAGCATATTCATCCAAATTAACTTTGCCTGAAATCTTCGCATACTTCAAGAAAAATTTCTTGTCATATTTAATTCCACATTTCTTTTTCAATTTCTCCACGACAGGACCAAAAACAGCATCGTAGCTTGTTGGTGTGCCTTGGGTTATCCAAGTGAACCTTTCCCAGCCTGCCCCCATGTCTATTACTTTTTCTTTCATTTCCCTGTAATTCTCAAGATTTCCCGCAAACTCTGTGAAAACTGCATTCCCCAGTTCTATTCCTTGAACATGATATTCCAAGCTACTTCCAAAAGCACCATAGCCGATCCAAGCATCTTCTATGAAATTGATTTCTTCTGGCTTAATCCCAAAGACTTTACTGAGCAAGTTGAAATCGAGCTCTATGCATTTGTCTTTCCAATAACCTTCCTTGCCGTTGAAAAAAGAAGTTTGTTGAACCATGCCAAAGCAAGTGAAGCTTTTTGAATTAAGACCGACATTTGGTATGTCGTTAAAGCGCAAGCAAGGCTGAAGCAAGATTGAAGGATTGGCAGGAACTTCCCAATCAAGATTTCCTTCTTCATCCACTCTGTAAAAATTAACAATTCCTGCAATCGTGAAGTAGAGAGGATACCACCTGCAAACTGTAGGGTAGCGATTGAGTGCTGCATGACCATTATCTTCAAAAAATTTTTGAATTTTCTTCCATGTTTGGAAGATGTCCAAAGGCTTTTTGGTAGGAGGCTTCCCGATGAAATCATAGCTTCTGCAAGTGGAATCGTTGCACACATCTTGATCTTTCAAAGACCAGAAGAATTTTCCACAATTCTTGCATTGCCTTCTTTTAAACCCTAGCTCATCGAAAAGCTTAACTTTCCAGTAGCGATCTGGATTCTTTTGGAATTCTTGAATCAATTCTTTTTTTGTTGCCATGGTTTCACTTGATAAAAACAATTTTGATTTTGATTAAAATATTGCTTTCTTGGTTTGTTATATTCTTTACACAATATTTCAATTATTTCATAATTTTCTCTTAATCGATTAACTGTTTCTCTTATTTGATGTGGTGTTCTACTCCTTACATATTCTCTAAAAAATTTCCTCTCATATCTTTCAACTTCATCAGGAAAATTTTCTTTCAATAATCTACTAGGTTTTCCATCTAAAAGGTCTATTATAATTTTTAAATGATTTATTTTAAATATTTCTTCGTCATCATAATTTGCGAAATAAATATAATCATATGTTAAAATTTTTCTATACACTCTCAATCTCTTCTCAAATTTTTCATTCATATTGAAAAATCTAAAACTTAAATTTATATTCTTAAAGCTGAGAGAATTGAAGGCGTTAAACCGGCAAAAAAGCAGATACTTGGAATCAAAAGCACACCCATGCAATGACTTCTCCTTACTTCCAAGTATGCACAAAGAAGACCGATAGCAGTGGAAATTAAAAGAACTGTAATGCCAACAATGCCAGTCCAAATGAAAACCATAGCACAAATGAAAGTTATGACAGAAAGTGTTAAAGTTTTGTAATCAAGCTTGACCAAGAATTTTGGTATTTGTTTACCAAGGTAAAGAGTAAGCAAGGCTGAAATTCCTGAAACAAAACAAATAACACCAATTAAAAGCAGGACATCATAGAAGCTGAGCTCACTCAATATCTGCTGAATCGCGACACTTGAGCCACTTCTTGGGTTTGAAACTAAGTAAAGAGAAATTAAGGAGAAAACTTCATTTCCAACATTTATCCCTGAAAGTGTGACTAAAAAACTTCTTGCATCCCCTCTTCCACCAAGGTATTGAACCATAACCGCAGCCTCTGAAATTCCAACTGCTGGCAAGAAGCCAACAATAATTCCAGCTATCGAACCTAAGAAGATAGACTTCAAAATTTCTTTTGTTGAAATTCCTAAGGAAAAATCTTCTTTTTGCTCAGGCAAATGAGATGTTTCAGAAAAACTCACGATTAAAGTGCTAAGCCCAAACATTCCTGTCAGAACTGGAAAAAGTAGCTGCTCTTGAGGCAAAATTTGTGAATTAAGCACAATTAAACCAAAAATTCCAGAAAGCAAGATTATAAAAGCTGCTGATAAAATTTTTCTTGGTTTTCTTTCAGAAAAAATCATGAAAGCGACTACAGCAATTATAGCAAAGTGTATGTAAGGTCTTGTGAGCTTGTAGAAAGATGCAAAGTATGGTGATAGAAGTGTGATTAAGATAAGGCCAAGGATTAAAGAGCCTATGCCACCTATGACAGTAAGCTTTATCGCTTCATAGCCTCTGCCTTCCAACAAAAGCCTATGACCAGGAAGTACTGATAGGGCGGTGCTTTCTTCTGGAGCACCAATGAAAATTGAGGGAATGAAATTAAAGAAAATCTCGCTCATGGCAGTTGAGACTATGAGAACTGCTAACTGGTATGGAGTTAAATTGAGAAAGAAGGAGAAGGAGAAAATCAAAGGTAATAATGTGTTGACGTGCATGCTAGGCATCAAGCCTGAGAACAAGCCGATAAAAATTCCAAGAATTGAAAGCAAGATTAAATCCAACATGTTACTTCAAGCTGTTTAAAATTTGGATGTCGGAAGCTTTCCTTGGAACAATTTGAAGCTGACCTTTATACTCACCAACAATTCCTGTAATTCTCACAGTCTTGCCTTTCTTGAAGTCGTACTGATTTATTCCATTAGCTTTAAGCTGATTCATCAAGCTGGAAAAAATTGGAACTTCAATTCTTGAATCACCATCTGTTAAAGTTAGGAAAACATGGCCGGCTGAATGGGTTCTCACGTAAGAAATTTTACCTGTGGTTGAAATCAGCTTGCCGTTCAAGCTTGAATCTATCTTGCCTATTTTTGTTTCTGATGGGGAAACTGCTAAAGCCGAAAAATAAATGAATGCTAAGCCGAATAAAGAAATTAAAACACATGCCATCAACAAAATTTTTTTTCTAATTTCCATGTTTGGTTTTGAGAAAAAAAGCCTTGATATAAGTTTAGAACTCATTAAGTGAGTTAAATTTCAGATTTTGATTTCTTAAGATTGAAATAATAAATTGCTGCTGCTGGACCTAACAATGCTCCACTGATTGTAGAAGCTAATATCTCAAAAATTAAAGAAATTTGATTCATCTGTAAAATTTCAAAAACAGCTTTCAGAATGTTAAAGGGAAAAGAAATCACACCAATTATTAAGCTGAGAAGAAGCAACAGTGCCAATATAGAAATTGAATTATCTTTCGTCATTTTCCAACTCAATTTTATGCTTTCCAAGGGGCTTTTATTCTCGATGATAAGTACAGGAAATGTTAAAAACAATCTTAATGAAAGATATACAATGATGCATAAAACTATCACAATAAAAACAAGGAAAAGGATGGGTGAAATTTCCAATAGCATTAGAGCTGAGATTAGAGCTAAAGATATTGGCACTCCCAATATAAGAAAAGTGAGAAGAGATGTGAGAAAAATTTTGAAAAAAATTCCCAAAGATTTTTGAATCGCTTTCACAATTTCAACTTCACCTTTCTTTACACCTTGATAAACTGTGATTTGGTAAACACTGGTAACAATCAAGGAAACAAAAAACAGAATTATGCCTAATCCAACAAGTGTTGAAATTAAAACAAAATCTATCGATATTATCAATGTTCTGACTGATGATGCTAACATTGAAGAAAACAAAGTAGAGAAAATAGAAAGGGTGAAAGCAAGTAGAATTACTTTTGGGTATTTCCTTAAAAAACTAAAAATATCTTCAAATGAATCTAAAGCTAAACCCATTGCTACCTAAAATTATTTGGAAAAAAAGAAATAAATAGTTAGAGTTTAAATTTTTCTTTCAAACAAAATCACTTTACCTTCTATCCTACCTATTGCCTTTATCAGATGGATGTCTAATAGAGCTTGACCACCTGCAAACCCGAGCAAAATTTCTTCCACGCTTATACTTTGAACTATCCCCAATACTTTCAAAGCTAAATAAAATATCACTAAAATGACAATAGCCAAACCGATGTATCCTAAAATCTTATCAAAATCCATATTGATAATTAAATAGTTGTGACTTATAAAATTTTAGAACTCTTAAGGTTGTTAAAAATCAAGCTTTGCTGAAAGCTATGCTTATCTTTTTGTCTTCAAACTCCAAGCTGTCAGAAAACTTTCCTCTTGTGGCACCAACAACCACAGCTCTAGCACCAACTTCTTTTGCTATCATCTTCTTGTTCTTCTCTAAGAGCTTATTCGTTTTTTCATCTGAGCTTAAGCTCAAATCAATCCTATCTTTAACCACGAAACCAAACTTCTTCCTCATCTCTTGAATCTTCCTAATGAGCTCTCTCAACAAAGCTTCGTCTAAAAGTTTTTCATCAAGCTTTGAAGGAATAAAAACTTTTCCCAAGCCAAAGTCAACTACAGAAAATTCACCTTTTGGCTCTTCTTCAAAAACTTTAACCTCTTTGCTGTTGCACATCTTAAGCAAAACTTCTTTTAAGTCTTTTGTTGTAGCCAAAGCTTTCTCATCTTTTGAAACAACAATAACTGAAGCAATTGGCCATCTTAGCTTAAGATTAGCCTTTTGTCTTGCAGCACTGCAAGCCTCTACTATCTGCTTTGCTATCTTCATCTCTTCTTCCAGCTTTTTGTCAATCATTCTCTTCTCAGCCTTTGGCCAATCTTCTAGATGGACAGAAAGCTTTCCTTTCTTCAAAGGCTTCACCACATCTTGATAAACTTGCTCTGCCAAGAAAGGACAAATTGGAGCTAAAAGCTTGCTCAGAGTTTCTGTTACTGTTAAAAGAGTGAAGAAGGCTGCTTGTTTGTCTTTACCCTCATACAAAGGCCAAACCCTGTCTCTTATTATCTTTATGTACCATCTTGAAAAATCGTTCAAGATGAAATCTAAAATTTCATTCGCAGCCTTATGTGCATTATGGTCATTAAAGTGTTTCGTGCAACTTTCAATCAAAGAGTTAAGCTTTGAGAGGATCCATTTGTCTTCTTGCTTTAAGCCTTTTGGTTTTCCTTTTGAGGTGACATAAGTTTTGACGAAATTGAAAGTGTTCCTAACAATAACAAAATTTTTCGAGATTTCTTCCATGTTCTGCCAGCTGAAATAGCAATCATTCCAAGGCTCGCTCGACAGATAGTAGAACCTGAGTAAATCTCTCCCATATTTTTCTATAACCTCTTCTGTGCTCACTATGTTCTGCAAGCTTTTTGACATTTTTTGGCCGTGAGCATCTAAAACTAAGCCGTGCATCAAAACACTTTTGAAGGGAGCTTTCCCGAAAGTCATCATACTTGTTATCATCAAGGAATTCCACCAACCTCGAAATTGATCTGCCCCTTCCAAGATGAAATCAGCTGGCCAGAGTTTCTTGAAAAGTCTTTTGTTTCTTGGGAAGCCTAAAGAGGCCCAAGAAGCTACTCCTGAATCGAACCAAACATCAAGCACATCAGAAACTCTTTTCATCTTGCCTCCACAGCTACACTTCAAAATTATCTCATCTATGTAGGGCTTATGGAAGTCTTTTGGAACTTTTGGTAATTCTTCTCTTGAGCCTATGACTTTTATGTGACCACATTTTTCACAAACCCAGATTGGTAAAGGAATTCCCCAATACCTTTGTCTAGAAATTGGCCAGTCTCCCAAGCTCTCAAGCCAATTTTGAAATCTCTGGCTTGCCCAATCCGGGTTCCATTTTATCTTCTTGTTTTCTTCAATCAGTTTGTTTCTTATAGCTGTAACCTTGAAAAACCATTGTGGCACAGAAATCTGGAGCAAAGGTGAATTGCATCGCCAACAAATTGGGTAGTCGTGCTGAATAGTTTCTTCATGCAGCAGTAAACCTTTAGCTCTCAAATCTTGCAATATAAGCTTGTCAGCTTCCTTGACAAACATTCCAGCATATTTTCCACAACTTTCATCGAAAGTTCCATCGATTTTGACTGGCGAGACAGCTGGCAATCCAGTTTCCAAACCAACTTTATAGTCTTCTTCTCCATGGCCAGGAGCTGTGTGTACTAAGCCTGTACCCTCTTCCAAGCTTACAAACTGGTCAGAAAGAACAACTCTGTGAGCGTTAGTTAAAACTTGTTGGAATTTTAACTCATTTATGAAAGGATGCTCATACTTCAAATTTTCAAGCTCCCTTCCAGTTTTTGTCTCTAAAATCTTGTAATCTTTTATTCCAGCTTTTTTCATCACATCTTCAAGAAGAGCTTTAGCCAAAATCAAAATTTCATTGCCAACTTGAACTCTAACATATTCTGCATCCGGCTTTGCCATTATACCTGTGTTTGCTGGCAATGTCCAAGGCGTGGTTGTCCATATAACAAAAAATTCATTTGTTTTGTTTTTTACTCTAAACTTAACATATATAGAAGGATCTGTTAGCTTTGTGTACTCAATTTCATTATAAGCAACAACAGTCTCACAATTATGAGTTACGAACTCATTAACTATAAAACTATGAAAATTTTCTACTCCTACATCAGCTACAGTTCTTTTACCGGAAGGTGAAATTTCTTTAACAATATCCCAAACTAGACCGTCCGACAATCCTTTGGTATATAATTTAATCCAAGTTAGAAAATCTTCAATGTAGGGTGATGAACGTGCAGTTTTCTCATATTCAT
>Ga0078972_1016596_pt1 | contig 10851 bp, 5 predicted proteins | sample YelNatPaOPGAMG01_FD_67568 | JGI IMG/M metagenome (GOLD analysis project Ga0078972, IMG submission 67568) | Hot spring thermophilic microbial communities from Obsidian Pool, Yellowstone National Park, USA - OP-RAMG-01 (SPADES assembly) (version 2) | ecosystem: Environmental > Aquatic > Thermal...
GAGCACACGAGTTGCCAGGGCAAGCCGGTTCTCAATGAGGGTGAGCCACGATGCCGAGATGTACTCGTTCTTATAAAGGATCTCCGAATCGCCAGTGTTGTACGGCGGGTCGATGTAGATGCACCGCACTTGTCCTCTGTACCGCTCCAGGAGCAGATTCAGTGCCTGGAAGTTCTCGCTGTGGATGAGGAGCCCGTCGCACTGCTCGTCGAGGTCGTCGAAGGACGCCAGGAGTCGCAGCTTGAAGTCCTCGCTGAAGTGGCGGGTGTCGATCATGCAAGACTTGGAGACACGGAGACCGGGTGACAAGGTGATGAGACCATCGTCCTCCGAAAACAGCGTCCCCGTGTCTCCCTGTCTCTTGGTCGCCTTGTCTCCCTCTCCCCCAGTCCCAATGTCGCCATAGAGCCGGACCCATTCCTCGCGCTGGGCATCGTTCGCGGCAATCTCGGGGTAGAGTTCCTCCGGTACGCGGTCGAGCGTGACGCAGTAGTGCGTCTCCACCACGAACTTCTTCTTGAGCCAGAGCTTCTTCTGGAAGTTCTCGATCTGCGCCAGGAAGTCGATGATCTTGTGGGCGATGCGGCGGATGGCCTTGATCTTCGCCAAGTACTGCTCCACACGCGGGGCCGATTCGCTCTCGATGTCGTCGAGGTGCATGACTTCGTTTTTGATGTAGAAGTCGAGTTCGCGCCGCAGGAAGCCCCCCAGGTCCTTGTGGATGAAATAGTCAAATGTGTTGCGCGCGGTATAGTCGGTGAGATGCTTTTCTAAAAGCGTCCTGTCAGACTCCTTTTCCTTTTTTTCGGGTTGCGGCTTTTCGATAAGGGGCGACCATACGGCTTGGAGACTGGGCGATTTGGTGATCAAGGAGCGTATCCGCTCCACCGCTTCCGTGTTCAGCTCCGCCTGCTTGCGCTTTTGGGGATCTGGTACGTATCGGAAATAAATCACCAGCTCTCCGTTGATCTCCTCGCACACATCAGCCTGTCCCCCAGTCTCCCGGTCGCCTCGTCCCAAAATAAACCGCCGTTCGTTGCCGGCCGGGGCGCGGTTATTGTCTTTCTCAGTGTCCGCCTCGACCAACTTGAAGTGAACTCGCTTGCCAGACGGAAGCTTGAAAGTGTAGTCGCGGAAATACTCGCCTGTCTTGATGTAGTACTGGTCGTAGTTTGCCCAGTAGAGTTTGACTTCCTCGCCCTCATAGGGGATTGCATACACGCCCTCTTTGTAGCGGCGCTGGGAGATGAAGTCGCCTTCTGAGTAGTATCGCCGGAAAAAATTGTAGAGGTGCGAGTACACATCGTTTTCTGCTGCTTCGAGGTCAAAACCAGCGTTGTAACGCGCCTGGAGCTCCTTGACCTTGGGGGCTTGGGTGGGATCGCCAAAGCCAAGTGCCCTCGCTTGTTCCTCTGCCTTCTTGAGTTCCTCCTGGAGGACGGCACGATTCTCCTCCTCGTACGCACTCAGGGCGTTGCGTACCTCTGGGAGAAGATCTTTCTCGAGAAACCGCGTGATTTCGGCACGCTTTGCGTTCATGATGCGATAGATGCCGAAATCCAGGTCAGCCTGGTCGAACTGGAAGAGTTCAGCGAGCAGGTTTCTGAGCTTTTCTAGGTTTTGCGACATTGTCATCCTCCCTAAACGACACTCCAGCGGATTGTGAAGAGGGGTTCCACGCTAGTCTGCTGGCACATTCTCTTTTCTAACTTCCTGATCAATTCATCGCGCTTTTTCGAGATGTCGTCCTCGACGTCAAAGATACGTTGGCGCAGCCGGCGCTTTTGTTTTTCGAGTTCCTGAATCTGTTTCTGCAGTGCAAGCTGTTCTTCAACAGTGGGAGAGAGCCGCGCCTGGCGCGAGAGCGCCTTGATCCGCTCCTTGGTGTCGGCGAGCTCCTTTTCAGCAGCTCGGACCATGTCATCTGCCCACTTGTCGAGTTTATCTCGAGCTTCCTGAAAGTGCTGGTTGTTGGTTTCCAGTGAGCGAGCGATCGTGGCTTTCATGTGCTGCTCGGCGTCGGCAACTAATCGGGCATGGACGTCGGGAGGAACGGAAGAGAGGGGCACGACGTCGGCATCGCAGAGGAATAACTTCTCCATCGTCTCCTGGTCGAGCGAATGCCCGTCGTCGTCGACACCGGAAAAGAGCAAGTATTCTTCGCGCTCGAAGGAGTCGATGATAAGCCGTTGCAGGTGCAGCCATCCCGAGCGCCCCTTGAGGTTCTCCACAAGAGCAATGCGCGTGGGGCGATCGCTGATGTTGAAGCGGACGTGAGCAAGCTCGGTGGGGAGGTTCTTCCCGGCTTGGACGACGTACTCGCCCAGAGGATGAGAGAGCCGGTAGAGAAAGACGCCGGGGACATTCTCACGTTCCTTTGAGATCATGTGGTACGTGCCGGGTGGGATGTCCTCGCGAGGTGGCTGAATAAGGTCGAACGTCAGCTCTGGCTCGTTGAACCTTGCCCGACCGTCGAGAATAACCCGGGTAAGGCGCCAGAACATCATCCCCACGCGGTCAAGCTGTTGGCGCGCTCCTTCAAGATTGATGCGTAAGCGGGCATGGACGTCCTCGTCAAAGTGTTCGAGGAGCTTCTGGCGGGTCTCTGCCATACGGCTCTGGATTTTCTCATCGAGCTCCTCGCGAAGTTTTTGGAACGCCGCTTCGATTTCCTCCGGCGTACGGCACTCCTGGTAGATTTCCAGCACCCGGCGCTCGAAGTCGACACCGGACTCGAGGGTGCCGAGTACTTCGTCCGAAGCGCCAAACAGGCCGCTGAACAGGTTAAATTTCTCTTCCAAGAGCTCATAGACGCGGCGATCCACTTCGTTCTTTTCGTTGAGAAAGTTGATGACAACGACATCGTGCTTCTGTCCGTAGCGATGGCAGCGCCCGATGCGTTGTTCGATTCTCTGCGGATTCCAGGGCAGGTCATAGTTGATGACGAGAGAGCAGAACTGGAGATTGAGTCCCTCGGCGCCAGCTTCGGTGGCGATGAGTACCTGGCCATGGTCGCGGAAGTGCTCAATGATAGCGGTTCGGATATCGACGGCGCGGGACCCTGTGGCGCGACCACTTGCCTCGTTGGCTTTCACCCACCGCTCGTAAATAGCTGTTGCTTCTGGTTCTGTGTTTGTTCCGTTGAAGGTAATGACGCGACCCGCGTAGCCGTTTGCCTCGAGAAACTCTTTTACGTAGGTCTGTGTGCGGCGTGATTCCGTGAAGATGACCGCGCGCTGCGCTGCCCCCATTTTCTCCATCTCGGCAAAGCCAATCTCGAGCGCCGTGAGGAGGGCGCGAGTCTTTGTGTCGGTCGGAATACTTCGTGCCCACTGGGCAAAGCGGTCTAGTTCCTCGATTTCAGCATTCAGCTTGTTGCGGTCTATAGGGGTGTCGGCTTGTGCCGTCGCATCCGAAACTGCCTCTTCCTCGGTTTCCTCCGCGTCGCCGTTGAGCATTTCGTCGAGGAGTTCGTCTTCGATTTCTTCGTCAGCAATGAGACGTTCGACAAGATCGTCAGGCGAGGGGCGATTGTCTCGGAGTGCGATCAAGCGATCGCGCATGGTTTCAAGGGTTGCAGCAACTGCCCGAGGTGAAGAAGCGAGCAGTTTGCGAACAACGAGGGCGGTGAGGTGGCGCTGGCGGCGCGGAAGCGCGTAGGTGTCCGGGCGTCGGAGAAAGTCGGACACGGCTTCGTAGAGCTTTTGCTCCTGCTCAGTTGGTTTGAAGGGGCGCGTAATAAGGCGGCGCTCAGTAAATTGAATGTATTCAAGAACTTGCCGACGGAGAGTGCGAATACAGAACGTGCGAAGCCTGTCGCGGAGATCCTCCATGTTGCCGCCTGAATTGCAGAACTGCGCACGGAAAGAGGTGAGATCGCCGAAGAGATGCTCGTCGATGAGCGTGGAGAGCCCATAGAGCTCGAGCAGAGAGTTCTGGAGGGGTGTGGCTGTCAAAAGCAGCTTGCGCCGATCTTCCAGTGCCCACCGAAGGTTCTGCCCCATGCGGTTTGACTGCCGATAGGCATTGCGCAGCTTGTGAGCTTCGTCGATGACCACGAGATCCCATTGGACGGGCTTGATTTCGGCAGCATGGGCACTGGCAAAGTGCATGGACGTAACCACAATCCTGTTTTCCGTCTCAAAGGGACTTTGAATCCCGTGGGCTTGTTGCTCGCGATATTCCTTTGCGTCGAGAATAACCGTGGGAAGGTTGAACTTTTCCTCAAGCTCAAGCGCCCATTGCTTACGAAGAGAAGCCGGGCAGATAACGAGAAGGCGCCTGCGCTTCTCTGCCCAAAACTGGCAGAGAACAAGGCCAGCTTCTATGGTTTTGCCGAGACCTACTTCGTCGGCGAGGAGAACCCCTTTGGAGAGGGGGGAGCGGAAAGCGAAGAGGGCTGCCTCGATCTGGTGAGGATTCAAATCCACGTACGCGTCAAAAAGAGATCGAGAAAGGCGCTCAAGACCAGACCCGCCACGGCGACTTAGCTCGTGGGCAAAGTATTTCGCGTGATACGACGTGCTCATAAAACGGTGCCTCCCCGGGCTAGTGCCAGGGCTTTGCATGCCATTGCCTTCCGTAATTTCCGGGAAATGCTCACTTCTGTGACAGTCACTACCTCACGAGGTTTTTCATCCGTCAAGCGCATCCCTGCGGTGATGGGGAGATTCCCCCCACGCCTGCCTTGTATCAAGCAAATATCTCAGTGTTATTGCGAGTTGATGTCAAGGCAGTTTTGAGCGCGGTGTGGAGGATTGAGGATTTCACAAATTAGCTCATGATTTCTCTTAAACATTTGAGAGAAAAGGCGAGCCCAAGAGCGGCAATGTGACCAGCACAGCGTGTGCGGAGGTCTGCACGGTGGGGCGTGCGGAAAGCCGACGCGAAATTGGCAATGCCGGTGGTCTCGCGGCGCCGGCGTGGCGAGTGCTCAGGCGCCGACGTGATACGTGCGCCAGTACCACACCCCCAGGACGAGCAGAGCAACGAGCCACCGGTAGACAACAAAGAGGTCGTACCGGCGATTCTCGACGTACTTGAGAAGGAATCGGATGGCAAGCAGTCCGACCACTGCCGCGCTCAAGACCCCCGCAAGGAGCTGCAGATTGAGGTCGGCAGGAGTAATGTCTTTTACTTTGAGAATCACTGCACCGAGAATTATCGGTGTCGCGAGCAAGAACGAGAACCGCGCTGCAGCCGGACGCCTCAGCCCTAAGAGAAGCCCCGCGAAGATCGTTACGCCGCTGCGAGAGACTCCAGGGATGACAGCAAACGCTTGAGCACAGCCAATGATAAATGCATCGAGATAGGTGAGATCTGTTTCTCCGCGCGCCTGCTTGCCGCGGCGCTCCGCGTAAAGAAGTGCCGCGCCAAAAACGGAAAGCGTGACGGCGAGGAGCCAAATGTTTTCCGTGTGTGTGTAGAAAAATCCCTCGACGCGCTCTTCGAGAAGTTTGCCTGCCACGGCGCCCGGGATCGTACCAACAATGACCTTCGGAAGCAGTGATCCGCGCGCACCGCCGAGCCACTTCTTCTGCCGCAGGTCGCCAATGTAGGAAGCCACAATAAGAAGCCAGTCGAAAAAGAAGTAGAGTACAATGGCGAGGAGTGTGCCGAAGTGCAGCGCAACATCGAACGCGAGCTGATTGTCATTGGGCTGCCAGCCCAATAACCACGGCACAATGATGAGATGAGCAGAACTGCTAACCGGAAGAAACTCCGTGGCACCTTGAATGGTTCCGAGAATGAGAGCCTGCGTCGTTGTTAGCACAAAAAGCCTCCACCGAAAAACACTGCGAAGCGTGATAAAAGGGTTCGAGCGGACTTACAAAGTCGCAGTGGTTTTCTTTAGCAAAAATCCGGGCGAGACGATGGGGACGGGGCGCCGCTTCTCGTCGCCGAGGAACAAGATGAGCCGGACGTGCGAAACGATCGCATCAGGTCGGGACAGGGTTTCGCCTCGCAGCGCACGGAGGAACGCGCGTAGCCACGCCAACCCAGGACTACTGCCAGGGATTTCGCCCGTGGCACATCCTGCCTGTGCGCTCAATATAATCCTGGTGGTAGTTCTCTGCAGGATAGAAGGGGCCGGCAGCTTCGAGCTCGGTCACGATCGGCCGTTTCTGATATTTCGGATCTAGGCGTTTTTCGGCAAGAAATGCTTCCGCCTCGCGCTTCTGCTTCTCGTTCGCATACCATATCCCCGAGCGGTATTGATGGCCGATGTCTGGACCTTGCCCGCCCGCCTGGGTGGGGTCGTGAATGACGAAAAAAGCCTCGAGAAGCCGTCGGTAACTGATCCGGTTTGGGTCGAAAACGACCTTGACGGACTCCGCGTGGCCCGTCGTTCCCGTGCACACCTGTTCGTAGGTGGGGTTGGGAACGTGGCCTTGCATATATCCGCTCACGACGTCGATCACACCGGGACCGAGCTGAAACCAATGTTCGACAGACCAAAAACATCCGCCGGCGAAATAAGCGACCTCGACATCGACCGGACGACTTTCGGGAGGCAAGGGCGTGCCTTCAGGAATAAATTTGAGCGCGGCGGAGTTGAGGCAGTGACGCATGCGCGTGGGCGCTGGTCCATCGTCGAACACATGGCCTAAATGCGCGCCGCACCGAGCGCATCGGATTTCCGTGCGGACCATTCCGTAGGAGTGGTCGGGGACGCGGCTCACGTGGTCGGGGTCAAACTCCTGATAAAAACTTGGCCACCCTGTGCCACTTTCGAATTTGTGCTCGCTGCGGTAGAGGGGCAGGCCGCACACGACACACACGAAAATTCCTTTGCCTTTCTCCGTGAGTAACCCACCGCAGAAGGGCGGTTCCGTGCCGGCTTTTTGGGTAACGCGGTACGCTTCGGGATCGAGCTTCTGCGCAAGACGCTGAACCTCTTCTTTCGGAAGGGGAGTAATATCGTAATATGATTTCGAGTATCGTGTTTTCACAGGAGTGGTCTCCGTGGTAGAGGTGTCACGAACGCTCTTTCCCGTCTCAGCGGCGATCGCAAGGACGCACGCTAATCCGACCGTGAGGAGTCCGAGCACAAGGACGAGATAGCGTTGTGAGTTCACGCGATAAATTAGACTGCAATAGTCCTATTTATTCGTTTGTTACACTCATGGGGAAAACGTGCGTGCGACACGATGGGAAAAAGAGAGTGGTGCCGGAGACAGGATTTGAACCTGCACACGGTTGCCCGTACTAGACCCTGAATCTAGCGCGTCTGCCAATTCCGCCACTCCGGCACACGAAATCCGCGGTGCGGCCGTTTATGTATACTCTTGTCGCTGTCTTTTCATTCGATGAGGTGGAGCAGAGAAGCGAGGCGCTGCGCCTCTGCCCCGAACGCGCCCGGATCTCACGGACGTCCGCCGAAAGCCATCATTTTCCCAGCTCTTTCAATTTTCCGAGTAGCTCGCCCGTATCGAACCGTCCCATCCACATCTCTACACGTTCGCCGTCGGGGCGATACACTGCGAAGAAGGGGACGCGGAATATGCCGAGCTGCTGGGCAAGTTTGGAGTCCGAGGTGATATCGAAATAGAACGGCACGAATTTCGACGCGACTGCCGCAAACTCTTTGCTCTTGAGGAAATCGGCTTCTAACTCTTTGCAGCGACGGGCAACTTCGGTGCGAGCATAGAGAAGAACTGGTTTGCCGGAACGCTTTGCTTCTGCGAGCGCTGTTTCGAAAGAGGTTCTCCAGGCAACATCTCCAGAGATGGCAGCGGCAGGGGCGGCGCCTGTGCCCTGGGCGGATGCGGGTTTAAGCATCCCTGCCTCTGCCAATGACGGCAGGGTGATCTCGCCTGCGCCCGAGGTTTTCGTGACAGCAGCGATGCGTTTCATCACGTGAATGAGGCATTCACCAGTCGGACCAGATATTTGATCTGGAATAAAGAGAGTTTCGCCGTCGGCAAGAAGAACTGCATCACTCGGAGCTTTCACGAGTCCTTCGCCCCCTGCGATTTCTGACTTGGTGATCCTGCCCTTCGAATCGATCGCAAATAGTGTTGCGATCTGGCTCACGGGCATGAGCACACGATCGCCGAAGGCATCGAAGCAGAGTCCTTCCCCTGCTTTCGGTTCTTTCAACGCGTCGTCCGACAAGCGCTCAAGCTTGTACCCCTCCATGGAGTTGAATTTGCCGCCTTTCCAGACCCAGCATGCGCCTTTCGCAACGCCATAAATCCATTCGCGCGTGGGATCGACGGCAACGTCTCTGATGAGAGGGGCGTCCTTTGGTGGAGCAGGAACTCGCCCCAAGAGTTTACCGGTTTTTGCATCGTACTTCACAAGCTCTGCGAACGCAAAAGTTGTGAAGAGGAAATTACCGGCTAAGTCGAGACCCAACACTCGCCTGCCAGGACGGACCTCTCCATTGACGCCAAAATTGGGGTCTGGCTTACCGTCAGGGGTAAACTTCCGAATCCAAGAATCGGTTCCCCCCGTGTCGGCAGCAACGTAATAATATCCCTGCGAGTCGACAGCGATTCCCGAGTATCCGCGCAGCGCGGGGAAGGAGTTCTTGCATACGACATAGAACCCCGGCGTCGAACTGAGAGGCTTGTGAATGTAGATGACGGGAAGCTCGACCGGCTGGTCGGAACGGGTATTATTGAAAGTTGCCACGACGCAGTCGCCGGTGGGCGTGACAGCTGCAAAGATGGGAGTATAGGGTCTTGGGATCTGGATCGACTGGACATATTTCCAGTCTTCGGCTAGAACTGTACTCGAGAGACAAAGAACAGCAAGAGCCACGGCACAGAATTTAGAAAAATGATGAATTGTTTTCACTGTTTTCCTCGCACTTTTCACCAGTTTTGTCATAAACCGATTACGTCACCTCGCTATTGTTACACAAGATAATTTTCACGTATTTCTAATCGAGAGGGGCTCTCGACTATTTTCGTAAGGCCGTTCGCCAGCGGCGCAGGGCATGCGCAAGCCAGTTTTGCCCGTCGGAAAGCCGATGCGCTGCCATGAAATTCTCTGGATTCTTTTCCGGCAGACCATAAGGCAGGGTGCAGTAATAGCACGAGGTGTGGGGAAATCCAAAAAGGTTCCGAATGCGAAACTCGCGCCATGTGGGGCTGTTCCAGACGGAGACGAAATCTTCCTTTGCGATATTGCCAAAGATCGGCGCCATCAGCCCACAGCAAATTGCAATGTCGCCATTGATGTGAAAATACGCCCGCTCTGCAACAACCTCGCAAAATCCGCGGACACGGCCGAAATCGCCAAACCCATCCCTGCGCGAAATGCCCACTTGCTGCTGAAGCCACTGGCTTGTTTTCCGTGACACGCCAAAGGGATGTTCGCAGTACCACTCGAGGAGGGCAAGGGCGCCCGAGAAGATGCGTCGCCCCACTTCCGTTCGACGCAATTTATGGTAGACCGCGCGAGCGCAACGCCGCAAGAACGATTGCGCACACGGCTTTGCGTCTGCTTCAACCATTCTGATGACCTCCTCAGAGTAGTTTGGCGGGATAGAAACGAGACGGAAAGGGTACTGGGCTGCAAGAGCACGTGCTTTGTTGTAATACTCATTCGCCAGGCGCGGATAAAAACGCAATGCCTGTTCGCGGTAGAAGTCGCGATTCACTTCCCAGTCGCCCATCTCAATAACAAGCAAAAGATCTACTGACCACTCGGCAAGCCGAGGGATCAGTTCGAGCAGCTCAGCAACATTGTCCTTTATTGCGACGAAATCGACACCGAGAGAGAAGAGAGGGCCGGGGTTGAGCTCGCGTCGCAGCCGCGCAATCATATCCATTGTAGCTGTGAGTTTGTCCCAGCGCGCCCTATCTCGGATATACTCGAAGGTCTCCTTCCGTGCGCCATCGATCGACACGACGAGAATGGTAGGGTTTTCGGGACGCATCATGTCGCGCACTTCGTCCTCAGTGAGGAGCATCCCATTTGTAACAATCTCAAGGCGGCGATAGGGACGCTCACGAATGCGACGGCGAAGATGCTGCCACGTTCGCGAGAAGAAAGGTTCGCCTATTCCTGTGACATTGACAACCTCGAGGCTCGCACCGACGGTATCGAAAATTCGATCGATGAGATCGTCGGAAAGGTCCTTGCCAGGCGGAGAATTGCGAACTGAGCATGTCAGACACCGCAAGTTGCATCGGAACGTTGCCGGCACCCAGGCATAGTTCGGCATGGGAAAATTATCGGACGCAAACGTGAAGAGGCGTGCCAGGTGATTCCAGGGAAGAGCGGCACGCTTTTCTTCCGCCTCGCCAAGGGGACGACGCCCGCGGAGCAGCCACACAATGTGTCCGTCGCATTCCATGCGCTCGGAATTCTCGAAGTCCACCTCCCACAGTGCAGCAAATTCATTGCGAAAAAACTCGTCATCGCGATAGACAAAAAACGAGTCGCTGACACCGCAGCGATGGACAAAAGCAAGAAAGCCCCCGTCGCTCACAGCTTCACGAACTGCGAGGAGGAATTGCGCGAACTTCAGATAATCGAAGATGGGGAAGGAAGCATCGACAACGACTCTTTCTGCAGGGCAAATTTCTCTCTCAGGAGGAAGGTTCCTCAGCTTGAGAACGTCGCAATCTGAGCAACCGATCCGATCGAGAATTCTCTGTGGAACACGGCCGACAACTAGTGTTCTCGTTATGGCGTTGCTCATCTTCCCACTAGTGGCCAAAAGCCCTTTGATGCTGTCAAGCCATTCTGATCACAGATGAGTCGTAGTTCCCTCATTCGAGGAGCAGCTCAGCCGAAATGTCCGTGGATGTAGTCGTGGGTGAGCTGCTGGGAGGGCGACGAAAACATCTGCTTTGTGGGACCTGCTTCGATCAATTTCCCGAGATACATGAA
>Ga0078972_1016599_pt1 | contig 10848 bp, 12 predicted proteins | sample YelNatPaOPGAMG01_FD_67568 | JGI IMG/M metagenome (GOLD analysis project Ga0078972, IMG submission 67568) | Hot spring thermophilic microbial communities from Obsidian Pool, Yellowstone National Park, USA - OP-RAMG-01 (SPADES assembly) (version 2) | ecosystem: Environmental > Aquatic > Thermal...
TCGGGAGGGTGGGATTTGAACCCACGGCCTTTTGGTCCCGAACCAAACGCGCTAAATCCAAACTGCGCTACCTCCCGAATTTTTTAAAGTCGCTTTTAATAAATAATCAAATTCTATATTTAAGTAATCTCCTATTTTTCTATATTTTATATTAGTATTCTGGTAAGTAAAAGGTATTATATCTAAAGTGAATGAATTATAATTTATCTTTTTTATAGTTAAAGATATGCCATCTATTGAAATAGAACCATTTTCTACTACATATTTTTTAAATTTAGAAAATAGTTCTAATTCTAATTGCCAGTAGTTGTTTTTTTTAATTATTTTTAAAAGTTTTGCCTCTGTATCTATATGCCCTAAAACAAAATGGCCTCCCAATTTATCAGATATTTTTAAAGCCTGTTCTAAATTTACATATTCATTTATTTTTAATCTTTTTAAATTTGTTTTTTCTAAAGTTGTTTTAATAGCCTCAAAAAATAATATATTTTTTTCTTTTTTTACTACTGTTAAGCATACACCATTCACATTTATACTATCAGAAATTTTTGTATCTTGATATACAATATTACTTGTTATTGCAATTATATTAGAATTTGTTTTTTTTGTTATAGAAAATACTTTTGCAACCTCTTGAATTATACCTGTAAACATTTTAGTCTTTGTCAGATTCTACTTCGATATTTTCAATCTCTAATATATCATCGTCTGTTTCTTCTATATCTAATTTTGCACCTTCGCAGATTGTATTTGAGGCTAAAAAAGAAAAAGTATCCTGAAATTCTTCTTTTGAGACCATTTTAAGTTTTCCTAATTTGATTTTTATTGAGGTTATTTTTTTTATATTCAGGTCTTTTGTTTTATTTATAATACTTTTTATAACTGAATTTACTAAACTATATTCATGCATAATTGTTTAAAAAATAACCCCGCAATTTTTGCGGGGTTATTTAATTTATCTTAAGTTGGAAAATCCAAAGATTATTTTTTCTTTTTTGTTTTTTTTGTAGCCATTTTCACCTCCTTTCATTTTTAATTTAACAGATTTTTATAAAAAAGTCAAGATTTTAATTTTATTCTAACTCTTTTTGCATTACTCCATAAATGTTCTAAATCGTAAAATTTTCTTAGTTCATCAGTAAAGATATGTAAAATTACATCAAAAAAATCAACCAATATCCATTTAAAATTTGTATCTGCTTCGTAATGGTGGATATCGTAATTATTTTCTTTGCTTCTTTTTAAAACTTCATCCAATATGGCTTGTGTTTGTATGTAAGTTTCTGCAGAACAGATTATAAAATAGTCAGAGAAATTAGAGATTTTACTTACATCTAAAATTACTGGTTTTTTTGCTTTTTTTTCTAATACAAATTCAACTATTTTTAATGCCTTTATTTTTGATTCTTTTACTTTTTTAGAAATATTTCCTCCTATTTAATAAATTTTTTTATTAAATCTTCCATCTCATCTTTTGCATTTTTTTCTATATCTCCCACACAGGAGACACACATATTTTTGAAACTAAAGATTTTATTTGCTAAACTTGAAATATCTTTTGTATTTATTGGGTTTATTTTATCTTTTATATCATTTAATGTGTAAATTTTTTCTTGTGTAATATAATTTTCTGACAGATAAAACATTCTTCCTTGGGGTGTTTCTAATCCCATTGTTATCTGTCCAATAAAATAGTCTTTTGCTCTTGTTAATTCTTTTTCAGAAACTGTTTTTTTAATTCTAACTAATTCTTTTAGAATATTTTCTAAAGCGACTTTTAGATTTTTCTTATCTAATCCCAAGTGGATAATAAATGCTCCTGTATCTTTGAATTTTTTTATATCAGTAGATATATCATAGCATAAAGCTTTTTCTTCTCTTATATTTTCAAAAAGTCTACTGCTTGTATTTGCCCCTAAAATTATATTTAATAATTCTATTGTAAATCTATCTTTACTTAAATAAGATAAACCTCTAAATCCTATACTTAAATGTATTTGACTTATCTTTTTATTTTCTAATTCTATGTTTATCCCATACAAAGGTTTTGGTGGTTTTGTAATAATTTTTTTATCTATTGTTTTTTTTGTATCTATTCTTTTATCAATGAATTTAACTATATCTTTTATATCTAAAGAGCCAGTTAAGGATATTATTATATTTTTAGGATGGTAAAATGTGTTTTTGAAATTTAATAAATCTTCTCTTTTGATTTTTTCTATAGTATCAAAGTCTCCGATTATTTCTTCTCCAAGTGGATGATTCTGCCATAATAATTTATTTAATAGCATAAGACTTCTTGAGGCTGGCAGGTCATAATACATTTTTAATTCTTCAAGTATAACAGTCCTTTCTTTTTCTATGTCTTCTTTTTTAAAAAGAGGATTAAATACCATATCAAGGAGAATATCTAATGTTATTTTTATATTTTTGCTTAAAAAATGTGCGTAATAACCTAAAAATTCATAAGATGTGAAAGCATTTAAAAGACCGCCTCTACCTTCTATTTCTCTTTTTATCTCTTTATTTGAATATTTTTTGCTTCCTTTAAAGAGCAGGTGTTCAATAAAGTGGGAGGCTCCTTTTATATTTTTATCTTCGTATCTTGAGCCTGCTTTTACAAAAATACCGCAAGAAGAAGTTTCTAAATCTTTAAATTTAGAAAATATAATTACAATTTTGTTTTTTATTATTTCATACATCTAAATAATTATATTAGAAAATTATCATATTTGCAACCGAAATTGTCAAAAGAGGCTATAGTTTATCTATATATTTTAAAAAAGAATTGTCTTTTTTAAAATACATTTTAAAAACAGGAATAGATGAGGCTAAATTTTTTGATATTTTAAAAATCTTATTTATATCTACTTTAGAAATATTTGAAACTTCTTTTATGCTATTTAAAATTATAGCAAATGCATTTGCTTTTGAGACTTTTTTAAATTTAACTGATTTGCTTTTTTTTAAAAAGAATATTTTTTTTAAGTAAACCTTATAATTTAATTTTGTCTTGAATTTTTTGCATTCAAAACTTAATGCCGGAAAAGGAAAAATATAGAAATTTTTTTTAGTGCATCTTAAAAGAATCTTGTCATCTCCTAAAATTTTATAGTTTTTTAATAGTTTAGTAATTGTTGTTTTTCCGCTTTTTGATGGTCCTAAGAATAAATAACCTTTATTTTTTTTAAAACAGCCGGCTGCGTGGATAAGAACTATTTTTGGATTTGAAACTATAATATCTCTTATATATATAATTATTTTGTCTATAAAAAGATTGAAAAATTTATTATTTTTAATTATCTTTAGAGGAGTAATAATTTTTAAATCCTTTTTATTCTTGGTAAACTTTAGTTCTTTTCCATTTTTTTGAAAATATATTTTTATATGATATGATGATTTTTTATTTAAAGATATAAAATTTTTAAATATTTTTTTAAGTCTATTGTAAATAGTTATGTTTTTTTCTACAGTTATGGAAAATCCTATACCAGCAACATTAATTATAAAAGATTTTTTATTTTTTATTTTTTGCATTTATTAGATATAAATAACAGTTTTCAAAATCCGGAATATTTAATTTTTTCTTTTTGCTTTCATAATAGGCTGATGCACGGCAACCACCGTTGCATACCCCTTTATATAAACATTTTTTACAGGGTTCTATTTTTAGAAGATTTATATTTTGTATTTTTCTAAAATTTTTAAGCGGAATAGAATTTTGCCATATATTTTTTAAGTTTTCTTTAAAAAGATCGCCAACCACATAGTCAAGCATTGCATAACAGGGTGTAATTTTTCCATCAGCTCGTATAGCAGCCATGCCAAATCCGGCATCGCAATTTTGCAGAAATTTTGGTTTTAATTTTGAAAGTTCTCTTTTTGTAGTAGTAATGATTTTTTTATACATTTCTGCCATATGCAGGAATGAGCCTCTTATATAATTTTTATATTTGTCTTTTAATTCTAAAATTTTTTCTAAAGATTCTATTTTTTGAGACGGGTTTAGAGAAATATCTTTAAAGCAGGTTTTATTTTCTAAAGTTCTTAAATTATTAAATTCAATATATGGTGCTTTTAATGATTTTGCAAATTTTACTATATCTTCAAGTTTATTATAATTTAGCCGGTTTACTACAGTAAATAATCTTATATTTTTGTTGTATTTTATAAGATTTTCTATACCTTTTATTGCTTTAGAATATGTGTTTTCTCCACGAAGTGCTTCATAAGTTTCTTTGTCTGAACCGTCAAAACTTACAGATATACGCAATTTAAAACCTTTATCTTTTATTTTTTTTGAAATGTCTTCTGTTATTAGGGTGGCGTTTGTATTTAATCCAAGATGAAAATGAAATTTTTTTAGATAATCTACTATAGAGAAAAAATCTTCTCTTATTAGAGGTTCTCCACCGGTTAATATTATAAAGAATACTTTTGCTTCATAGAGGCGTTTTATTATTATTTTCAGGTCTTTAAATGGTAAATCTTTTATGTTAGTATTTTTTAATTTAGCAAAACAATGTTTGCATTTCATATTACAAAACCAAGTTATACAGAAATCAACCCATATTGGTGAAGATAGAATTTTTCTCATCTTAAAAATAGATAAGTCCAAGTTTTTTAAGATAGTTTAGAAAAGCTATTGTATCTTTTTTTGCTCGTTTTTTATCTATTTTGTATTTTATGGAAAGTAAATTGATAATATCTTTAATTGATTTTTTTTTGTTTAATAATTTCCATATATAGGTACCTGTTGAGTTTAAAATAAAGCATTTCCAGTCAGATTTTCTAACTATAACAGTTTCATTATCAAAAATTTTAGATAATAATTCTTTTATTTTTTTTGGTTTATAGTTTTCCATTCAGATGAATTCTATCATTCTAATTTGCTTTGTCAAATTTTCTAAATTGTATATAATAAAAGTGATGGAAAAAATAAAAATATTACAAGATAAAGAAAAATTGTATACTTTTTTAAAAGATTCTTATATCTCTATATTAAAAGAAAAAGGATTTATATATTTAAAAGCCTCAGGTTTTAGTATGTATCCATTTATAAAAAAAGGAGACAGAATAAAGGTTGTTTTATTAACTTCTGATAATTTAAATATAGGAGATATATTGCTTTTAGAAGGTAAATCCAATTTATATGTTCACAGGTTGATAAAGATAATAAATAAAAAAAATAAAAAAATGTATATAACAAAAGGAGATGCGCATAAGAGTATTTTAGACCCTGTTGTTGACTTAAAAAATATTTTAGGTAGAGTAGTAGAGATTAAAAGAGATAATTTATCTATAAATTTAAATAGCAAATTTTATAGATTTATTAATAGAATTTTAGGTTTTATTTCTCTTAGATATCCTAAGATAATACCATTTTTTTCAAAATATATTGATTTTGTATTGGATAAATACTTATTTTTATTTTTTTAAATTAGTGGTATAATAATACTAAATATGGAGGAGAATAAAATTTTCGTTAAGACAAATCCAAAGATAGTATGTAGAGAAGAGGACGATGGTGCTTTACTTTTTAACGTTGAAGACGGTAGTATAAAAGTATTAAATTTTTTAGGTTATAAGATATGGAAGTTATTTAACGGTAATTTTACCTTAGAAGATATTATAAATAAAATAGAATCTGAATACCCAAGCATTTCGAAAGAAGTGATTAAGAAGGATATTAAAGATTTTGTAGAGTATTTAAAAAAAGTATCACTTGTTGAGTTTATTGTTAAAACATGAAAAAAGCAAAAGATAAAAATAAAGAATACGTTCCGCCTAAATGCATTGATTTTCCTATTTATATCTCTGCTGAAACTCAGGGCTGTTCAACAGGTTCAGCGCCCTCTGCGGCTTGTTCTACCGGTACAAATCCATCTTCAGATAATCCTTGCTGGGATGGTTCTACCCCAAGCGGTTTTGATGGTGAATGTAGTGCAGGGACAAGTCCTGCAAGGGGATTTTGATTGATATAGATGGGATGGGATATTTATTTAGAAGAACTTTAAGATTACTTTTTTTAATTTTATTTTTTAATTTATTTTTTAAATTTTCATACGCACAGACACAAGATTTAAAAGAATCATTAGTTGACCGCGAGCGCCAAAGAGTTTTTAAAGAAGAACCACAAAAAGAAAAAATACCAGAAACTCCAAAATTAGAATTAAAAAAAGAACCTGAAGAAATTCCTACAGCGGCTGAAGCAGAAGTAAAGTTTTTTATTGCTAAAATTAAAGTAGAGGGGTGTACTGTTTTTAGCCAAGAAGAAATTAATAAAATTATATCACCATACCAAAATAAAGAATTCAGTCTTATAGAATTAAAAGAATTGGCAGAAAAGATTACACAGCTTTATCATAAAAATGGTTATATCACTTCAAAAGCCTATATACCACCGCAGAGGATAAAAGAGAAAGAGGTTATTATAAAGGTAGTTGAGGGAAAAATAGGAGAGATTAATATCACAGGAAATAAATATTTTAAGTCTTCTTTTATAAAGAGCGCATTTAGAAATTTAGAGAGTAAGATTTTAAATCAAAAGGATTTAGAGAAGGTTTTAATTTATCTTAATAGAAACCCGAATTTAGAAGTTGTTGGTGTTTTAGAGAAAGGAAAGGTTCCGGAGACAACTGATATCCGTTTATTAGTAAAAGATAGATTACCTTCTCATTTAAGGTATACATTTAATAATCAAGGCACACGTTTAACCAAAAACTTAAGACATATTTTAACATACACTAATACAAATCTTTTGGGTTTTGGAGATACTTTTTTATTGCAGGTTCCTTTTGCTGAAGAAGGTATGGTAAAAGGGTTTAGTGCTAATTATTTAGTCCATTTAGATAAAGAGGGGACAGATTTAGGTTTTATAAGCAGTTTAACAAAGGTAAAAATTGGAAAAGAATTTAAGCCATCTAATATAATAGGAAGGTCAAGGCTGAATTCTATTTATATTACAAAGCCATTTTTTTATAAAAGAAAGTTTTTTAATCAGTTTAAGATAAGTTTAGAAAGTATTGATTCAAAGACTACAATTTTAGGAGAAAAATTATTTTTAAATAGGTTAGGGGTATTAAGTTTAGGTTTAGCGACAAACTTGCAGGATAAAAATGGAAGGACATATATTTCAAATCAATTTGATTTTGGTTTTCCAGACTTTTTAGGTGCTTTACCCAAAGATAACCCCCTTGCCTCACCAAGAGATTCAGACAATCAATTTATAAGGTATAATTTTTCATTTTCAAGATTTCAGATATTGCCTTATTCTTCTTATCTTTTATTTAATTCTAATCTGCAACTTACAACCGATGTATTACCAAGCCAAAAGAGGTTTTATTTAGGTGGCGCAGACTCTATAAGGGGTTATCCTGAAGATGATTTTGGAGGAGATTATGGCATAAGCAATAATATAGAATTCGTATGTCCAATTTTTATTATTCCGGATAGGATAAAATTTAAGGAAAAGAAATTAAAAGACTTATTAAAATTTGCTATTTTTACTGATTTTGGAATATTATTTAATAGAGGAGAAGATGAAAAGCCTTTACTTGCTGGTTCTGGTTTTGGTTTAAGATTTAATATAAATAGAAATATTACTTCAAAGTTTGATATAGGTTGGCCTTTGGCAGATAAACCAACGGATAGGTCTTCTTATAATGTGCATTTTTCTTTAAATATAGAGTATTGATATGATTAATAAATTTTTTTTTATAATATTTTTTTGTTTTTATATCTCTGTTTTTGCAGAGGAAATTGTTTTAAAGTATGGAGATAAGATAAATGGAAAAATAATTGCAAAGAATGATAAATACTTATTATTGGATGTAAAAGGCGCTTCAATAATTTACTATACATTTGAGATTGAAAGTGTAGATGGAAAAGATGTGAAAAAAATTCCAAATACTTATTTTCTAGAACACATATTAAAATCAAAAAGTTATCCAAATTTTGTAAAAGCAGATGAATTTTTAAACAGGGGTATTGCTTATTATAGCAAGTCTGAATTTGATTATGCAATAGGAAGTCTTAATCAAGCAATAAGAGTAAAGCCAGATTATTTTGAAGCATATTTATATAGAGGACTTTGTTATGCCGGTAAGAAAAGCTTTAATGAGGCTATATCTGATTATAATAAGGCTGTTGAATTAAATCCAAAAAATGAAGAGGTTTATTTTACAAGGGGTCTTTCTTATGCATCTTTAGGCGATTTAAATAATGCATTATCTAATTATAACAAAGCAATAGAATTAAATCCAAAATATGTGCAAGCCTATCTTAATAGGGCATTTGTTAAAATTAATAAAGGAAGCATTGAGGAGGCTCTTTTAGATATTGATAAAGTTATAGAGATAAATTCAAATATACCGACAGCATATTATATTCGTGGACTTGCAAATTTTAAAAAGGCTAACATAACCCAAGCCATTTTAAATTATAGTAAGGCAATAGAATTAGACCCTAATTATTTTGAGGCTTACGCCAATAGGGGTTTTGCTTATGCTTATAGTATATTAGAAAAATCAAAACAAGATCCGTATTCTCCTTCAATTTATATAAATGTGGGTATTTCTTATTTGGATGAGGAAACCTTTAAAAAAGCAATTTCTGATTGCAACAAAGCAATAGAACTGAATCCTCAATATATAGATGGTTATCTTATAAGAGCAAAGGTTTATTTTTTGGCAAATGATTTTGATAAAGCATGGCAAGATGTTTATAAAATAGAAGAATTAGGTGGTAAGGTTGATTTGGATTTTTTAAAAGAACTTAAGAGACTGTCAAAAAGATAGATAATTTAAAGAAGGTAATATTGCACCCAACTTTTGCTCAAGCAAAAATGTCCGAAAGGACTTGGTTGGGTCCAACCATTGGCTTTGATTGAAATTATAAGCCTTTCGCATTAGCGAAAGCTTTTCTTTCATAAAAAGCTTTGGAACTTTTTCTTACGCAGGCAATGGCTAAACTTATTGCACAATAATAACTTTACGTTTACAAAAAGAGCCTAAAAGCAAAATCTTGGTTGAATTTTTGTAATTGAATACGTTTACAATTTATTTTTAATATATTATTTTAAATTTGAATTTTTCTAATATTTATGATATATTTTAATAAGAAGGTATATTAAAGGATTTGCTCTTTTTATACTTTTCCGAAAGGGCAAACCTTCCGAAAGGATGGGACGCAAAGCTAAAACCTAAACCCTTTAAAAGGGCAGGGTAGTTAAGCTGCCGAAGAAAAGTTTTTTAGTTTAATTTAGTAAATTAGCCCATTCTATCAGAAGGTAGAATGGGCTTTTTTATTTTGTATTAAATTTTTTATGGTATAATAAAAATGGATTGGGGTTTTAGATGGGTAAATATAAAAAGATTTTTGGTTTTTTAAGAATATTTTTAATTTTATATCTATTTTCACCTATTTTTTGTTTTCCACTTCCACAAGTAGATAATGTAGAGAATGGTGATGTAAATATTGATTCTTCTTTACCAAATACCCTAATTATAACAGCAACCTCAAACTCTATTATAAATTATTCCTCCTTTAATATAGCAGAAGATGAAACAGTTAAGATTATCCTTCCGGATACAACATCAAAGATATTAAACAGGGTTATAGGAAATACATCTTCAGATATATCCGGAAGTTTATTTTCAAATGGAATAATTTTTTTAATTAATCCAAATGGTATAAATTTTTCAAGTTCCTCAAATGTAAATGCATCAGGCATAGTAGCCTCAACAAACAATATATTAAGTTCTAATTTTTTAGCCTCTAACTATGTATTTGAAAAAGAAATAAACACAGCCTCATCAATAACAAATAAAGGTAATATAAAGATAGAGGATAATGGTTATTTAGTATTCATATCAGATAGTATAAAAAATGAAGGAACAATAACAGCAAATTTAGGAACAATTATATTAGCTTCCGGTAAAAAGACAATTCTTACAATAGACCAAAACAATCTTTTAAGTATTATAATAGATGAGCCAACCCAACAAAAATTAATAGATTCTACAAGCGCAATAGAGAATACAGGGATAATAAAAGCAAATTCAGGAAAGATAATTTTAGATGCAAAGACACAAGATGAATTATTTGATAAAGTAATAAATACATCCGGTTTGATTGAGGCAAAAAAGGTTTTACTTGATAGCGCAACAGGTGAGGTAATACTTTTAGGAGACGGTGATATAGAGATAACAGGCGAGATAAATTCAGATAAAATAACAATAGGAGAGCAGGATAATCTTTCAAACAATGTATCTATTAAAGCAAACCTATATGCAACAGAGGATATAACCATATTGGCAAAAAACAACATCCAGATAACAAAAGATATAATTTCAGAAAAAGGCGATATATCAATCTTTGCAGATTATGACAATGATAACATTGGAGATTTAAGTCTTTTAGGCGCAAGTCTAAAAACAAATTTATATGGCAATATCCTATTGGATTCTTCAGGGACAATGACTTTAGATGGTATAATTTCAACAGAATATGGCTCAATAAAAATAGGAACAAAAAGAAGCCCGCTCTCTATAGAAGGAAACCCAGCATATATACACACTCAAGGAGACTTTATAATAACTAATAAATACGGAGAAGATAATAACCAAGTGATAGAGACAGAAAGGGGAGATGTATTAAGATACAATAAATCAGGTAGTTTAAAATTAGAGGCAAGTTCAGGAAAAATCACTGATACAACCCAAAGCCCTATTATTGTAGATTCCTTAAGCATTATAGCAAACCAAATCTATTTAGATACAGCCTCATATATCTTAGAAATCTTTCAAACAGGCCAAGATATTTATATAACAGAAGCAATTCAAAACC
>Ga0078972_1016600_pt1 | contig 10847 bp, 6 predicted proteins | sample YelNatPaOPGAMG01_FD_67568 | JGI IMG/M metagenome (GOLD analysis project Ga0078972, IMG submission 67568) | Hot spring thermophilic microbial communities from Obsidian Pool, Yellowstone National Park, USA - OP-RAMG-01 (SPADES assembly) (version 2) | ecosystem: Environmental > Aquatic > Thermal...
AAGTTTGAAGCAGTGGCCAAATCCTCCAACTTCTTCGAGTGCACTTTTTCTAAAGATTGTACAAGCAGTATAGGTAGCTATTACTTCTCTTGGGTAGGGAGCTTCTTTCCAGTGTAGATGAATTGAGAGATTTTTTACTTGAAACTTTGCTAGTATTCCTTTTTCGTTGCACTCTGGCTTTAATTTTGCTCCAAGTGCTCCAAGATTTTTATCCTTTTCTAAAATTTGTAAAGCATCTTCAAAGAAAGTTTTGTCCACTATTACATCACTGTCAACTATGGCCAACTCTTCTTCTAGGAAAGATTTTTTCTATCGCTGAATAAAGAATAAAATTAGCTATACTTACTCCCAATTTGTTTCACCTAAGTATTGTTCGAGGGTAAGTGCAACTTTAAGCCTTAAGTTGACAGTCTTATTCTATTAAGAGCTAGGCATTAAAGGGGTACTCATCAAGCAGTTTTTTATAGGTCTCAATGGTTTTTTTGATAATGTAACTCCAACTGTACTTCTTTAACATTTCTAAACGAATTCCTTTTTTGATAGAATCCATGCGGCTTAAAGATTTTATGATTGCGTCTTTTATTGCTAGGCTATTTTGTTTCGGAATTATGATTATGCCTCCCACTTCTTTTGATACTTGCGGTATGCAACCAACATTAGTTGATATGACTGGTGTCCCACATGATAAAGCCTCTAAAGGAGCCATACCCCAGCTTTCGCCTAAACTTGGAAAAATGAAAATATCAGCCGCATTATAATATGGAGGAAGTTCTTCATTAACTACAAAACCTTTAAACAAGACATTTTTTTCTATTCCGAGAGCTTTGCTTATAATTTTTAGTTCATTCTCATAAGGGCCCTCTCCTACTAAGATTAATTGTAAGTCTGGCAATTCTTCAAGTGCTAACTTAAATCCCAACAACAAATATTTTAAGCCTTTAGTTTTAAGAAGTCTTCCAACATAAAGTAAGTACCGCTTATCAACATCTAAACCAAGTTTTTTTCTTGCCTCATCTTTACTCATTGGTCTAAACTTTTCAAGGTCTATGCCCATCGGCATAATTTCGACTTTTTCTCGTCCGAATAACGCCGAAAGATATTCTTTCTCCTCTTCGCTTAAAACAAAGAAATGACTGATGTTGCGAAAAGAAACAGATTGTATAGCATGCTTGAATAAATAAAAAGACCTTCTTAAAGGATGATGGCTGTTCTCAAACGCAATTCGTGCGGGATAACCTCCATGCGATTGAACAAGTATTGGAACCTTTTTACCCATAAAGAAACTAATTAAGTAAGTTATTGGATTGTATAGTCCGTGTACATGAACTATAATTTTTTTATTCATTCGAACCTCTTTGTTTAGACTTATTAATAAGGGTAAAGAACACTCGATAGATTTTAGATACATATTTAAGGAAAAAGAAGGAAAAATTCGAGTCATGATGTGATCTTTACTTTTTCTTATGTATATTTTCTCAAATGTTACTTCTGGGCGCCAACACTCAATTTCCAGTTCGCTAGTTTGTTTTACCAGTTCTTTTGCTACTTTGAAGTGCCAGTCTCCTTCATAAAACCTTGGATCAACTCCCAATTGAGCAGGTGTCAATGAGTGTGTTAAAACTTGTATTACTTTAACAAGATGAGCCATGGCGACTTACTTTATGACTTAAAAACAAAGATATAAATTTTTAGTTTTTTATTTTGCAAAAGGTACTTTTATGAAGATAGACTAAAATAGAGTTTATAAAAAGAATTTCTCAATTACTTCTAGTATCTTTTTAGCCCTATGAATATGAGTATGGTATTTTAAAAAGTGCGTTTGGCCATTTTTACAAATCATTTCCCATTTATCTTTAAGTAAATAGTAATCGAGTTTTCTTTCTAGCTCCTTAAAGTTCCTAAAGAATATTGCACTTTCACCATCTACAAAATTATTCTCGATAAAAATGAACGGCTTTTGAGAAACTAACGTAGAACCATAAAATGGCACTTCCCAATATCGATAGGTATCAAACCCTGCACCTTGAACAGAAATAGATAACTTTGAGCTGGAAAGAATTTTTTGGTACTCAGTGTAAGGAATCCAATCTCCTTTACCTGTAGTTTTTAAATAAGCTTTAAGATTTCTTTTTCTAATGTATTTCTTAAGAAACTTATATAGCTCTAACCTATATGGACTAGCAATGGAAGATATGAAGCTAATGTCAATTGTTTTATCATTAGCTACTTTATAAGGTATATCCGTACCTACTGTTAAATTAAGAGATACCAGCTTAGGTAAACCTATTACAGCAGGAAATAAAAATGAGCTTATGTTTAATTTCTCATTAAGCAATCGATAAGCATAATTTTTGAACCACTTTTCAATGTAATATTTGTTTACTGAGAATGAAGATAGGATCTCTCTCTTGAAGTATCCCTTTATTTTACTACTAAGATAAAAAGCTTTGACAAAAGGATCATCCTCTCCATCAATGAAAAAAACAGGAGTCTTAATGGACTTATCGTGCAAAACTTTTCTCATAATGCTTTTTTGAAGTTTTGACCTAAGGAAATTAAAAAGAATTACGTCGAAATCAGAAAGGTTTGGTAGTTGACGATACTCATAGTTTTCATCGTTAATACAACCAAAATGTTTAGGAGTTTTCCAAGAATCTTTTTTGTTAACTAGAAATCCAGAATCGTCTTCTTCTATTTCTAGTTTACCATCAAGATCATAACCCAATAGTTTCCCATTCTTATTTGATAGATGATAGAGCGCTTTATATGGCCATTCTACACAATTGCTACGAAGAATAGTTTTTAAACCTTTAAAATAAAGGTCTCCTTGATTTGGCTCACTTGAGGTTATAAATAAAATTTTTAAATTAGACATTTCCAAATTACCACCCATACTTATGTATATATGCTTTAGAATAGCCATAAATCCAGGCTAGCCTTTTCAATGAATAGTGAATTGGTAGAAGGAAAGAGGTTAGATCTTTAGTTAAGGTATAAACGAAAACACTATGCCTTAAGCCAGATATTAATGGAAAAGGTGGAATAAACCTTAAAGGAGAAACTTCTCCAGGATGTTTCTTTGCTACATAATATGCGCCATAACCGTACCAATAGTACTCTTTAAGAAGGGCTTTTAAATTTTGTCTAGTAATATGATAGTAGTAAGCGGTGGGATTCATAGATAGTCTCCACCCATTTTTTCTTAACCTTCGACTTAGATCACCATCTTCGCCAGCACCCTTTATTTTTAGATCATAACCTCCAACGTCTTTTATTGCCTTTACTCTGTAGATTGTGCCAGCACTACCAACGCTTTCCAACTCCTTAAATTTGACTCTACGCAATCCATAGTAAAGCCAAGTGTATCCTTCAAGCTTAGAAGCCCAATTTTTGCCTATGTGTTTAGTTATTGCCTCTACAGCTCCAAGTTTGTCATCTGAGGTAATAAATTTTACCTGGTTAATTATGAAATTTTTTGGAATTATATGATCACCATCAACCCACTGAATAAAATCCCCCTTAGCATTGTCAACAACCATTTGTCTAGCATAAGCTAAGCCCCTTCCTTCATCAGAAAGTATGCTAAAAGTTGCATCTGAATTTCTTAGTACTTGCTCAATTATTTCTAACGTTTTGTCTCTTGACTTTCCATCTACAACTATTAAGTCAAGCAACTCAGTCGGATAACTAATATTCAGGATACTGTTAATTGTAAAACGAATTGTAGGTTCGTTGTTCTTGACGCACAAACCTATTGTAACTCTTGGCAACATTTCTGATTTCGAACATAGAAGAAAGATAAATAAACGTTTCGTTCTAAGACCAAAATTCTTTCGTAGGCTAATTGCCTATCCAAGTAAGTTTTACTTAGCTTTAAACCTTTCAATTTTTGCTAAGTTTCGTTTTAATATTAAAGGTTTTATAGAGTCATACACTTTAAAGTTTAGCATTTTTTCCATAACTTTTTCATCTGGAACCTTTCTTATGTACTTTTGCACGTATCTTCGTTTCACTAGCAAAGACTTTAGATTTACTATTGGCCAACTCATTGCCCTTACGTACTCGATTGCATACTTTATTTTTTTTCTTGAGATTAATTTTAGTAAAAAAAGGATATACTTAATGTACAAGTAAGTAACATATTTCATGGCATTCTTTGTAGAGTAATTCTTTATCAATGTGCTAATTTGATTTTTTCGAGAGTGATATAGTATAAAGGGTTTTGGAAGTTCTTCAACACCAGAAGAAATAGTAGCAGAACCATAGTGATAGACTATGGAACTAGGAATAAAAGCTACTTTCATTCCGCTTAACCAAGTTCTCCAGCATAAGTCCGTTTCTTCATAATTGATAAAGTAGTCTTCATCCAGTAAACCAACCTTCTTAATCATGTCTCTTCTAATTATAATTGCTGCTCCTTGCGCATAAAATACTTCATAGGGCTTACTAAATCTCTCGCTATCCAACTCACCACTCCCTATAATCAATACTCTACCCGTATAGTCAATTACACCTCCTGCAGAATCTATAAAGGCTCTATTTTTTAGTGACCTCAGCTTGCATTGAGCAACTCCAACGTCTTTATGAGTTTTCATAAAAACAACTAAGTTTTTGATCCAATCGGGATCAACTTCTGTATCATTGTTTAGAAGCACAATTAGTTCACTTTTTGGGTCTGATAATTTTATTCCAATGTTATTGCCCTTCGCAAAACCATAATTCTTGTCTAAAGGAATAACCTTGAAGTTGTCTAGTTTTAACTTTTTTAATTCTTCCTCCAACCATTCGCGGCTTCCATCTGTAGAAGAGTTGTCTACAAACAAAACTTCGAAGTTGGGATAGTTTGTTGAAAGTAACGATTTTAGACAGTTCCTTATGAAGTTTTTTCCATTGTAGTTCAGAACTATGACTGAAACTTTAGGGAGTTGCATACCGTAACTCCTAGTAGCTTAAGTTAACTAAAAAAATCTTTTTGTATCGAACAAAGCTCGAGAAACAAAAGCATGAAAGCGAGAATAACTTTACTTTATAGAAATTAACGGGTTTTAATTTTAAAATGTTTGGCAAACGTTGAAATGCTAGGCGAAACAAAAGATAAAAAATAATCAAGGCTACAGAAAGTAAACTTATTGTTGAACCGTAGTAAAAGAAGAGATTTGGCTTAAATTCTATCTTTATTTCAAACTTGCCTTTACTGTCAACAAACCAAGCGTTTGCATAGCCATTGCCAACAAAATGAACATAAGTTTTGTTTGCGCTACTAGCAGACCAACCTTCATCGTAAGTCTCTGTAAATACCAAAAAGAAAGGCCCTGTAGAGTTAACTTCAACTTTATACTCTGCTGGACTTACATAGGTCCAATTTATACTTACTCTTGAATTAAGCGTTAAGTTGCTTGAAAAAGGAGCTTGGCCATAGAAAACAAATAATGGATACGAACAGTTTATGAAGCTGAGAATACTTGCTAGGTCCTGATTACTTCTAAGTAACGTTAAAGAATTTGTAGGATAAATTAAAGGTAAGAAATTTTTTACCCTATAAATTTTGATAGAACCAAACTGTTTTTCTAAGCTTATGCCTTCTATGTTTTTTGAAGAAATAAAATCGCCAATGTTGTCTTTTGAGTCGGTTAGTATGTATTTTATACTCAGCAACCCTAAAGCGTTCGAAGAGAAATTATCTAACTTATAGAAGCTACTTAAAGTGTTAAGAATTTGCGTTCTGGCATAGTCAGGTAACGTAGCAGCACTAATAGCAATAGGCTGGTTAACAATGGGGGGCATAAATGGGTCAAGGTAAAATATGTTCATCGTTATACAACGAGCTGAGGACCAACCGTAAAAAGTCAGGTAACTACTTGAATATAAAATTCTTACGCTAGTATTAGTTCGCTCTAGATAGCTCAAAGCTTCGAAATAATACCCTGGAATTTTAAGCGGAGTAAAAAACCTACTTAAATTTCCACTCAATACTGGAAGACCATAAACAAAAACCAGTATAGATGCTAAAAATACTAACAAGAAACGCATAGTCCTTAACGCTATTTTCTTCGAATTTTTAAACTTCAGAATGAGGACATCGAAAGAACTACCTAGTAAAGAAGAAATCGAGATGAGTAGCAACGAATCAAAGTGATTTACTTCGCGATATATAAAAAAGCCAGGAAAGTTATTGTAGAGAAACTCGTACAGTTTTCCAAAAGGAGGAGAAACGCCTTGGAAGAGCACAACAGCGACAGCAAGTACTGTAAGAGAGAAAGAGTTAAGTTTATCCTTCTTAAGAACTGAAAAGAAAATTGCGAAAGAAAATAGAAATAGACCAAGCAATTGTATTATAGGATTACTGTAAAAAGTAAACCTTGAAGTTGCATCTAACGTGTGTAGCTGAAAAGCTTTAATTATTGAAGACATAGAAGAAATCCACATTTGAACATATGGAGCGTATGTTTCTTTTACAGTATAAAATTGTCCTTTTGAGTAAAATATGAAATAAAGTCCTGGAACAAGCCACCATGAGTTTATGAGGAAGGATACAACTGAATATAGTACTAGAATTTTTATGTTGTTTAACACTTCTTTCGGATTGTACAGTACTTCGACAACCATTAGAGCAATAAAACAGAATGCAAGAAATCCAATTTCTACTGGGTTTGCTAATATCATAATCGGTAAAGAAGCTAAACTTGTTAGTATAGCAATATTTAACGCGGAAAACTTTTTGTCTTTCATCCATAAGTATAGACCTAGAACTATTGGAATGAACCCAGCTTGAATAAGAAGAGTCATTTGCCCATAGGAATCTCTAGTTGCTACTGTGGGATTGAACATAGCAAAGAATGCAGCTATTAAAGAAGCATACCTTGACCTTCCACAAACTCTTAAGAGAAAATAGATTCCTAAGCCTAAGAAAAAGAAGGAAGCAACTATAACTAGTCTGTTAAGAATCCATAACGGTACGTTAAAGAAAGAATTAAGAAAGAAAAGAGTAAAGTGATAGGGCAACCAGTTGAATGAGAGCAACATATTGTTTACTCCGGTAAGAGACTTATGGTTCCAGCCATAGAACGCAAAAGAAGGGGAAACAATACGAAGAGGGAATCCAAAGTCTTGAACCACAATTAAGTTTTCGTCGTTTAAAGTTAGTCTTATTGGAATAATAGAAAGAAATGCTATAATAACAACGTCTATGAAATTTTTTAATTTATTACTACTAATGAGCTTACGAAGCATCATTTTAACCTAAGCTTTCTTCTTTAGTTAAAATAGAGAATACTAAAAATGGAAGAGTTGCTATTGCCCAAAATACAAGGTAAGGAGCAATTATTCTATCATCAACGTATGAAACGCTTTTGTTTGTAACGCTTAGTTCGTTTATTCTTATTAACTTGTAGTTATCAGAAGCTATTACTTCAAAGTTCATTTTACCTTCTAACGAAACGTCAGCACCGTTTGAAGAAATAGAAAGAGGAAGGCTTTCATCAAAAGTATAAAAAGAAGAAAATGCTATGTCTCCAAATGCACTAACTTTTGGCTGAAGTAAACAAATAACAAACTTATTACTTGGAGAAAGGAAGTGCAAAGCAAGATTACTACCGTTGAAAGGCTGAGACACAGACTGAGCAGGAGTTCCTGAAACAAGCGTAATTTCAGAGTACCCAGGAAACCTTACCCAAGCATCGCCTTCAACAATGAACTTCTGGTAAAAGCCATTTCCATCTCTTAAGATTGTAACAGAAGGAGCTTCTATCGTTATTTCTTTCATTTTTTCAACTTGTACGTAACGTATACCCCCAAGAGTGACATTTGTCCTAGATTCATTAAAGAATACTGTAATTGGAGAACTATAACTTAACTGAGAAACATTGATGTTGAAGACAACAGAACTTGAAGAAATCAAAGCTTTTCCTTGAATTTTTGCGCTTGAGAATGCAGCACTTGAGCCTTCGTAGATGTATAGAGGTTCTTTTTGTAGTGTTACTCCGCTCAACTCTAGGAGCTTACTTAGGATTGGAGTTATTCTGGAGCCTATTAGGTCGTAAATGTTTACATAAGTTAATGTTCCATTACCAATTTTAGCTTTAACAACAAAAGGAACTTTGTACTCTTTTCCTTCGAAGTAGCTTACTACGCTTACGTTTGAAAAAGGAAGAACTAGAGTAACGTTAATTTCTGGAATCGAGTAGTTTTCACTTCCAATAAATTTGTTAACAGTAACCGTACTATAAGTTAAATTTAAAAGTCTCATTGCAAAGAAGTTATAGCCATTCGAGTTGAACACTGTTAAATTTCCTCCTTCTAATAAGAAGTTGATGTAATCGTCAACGTTTCTCAATGGAACTTCTCTAAACTTTGTTACTCTCCCAATTACAATATAGTAAAATCCAAAGTAAAAGAAACCAAGCTTACTGGAGCTTAGTGTTTCGTTTAAACTTAAAACTTCTTGGTTGTCTAGGTAAAATCTTTGATAACTGCTACTAATGTTAACACCAAATATTAAAGTTTCTCCTGGAAACCACGGAGTTGTATCTTTACCTCCTAAAGGATACATATCAGTTTTTGAACCATTGATAAACAAGCGATACACGCTTACCACTCCGCTCGGCTTAAAAACCATGAACAAAGCTCTAAAGTGTTCAGTATCCTTAAAGTCGTAAACGAATCCAAAGACTGAAGAAAGTGAAGAAGATGTGAATGGAGTAATTGAAAACTCTGCAAATGCGCTCGAGAAGTTCTTGTTTGGAATAAAGAAGCCTCTGCTTGAAGGTGAGCCATTGCCTCCAATTAAGAGCCCAGACCTAGAGCTCCAGTTTCCAGTAATGAACGCGTACCTTCCTACGATGTCGCTACTTCTTGCTTTTTGCTCGTCAATAAAAGACTCAAGGAAAGACAAAAACAATGCAGAAGTTCTTGGCTCTGAGTAGTTTGGAACTGGAGGATCGTAGGACAAGAAGAGGTTCTTTGAACTAAATAAATTTGTGTCAGTATCTAGCCTAGTAGTAAAGCTTGAAAGCTCTGAAAGAATGTTGAGTACATAACTGTAATTACTTCCAACAACATTCTCGTAGGAAGGAACAACTAAAACGTTACTGCTCTTTGGAGAGAGTTTACTGCTTGAAGCAATTTCATATACTGATGCTACATCGTTCTTAAATATAGGTTTTGAAGAAAATAAGTAGTTGTTGTAGAATAAACTACTCTTTGCATCTTCTAAGTCTTTACTACTTAAGTAGACTAAAATCTTCTTGTTTCCTTGCGACAATAAGAGATTTACTAGCTCTGGCTTGGAAGAGTAAAAAAGTAAAGATCCTTCCTTTAAGTATTCTGGAGGCGCTGAGGCAAGAGAAACTTCAGTATTCTTTGAAGCTATGAGCAAAGAGTTCTTGTTAGCATTGAAGTAGTTGTCTAAGAAGTTTACGGCTTCAAGCTCTTGCTGGCTTGGAGGTTGATAACTTCTCACTTCGTTTGCTTTGACGTTCATCGCCACGATGTAGGAGTTTAGTCCATAAATTGAGACAAAGCAAACGAATGCCAAACTTAAGTACTTTGAAAACTTAGAAGTCTTAAATGCAGAAGCTACTCTTGAGAATCCAAAGGTAGCAAGGGAAGCTAAGGAAATGTTGAACAAGTCGACAACTTGTTGTAAGTTTAGCTGAGTATTGTAGACGTACAAATTTAAAAAGCCTACTACAAAAAGAACTAAAAATGAAAGTAGTAACGTACTTAAGGAAACTTCATAGCTTGTACTTCTTTCTTTTCCCAATAGGAAAAAGAAAGTCGAGAGTATTGTAAGGTATCCAAGAATTCCAGAAAATTCAAAGAAGAACAAAAAACCATACGAAGGAACTATCGTACTGCTCGAGCTCCAAGGATAGTTTAGCCAAGCCTTAAGAATTGCTGGAACGACTTATGAAATAATGCTGTCTTTTAAAAAAGGTATTTTTCATAAATTTCTTTAAGCTTATTATTTCTTGTAACAATAGAAACTGGACCATTAACTACACGTTGGATTCCATTTATTCCCATTTTTAATCTTAATTCAGAATCTTCAATAAGTATGTGCATAGCGTCAGCAATTGCTTCAGCTACTTCTTCAAAATATTCAACTTCATCCAAACTTTCAGAGAAGTTTGGATTATAACTCCCGTCTTCTTTCCATAAAGATATAGGTAGATTTACTTTAATACCTGCATCCCCTACAAGTTCAGGAGCAGCAAAATAATTTGAATAAATAATAGGTATACCAAATGACATAGCTTCAAGATATACATAGCCAACAGTATCCATAAAGGATGGCATTACAAATATATCTGCTTTAGGATAGATTTCATTAAGAATTTTACTTCTAGGCAGACTTTTATAAGCCTCAATGTTTACTCCTTTGATAGATCTAAGATACTCTTCTTTAAAATTTCCAATAATAATGAGTTTAGCATCATTTCTTGCAATTTTTTTAAACGCTTTTAATACTTCTCTTCCTCCTTTAGCTTCAAAAGTTCTTCCAACAAAGAGAATATTAATTGTGCCTTTTTTACGAATTATTGGTTTAGTTCTATGAATTTTTATAGCAGGATAAACAACATCAATTTTATTTACATCAATGTTTAAGTACTTGATAATTGTTTTTTTAGCAGCTTCACTTAATGGTAAGATTCTTCTGCTTTTTTCAAGTAATTCTATAGCTTTATTTACTGCATCAATATTTTCAAGATCTTCATATTTTTTAAAAAATACTTTAACAGATTCTAAATCAACAACCCATGGCTTGCTTTTTAATGGTTTAGCTCCATTGCAAAAATGTGTTGGATTAACAAGAAATGGAGAAACATTTGCTAATCTAAAATATATTT
>Ga0078972_1016601_pt1 | contig 10845 bp, 9 predicted proteins | sample YelNatPaOPGAMG01_FD_67568 | JGI IMG/M metagenome (GOLD analysis project Ga0078972, IMG submission 67568) | Hot spring thermophilic microbial communities from Obsidian Pool, Yellowstone National Park, USA - OP-RAMG-01 (SPADES assembly) (version 2) | ecosystem: Environmental > Aquatic > Thermal...
AAGCACCCAACCAGTGAAATTTATGAAGAAATTCTGGACCTGAAATACCGGGGAACAAATATTTATAACCTCCAGAAAATCCAACTACTTCGTGTGGAAAAACTGGTCCAACTAAAATAAGCTCGTCATATTCAAAAATTCTTTTGTTAACTGTAACATCTATATCCTCTTCTAAAAGTCCATTAGATATTTTACTTATCTCCTCCTTAGTGATACTTCCTATAAATTGTAATTCTTCTTTTTTATCCCAATGATGTTGAAAAATTTGAACATTTTTATATTCCTTTTCTCTTTCTTTAAAACTAATTCCTAAATGAGTATTAACCCTTTCCTCGCTAATTTCTGAATGTGTCCCAAGTGCGAGAAGAAAATCAAGTTTAGATACTTGAGGAAGTAGTATTTTGCAAATAGATTTAAAGAACAAACTTATTGGCCCTGAACGAGTAGTATCAGGAATAATTGCTAAAACTTTTTTATTAGCAAATTTTTTAAGTTTAAACCCTTCATTACATAAGTTTACCAGTTCATCATTAGAAAAAAATCTGTTTATGTCTCCTTTTCCAACATACATTTTAAACTATTAATAACCTCCCATTAGGATTAAGTTTAGAATAAAGAGATTTTCTTACTTCTTGTTTTTCTCTATAAGCAGAAATATGATCATAGTCTGATTTTTCCCAAGGTGGAGTTTTTAAAAGAACTTCTGAAAAATCCTTCAAAAGTTTATCTTCTATTTCACCGGCATATTTACCTTCTACGAATATTTTAAACATCTCAGGAAATTTATTCCATGCTAATTGTTCATAACCCGGTGATATAGGATAAAACAGTCCATTATTCTTCTTCACAGCCTTCAAGTCTCCATCAGCATCTCCAATCATTAAAATATGGTCATCTTTATATCCTCCTATTTTTTTCACTACCTCAATGTGATGTGCTTTTGTTCCCATTTCTTGTCCAGCAATAGTTTGAATATATTTAGAAATATTTTGTGCTTCCCAATAACTTACCAAATCCTCATAAGGTGTTTGTGATACTACCAAAATATCAGCAAATTCATAGATTAATTCTAAAGACTCTCGAACATTTTCGAAAAGTGGAATCTTAAGATTTACATAAGGGAATGTCCTATTAACTGCTTCACTCCATCCTAATAACTTATAAAGATATAAATTTAAAGGCTCTGTATCTAAAAACTTTTCTAAACTGGGATTTCCTAATCCTAATTTATTTTTATTACAATAATCTATGTATTCATCCAATGGTTTCATTTCAGGTAAATCTATGGATTTTTCTTTTATTATCTTTTGCACATCTTTCCTACTATGTAATGCTTTTAAAGTAAATTGCGTAGCAAGAAAACGATTACATCCTCTATGAACGGAAAACAAATTATAATATTCTGCAACCTCACGGAAATAAGATTCTATACCCCATAACTGGTAAAATTCCATATACTGTGGATGAAAAATTAACATTTGTTTTCCATTCATATTATCAGCAATACATCCATCTGTATCAATTGCAACAAGAAAATCTTTTGTCCTCTTAAAGTTTTTTAACTGTTGTTCTGCATCCTCTTTTATTTGTTTCTCTGTTAATCTAATAAATACCATCTTTACCTCCTATTTTGTTATTTCTTTTTCAGGTCTACCTTTAACTAACCACTCAGTATGAAATTCTCTAATCTTTCCATCCTTTGTGGTCATAATGCTTGGATCATTTACTCCACCAATTTTAAAATAACCATGTGCTCCAAAATAATCTCTTTGAAGTGCAGCTACTTGAGCAGAAAACAATACTGGACTTGCTAACTGGACTATATAATCATAAGAATTTGACATGGCTAAAGTAGGAACACCTGCTTGATGAGCAACCTCAATGAAGCGACATAGTTTATCAATATTTTGAATAACAAATTTAGAAAATTTAGGGGATGCCAAAAGATTAGGTAAATCAGGATTTTCTTCATAAGCTTTAGTAATTTCGTCTAAAAATTGAGCTCTTATAATACATCCTGCTCTCCAAATTTTTGCAATTTTACCAAGATTCAAATTAAAATTATAATGTTTAGAACCTGCTTGAAGAAGTGCCATTCCTTGTGCATAAGAGGAGATTTTAGATATATACAATGCATCATGAGCAATATCAATTAACTCATTCTTATTCCCTTTAAATTTTTTAACCTTTGGAAAACTTAAAAATTTTGACATTTTTAATCTTAAATCTTTATCCTGAGACATCTCTCTTGAAAAAACAGCAGAAGCAATTGTAGGAACAGGAACTAATAGTTCTAAAGCACTTTGAACTGTCCATGTGCCGGTTCCCTTCATTCTTGTTATATCAGCAACTCTATCTACTAAATATTCTTTTGTTTCTTTATGCTTTTCTCTCATACTATCAGCTGTAATTTCAATTAAATAAGACCTCAAAACATCTTTCTTACCATTCCACTTTTCCATAATATCAGCAATCTCATCTGATGTCATCCCAAATGCATTTTTAAAAAACCATGCACACTCTCCTATTAACTGCATATCTCCGTATTCAATTCCATTATGCACCATCTTTACAAAATGACCTGCACCATTTGGACCCATATATTCAACACAAGGTTCTCCATCGTATGCTTTTGCTGAAATGTCTTTAAATAATTTTTCAACCAGTAAATATGCTTCTTTTTGTCCACCAGGCATAATTGCAGGACCTTTTAATGCTCCCTCTTCTCCTCCTGAAACACCTGTTCCAATAAAAAGAATTCCTTTTTCGCTTAATGAAGCATTCCTTCTTATAGTATCCTTAAAAAATGAATTTCCTCCATCAATTATTAAATCCCCTTTCTGTAAAAGTGGAATAAGTTGTTCAATAAAATTATCTACAGGAGCTCCTTCTTTAACCATAAGCATTATTCTCTTTGGAGATTCTAAAGAATCTACAAAATCTTTTAAATCATATGTTGGAACAATCTTTTTACCTTTTGCTACTCCTTCAGCAAATGCCTTAGTCTTCTCAGATGTTCTGTTATAAACAGAAACTCGATATCCTTTACTTTCCATATTTAAAGCTAAATTTTTTCCCATAACTTCCATACCAATTACTCCTATATAACTTTTTTCCATATTCCTCCCTCCTTCACATTTTAACTAATTTAAACTCTAACTCATTATTCTTAACATCTACTTTAACCTTTGAACCATCTTTAATTTCTCCTGATATAATTTTAATAGCAAGTGGATTTAAAATTCTTCTTTGTATTTCCCTTTTTAAAGGTCTTGCTCCATAAACAGAATCAAAACCTTCTTTTGCTAAAAGTTCTTTAGCAGAATCTGAGAGTTCTATATCTATCTTATGTTCAGATATCCTCTTTTTTAAATAAGAAAGTTGTATATCAATTATCTTTTTAATCATCTCAAGTGATAAAGGATTAAATATAATTATCTCATCTATTCTATTTAGAAATTCTGGTCTAAAATGTTTTCTTAATTCTTCCATTACAAATTCTTTATCTAAACCTCCTCCTATATTTGATGTCATTATGATAATAGTATTTTTAAAATCAACAGTTCTACCGTGTCCATCTGTTAATCTTCCATCATCTAAAATTTGAAGAAGAATATTAAATACATCTGGGTGTGCTTTCTCAATTTCGTCAAAAAGAACAACAGAATATGGCTTTCTTCTTATAGATTCTGTTAATTGTCCACCTTCTTCAAAACCAACATATCCTGGAGGAGCACCAATTAACCTTGCAACAGAATGCTTTTCCATAAATTCAGACATATCTATTCTAACTAAAGATTTTTCATCATCAAAAAGGAATTCAGCTAATGCTTTTGATAATTCAGTTTTACCAACACCTGTTGGTCCTAAAAACATAAAAGAACCTATAGGCCTATTTATATCCTGTAAACCTGCTCTTGCCCTTCTTATTGCATTTGATACAGAAGTTATAGCATCATCCTGTCCAACAACTCTTTGTTTTAACTTTTCTTCCATAGTCATTAACTTATGAACTTCAGTCTCTAATAATTTTGTAACAGGAATATTTGTCCATTTTGCAACAATTTCTGCTATATCTTCTTCATCAACTTCTTCTTTTAACATTCTTCCGCTTTTCTGCAACTCCACTAATTTCTTATTTTCTGTATCTAATTCTTTCTGTAAAGAAGGAAGTTTGCCATATCTTATTTCAGCAACTTTGTCTAATTCACCTTTTCTTTCTGCATTTATTTCTTCAATTTTTTCTTTATCTATTTTCTCTTTTATCTCTCTGATTTTTCTTATAATAGCCTTCTCTTTCTCAAGTTTTGAATACATTTCATCTCTTTCTTTTTTTAATTTAGCAATTTCTTTTTCTAAATTTGCTAATTTCTCTTTATTGCTCGAGTCCTTTTCTCTCCTTAAAACTTCTCTTTCTATTTCAAGTTTCATTATCTTCCTTTGCTTTTCATCAAGTTCCACTGGCATACTATCCATTTCGATTCGTAGTTTACTTGCAGCTTCATCCACTAAATCTATTGCTTTATCAGGTAAGAATCTATCTGATATATAACGTGCTGACAATGTAGCAGCAGCAATTAGAGCAGAATCTTTTATTTTAACACCATGATGAATTTCATATCTTTCCTTAAGACCTCGTAATATTGCAATAGTATCCTGAACAGATGGTTCTCCTACTAAAAGAGGCTGAAATCTTCTTTCTAATGCAGGATCTTTTTCTATATATTTTCTATACTCATCAATCGTTGTAGCACCAATACATCTAAGTTCACCTCTTGCTAAAGATGGTTTTAACAAATTTGAAGCATCAATAGACCCTTCAGCTGCTCCTGCTCCAACAACAGTATGAAGTTCATCAATAAACAAAATAATTTTTCCTTCTGATGAAATAACTTCTTTAAGCACAGCCTTTAACCTTTCCTCAAATTCACCTCTAAATTTAGCTCCTGCAATTATTGCTCCTATATCAAGACTAATAACCCTTTTGTCTTTTAACCCCTCAGGAACATCGGAAGTTACTATACGTTGGGCTAAACCTTCAACTATTGCAGTTTTACCAACACCTGGCTCGCCTATAAGCACAGGATTATTTTTTGTCCTTCTTGATAAAATTTGTATAAGTCTTCTTATTTCATTATCTCTTCCTATAAAAGGATCGAGTTTATTATTTTTTGCCAAAGCAGTTAAATCTTTGCTATACTTTAATAAAGCCTGATACTTATCTTCAGGTGTTGTGTCAGTAACTCTATGAGAACCTCTTATTTGCTGTAAAACATTATATGTTTTATCCTTAGTAACACCAAATTCTTTTAAAATCTCACTCGCTTTACCTGCTCTTTCATCAAGTAATGCAATAAACAAATGTTCTGTACTGATAAATTCATCTTTAAACTGCTTTGCTTCTTCTTCTGCAATTTCAAAGACGCTTCTTAAATTAGAAGATAAATATTTTTCGTCTGAACCATAAACTTTTGGTAATTTTTCTATTTCAGATTCTACTCTTCTTTGTAAAAAAATAGTATTTATATTCAAATTGTTTAATATTTGAGGTACAACACCTTCTTGTTGTAAAATCAAACTTAAAAGTAAATGTAGTGGCTGTATCTCTTGATTGTTATATTTTTGGGCAATATTCTGAGTTTCTGCTATTGCCTCTTGTGATTTAACAGTTAATTTGTCAAATTTCATTTTTATACACCTGCAAAAGCGTTAAATCCACCATCAACAGGTATAACTGTCCCTGTTACAAATTTAGAAGCATCAGAAGAAAGCCATATACATGTACCCACAAGTTCAAAATCTTCTCCAAATCTTCCCATAGGAGTATGCTTTATTATTGCTTCTCCTCTTGGAGTTAAATTTCCTTTTTCATCAATAAGTAAATATCTATTTTGCTCTGTTAAGAAAAATCCAGGGGCAATAGCATTTACTCTTAAATTTTTGTTATATTCAAAGGCAAAATGTGTAGCTAACCATTGAGTAAAATTACTCACTGCTGCTTTTGCTGCTGAATATCCAGGTATTCTTGTAAGTGGTCTAAAAGCATTCATAGATGAAATATTAATAATAGAGCCTCCTTTTTCATTCTTTATCATAGTTTTACCGAATACCTGAGAAGGTAAAATAGCTCCACCAAAAAGATTAAGACCCACAACTTTTTCTAAGGCTGAAAGTGGTAAATCGAAAAAACTTAGTTCCTTTGAAGTAGTTGCAGATTTCATATTACCACCAGCAGCATTTACTAAAATATCAATTTTATTTATATCTTTTAATAACTCTTCATGGCAGATTTCTATTTTTTCTTTATCCATTACATCTATATAATAACCTTTAACAGATAACCCTTTTTTACTTAACCTATCTGCTACTTCCATAGCATTCTTAATATCACAAATGGAAACTTGAGCCCCTGCCATTGCTAAACCTTCTGCTATGACTGAACCTAAAACTCCTGCACCGCCAGTAACTACAGCTCTTTTACCAGTAAGAGCAAACATTTCAAAAATCTTTTCCACTTTTACCCTCCTAATAATTAAAAAATATCTCTTTTATTCCAACTCTTACAAACATTACTCCAATACTTGCTAAAAACAAACTCGATATTTTGGCTAATCCCCTTATACCATGTTCTCCAAATATCTTTATAAGAGAATTAGCATATAAAAATAAAAACCCAGCTATTATAAGATTTAATATAGTAGAAAGAACTATTAATATTATACTATATCTTAACTCTAATATCAACAGTGTTGTTAGTAAAGCAGGTCCTACAATTAAAGGTGTTGCAAGTGGAACAATAGAGAATCCTTCATCATATTTATAACTTTCTTCTTTGGTCTCTGATAATGATTTTATTGAGAGTATAAATAAAAGCACTCCACCTGCTATTGTAAAATCAGAAATTGTGATATTTAAAAAATCTAAAATATATTTGCCAATAAAAATAAAAACAAAACAAATTACAAATGATACAAGGATAGATTTTATAATAACACTTTTTACAACCTTTCTATCAAGATTACTTGTAAATACTAAAAAAATTGGAATAGTTCCAATTGCATCAATAGCAACAAAAATAGGTATAAAAGTTAAGAGGAATAATTTAAACATTTTTGTATTTTTTTAAATACTGTATTACAACTTTAGGGACAAATTCACTAACATCTCTACCAAGCATATAAATCTCTTTTATCATACTTGAACTTAAATAAATATATTCTTCGGAAGGCATCATATAAATTATTTCTATATTATTGTTTAATTTCTTATTAGTTAAAGCCATCTGAAATTCATATTCAAAATCAGAGATAACACGCAATCCCCTTATTATAATATTACATTTAACTTTCTTTGCATAATCAACTAACAATCCATCAAACTTATCCACTGTGATGTTTTTAAAACCTTTTGTAACATCTTTAATCATCTCAACTCTTTCATCAAGAGAAAATAATGGTTTTTTATAAGGATTTATAGCCACTGCAATAATTAAATGTTGAAAAATTTTTAAACTCCTTTTTATAATATCTAAATGTCCATTTGTAATAGGGTCAAAACTACCTGGATATATTGCTTTCATTGAGTATTAACCTCCCTTTCTTAGTAGAGTAATCTTTGTATCACCATATATTCTTTCTTTAATAAGATAAAAATTTGGATATATTCCTACTTCTTCTTTTTTATGATGTTTTATCACAATTAAACCATCTTTATATAGAATATCATTATTTAATAGATTTTGCAATGTTTTTTTTACTAACCCTTTTAAATAAGGTGGGTCTAAGATTATTATATTGAAACTATAATTATTCTTATAAAGTTCTTTTAAAACTTTTTCTACATCTCCTTTAATTACTTCACTTTTATCCTGAAAATTTAAGTTATATATGTTTTCTTTTATTAGTCTTATAGATTTAATATTATTATCAACAAATACTACTTTTTTAGCTCCTCTACTCAATGCTTCTAAACCAATACTTCCTGTACCTGAAAATAAGTCTAATACATCTGCACTTACAATATCATACTTAAGAATCTCAAACAAGGATTGTTTTACCCTATCACTTATTGGTCTTATCTTTAAATTAGAACTAAATTTTAGCCTTCTACTTTTTGCAATTCCTGATATTATTCTCATTGTCATATCCAACCAATTTCTTTATAGTAAAACTTAACTTATTGTAACTAACTCTAGATCTTTCTTAAATCTTTTATTAAAATACTCTCTTATTTTATTATTTTCTTTCATTAGAAAATTTGGATCTTCTTTTATTATTTTAAACCCTTCTTTCCTTGCTATTTCAAGTATTTCAATATCTTTTTTTAAATCAATTAATTTTAAATCAATTTCCCCATGCTGTCTTAAACCAAAGAGTTCGCCAGGTCCTCTTATCTCTAAATCCTCCTCTGCTATCTTAAATCCATCGTTTGTTTTTTCCATTATCTTTAATCTTCTAAATGCATCATTAGTAAGATTAAAACTTGTCATTAAAAAACAAAATGATTTTTTAGAACCTCTTCCAACCCTTCCTCTTAATTGATGTAATTGGGCTAATCCAAATCTCTCTGCATTTTCAATTAAAATTATAGTTGCATTGGATACATCTATACCTACTTCAATAACTGTTGTTGAGACTAAAATATTAATTTTCTTATCCTTAAAATCTGCCATTATTTTATCTTTTTCCTCAGAAGATAATCTACCATGAATAAGTCCTATTTTAAATTCTGGAAAAACATAATTCTGTAAGTAATCCGCTTCTTTCTCTGCAGATTTTAATAATAATTTAGAAGATTCTTCTACTAATGGATAAACTATATATGCTTGTTCTCCTGCTTTTAATTTATTTCTAATAAACTCATATACATCATCTCTTCTTTTTTCACTAACCCATCTCGTATAGACAACCTTTCTGCCAGGAGGCATCTCATCTAAAATGGACAAATCAGTATCTCCATAAAGAGTTAAAACCAATGCTCTTGGAAAAGGTGTTGCTGTCATCATTAAACAATCAGGAAATACGCCTTTTGATTCTAAACTCATTCTTTGAAAAACTCCAAATTTGTGTCTTTCATCAATTATTATAAATCCTAAATTGTTAAACTCAACATCCTCTTGAATCAAAGCATGAGTTCCAACAACAAGGTCAATCTCTTTATTTTTAATCTTTTCTAAAACTGCCTTTCTATCTTTAGAAGTAAGTTTACTGGTGAGTAATACCATATTTTTATTATAATTAATTAAAGCAAACAATCTACAAAATGTATTAAAATGCTGTTCTGCAAGTATCTCTGTAGGTGTCATTATTGCTACTTGATACCCACTCTCTAAAACAATAAGCAGTGAAATTAATGCAACTATAGTTTTACCTGAACCAACATCACCCTGCAGTAACCTATTCATAGGAGATTCCTTAAGAAGGTCTTCTTTTATCTCATTAATAACTCTTTTTTGAGCATTGGTTAAGGTAAATGGTAATCTTTTTATTAAATTATCTATATTAGAACTTTCAATAATATATTTTCTATTTTTTATCTTCTTACCTAAAAATAACTTTCTTTTTGCAAGAAAAAGTTGTAACATAAAAAGTTCATTAAAAACTAATCTACGTCGGGCTTTTTCTAATTCTTCTAAATTACTGGGAAAATGAATTTTTATAATAGCTTCTCTTAAACGATATAAATCATAAGTTAATAATATTCTTGATGGCAGGATTTCTTCAATTTCTCTTAAATGGGTGTTTAGCAGATACTTAATTGTGTTTCTAAAAAACTCATTAGTTAAAACTTTAGTAGACTTATAAAATCCAAGAATCTCTCCATTTTCTATTTGTTTATCTTCGTCATTTGTTATAATTTCATAACTATCCTTTACTCCAATAACTTGTAATCCCCATTGCGTTGCTGTAACTTCATCGTATATCAAAACCTTTGTACCTACCTTAAAAATATGCTTTAAATATGGTCTATTGAACCATACCCATGTTAAATAAGAAGTATCATCGCTTACTCTTATTTTTAGAATATTTCTACCTCTTCTTTTTATTTCTTCTATGTCTGTTATAACTCCTTTTATAAAAGTTTTTTTCCCTTGTTTAATCAATTGTATTGGTGTAATAAGACTCTTACAAACATGCCATTTAGGAAAAAAATAGATTATATCTTCAATAGTATTAATCCCTATCCTTTTTAGTGAATTTTCTCTATATGGCCCAACTCCTTTTATGTATCTAAGTTCAATCTCTTTCATTGACTTTTTAATTAATTTTAGGTATAATCTATCATAAATTCCTATAAAATTCAATTGTCTATAGTAAACAAGCAAATTTTATATACGAAAGGAGAAGTTTATGGCTAAGGTATGTGAAATCTGTGGTAAAGGTCCTATTACAATGCATAATGTTACACATGCTAATAAAAAGATAAAAAGAAGAGCATTTCCAAATTTAAGAGTAGTAAAAGGCAAAAGAATATGTGCTAAATGTTTAAAAGCAGGTAAAATCAATCTAATACTGCAATAGCTTCTATTTCTACATCAACTTTTTTAGGTAAATTTGAAACTTCTATTACTGCCCTTGCTGGAAATCCAGAAGAAAAGTATTTCTCATAAACTTCATTAACAAATTTAAAATCATCTATTCTTTTTAAATATATTGTAGTTTTAACTATATTATCCATTTTAGCACCACATGATTCCAATATCGCCTTTATATTATCCATAGCCCTTCTTGTTTGTGCCTCAACTCCACTTAAAACTAAACTGCCTGTCGCTGGATCAATAGGAATTTGACCAGAGATAAATAATAATTTATCTATTTTCACTCCTTGAGAATATGGTCCTATTGG
>Ga0078972_1016604_pt1 | contig 10844 bp, 10 predicted proteins | sample YelNatPaOPGAMG01_FD_67568 | JGI IMG/M metagenome (GOLD analysis project Ga0078972, IMG submission 67568) | Hot spring thermophilic microbial communities from Obsidian Pool, Yellowstone National Park, USA - OP-RAMG-01 (SPADES assembly) (version 2) | ecosystem: Environmental > Aquatic > Thermal...
AGAACAGGAGAACCATATAAAATAACAGGAGTAATCATAAATTAAATACCATGATGATATTCCCTCAAATAAAATTTTTTCCCGTTGTACACTGAGACCCTAATCAATCTTTGCCTGATAAGAGATTCAACCACTTCATAGCCGGCTTTGTCATTCTCCAGAAGTTTAATCATTGAATCTTCTCTTAAAGGATGCACGGCTGTAATGTTTAAAATGTCCTCATATATATTGCCTGTAAAACCGGTATTGGTGCCTTCGAAGCCCGTAAGAAATTCCGTTTTGATATTCATATCATTGAATATCTGCCATGCCTGGTTCAACTTTTCAGGATCCGGAGCTTTTACAGAAAATCCGGCAGGAGGTCGTATTGGTATTGACAAATATGCTTTAGCCGGGTTTAAATTCTTAATAAGTTGTGCCACATTGGTAAGATTTTCTGCGAAGTCGTTTATCCCGTCAACCAGCATTGTTTCGGTACACAATATACCTTTAAATTCTGAAGCAAACAGATTCTTGCTTTCATTCAGTTTTTCGAAATCGAGACCGGGAGCAGGATGGTTAATTTTTTGCCATGTATCATTATCGCCTGCATCCATTTTAAGCGACACCCAGTCAGCAAGGGAGATGTCTTTTCTAACTGAATCGTACTCCAGTAATGAAGCATTGGTAATTACTGCCACCGGAATTCCGGTTTCTTTCAATAATCTGATACTTTCTCCCAGGTTTATGTCAAGTGTGGGTTCTCCATTTGAAACAAAAGTCAGATAATCGGGATAATTTTCTTCACTTAGCCGGTTAAGATGTTCTTTGACTTTTTCAAAAATTACTTCCGGTTTGAAAAATTCGCTTCTTTTAATGGTTTTTTTAATTGTCTTTCCTACCTGGCAGTAAACACATCCATAAGAACAGGCTTTGGGAGAAATGATATTATTAATCCCAAGGCTTTTACCCAGCCTTCTCGATGGTACGGGTCCAAAACTTATCATAATCAATCAGTAAAACTATTTTCAATTATTACCTGATCCGGCGTTATTATAAACAACCAGACTGCCCTTTTCCACTTTCAGGAATTCAGCTATTACATCGCATTTTACCATTAAAAGGTAAAATATCCTTTTGTCGTTTAAATGGAACAATCCTTCGAGGTTACCCTGTCCTTTGGAAATTATAACATCAGCTTTGCTGAAATAATCCTGAAACTGTTTACCCGATTTTACAGGAATAGTGGATGCTGCATCGTATCCGCTTGAAATTACATTGGCAACCTCATTCATACCTGTATATTCGGCATCATGCATTGTGACATCATTTATTATTGGAGCTCCCCTGACCACGTAAGTCAGCCGGGGATGGTTTATTGTTTTGATAAAGAGTTTGTCAAAAACAATTTCACCTGCATTATCTCCAAGATAGAGGACTGAATGAGCTTGTCTGATTTTTTTCTCCAGTTGTTCAGAATGATCAATGGCAAATTCTGATACAAGTGCCATGTCAATTGTAGCCTGAAGATTAAATCTGTCGTTTGCGGCAAAGTCTATTATATTACCAGCAAGGGCAAGCCTCAGGGAAGTGTTGAACGGATTTGATGATTTCCGTACCATCATTTCCAGTTTTGGGATCATCATGGCCGCCTGATCATTATATTCCTTCTTCTCGTTTAAGTAAGGATCAGGATTATGAATATAGCTTCTTAAGATATGGTGAAGCTCCCTTGAAAACTCAGGAGCCGAAAGCTTATCATGGTTATTGTAATACAAACCGATCATTTCACGTATAAAATTATTCTTTGCTTCATTGGAAATATTTTCTTTAGTTATCAATCTTTCAAATGCCCTGATGAAGCAAAAAAAACACCGGTAATCAGAGATCATTGATCTATAGGATTAATGGTCGCAATAGTTAGCTCCGGCCGAAAGGGTATTGTTGAGAAGATCATTTGCCAGATCTTTTGGTTTTTTTCCGATTGGTGCTCCTACAAAAACATTGATTTTTTGCTGATTAAACAAGTCTATTGCCCTTTGACCCATACCACCGGCGATAATATCAGTTACACCTTTCTTAGACAGCCAGGCAGGCAGTAATCCTGGTTCATGGGGTGGTGGGGTAACCAATGTTTCACCTGAAATTGAATTGTTTTCGGCATCTACAATTGCAAATTGCTCACAATGGCCGAAATGTGCACATAAAACCCCGTTTTCCAATGGAATTGCTATACGTTTTTTCATATGATTAAATTTTAATTAATTGATTAATATTTTATTACTGTAAACCTTTTCGCAAACGTTTTTCTTCTCCCCGGCCTCCTCCGGATTGACGGCGTCTCCCTAACCCTCTTCCTGGTTGGGAAACATTTTCATTACCGGAATTTCTTTTACAGCGGCCGGTTCCGCGTCCTTTTCCTGTACCTTTTCCTTCAGGTCCTGTTCCATCTGATTTTGGCATAACATTTATTTTTAATCGTTTAACATATTAATTATCTCTCCTATTTTTTTTTCAGGGTCTTTCAACACTATCATTTGAATTTTAAGACTGTCAAGCAGCGATTTGATCTTAATTCCGAACTCTCCTGAAATTATCTTTTGTACATTGCGTGACGCAATCAGTTGTACTGACGCAGGCCCTGCTCCTTCCTGTGCATCTTTATTGGGGTTAGGAATAAATTCTATTCCCTTTGTTTCCAAGTCATAAACAGCAAAATATGAACAACGGCCGAAGCGTTGATCCAGTTTGCTTTCCAGATTGTTTCCTGTACTTGTTATAGCTACTTTCATATTACTTGTTTATTTAAAATTTCTTATATGCGATGCTTCTTTTTTCACCATTTTATTTCCACATCCCGGACAAATCTCATCCTTGCAGGCGTAACCAAAGCGGCGAGGTGTTCCCATTCCACATGAGGGACAAATACAGATATCCATACATCTTATCAAAGTATCTTCAGTTTTTTCATAGTCTGGTTCATAACTCACAAAATTGATGCTCCTGCACATCGGACATTCTTTAATCTCTTCAAGTTTATCCGGATTATTAAAATAGCAACCACACGTTTTACATGTATACCATTCACTGTCAAAATAAATCTTCCCTCCCTCTATAATAATTTGTTTGCCCAATACAAAAGCTTCTGCTATTTTTTGTCTGGCTTTTGCATAAATACGCGTAAGTGTTGGCCTTGATACATTCATCATTAAAGCAGCATGGTATTGATCAAGCATTTCGTAATCACATAAACGCAATGCTTCATATTCTTCCAGATGAAGAAACACACTATCATTTTCATCATCAGACGATTTTTTCTTATTCCCATAAGGTTTAAATCCTGAAACTACAGGAGGATTGCTTACTTTTCTTAATCTTAATGGTCTTGGCGACATGCGTTATGAGCAAATGTTCGCACCAAAGATAATGAACATATGTTTATAATGCAAATATTTTTTCTTTTTTTAATCCCCTTTTTTTCTAACCCCAACCCCCAAGCCCCCTGAAGGGGGCTTCAAGCGAGGGAAACAGACGCATAGTTCAGGGATAAAGATGACATTTACATCTTTGAAGAGCCTGATAACCAAGGCATTCGGGTTGAGATGGGGTTAATACCCTTTGCTTTTATCTCAATTTTAGATACATTTGCAATGAAATATATTGTATTATGGCACGGTTTACAAGAATTAAAGTAATTTTAAAAATGCGTGAGACGGGCATTGTGCCTGTCTTTTATCACAAAGATCCCGAGATATGCAGAAACGTTATAAAGGCAATATACGACGGCGGAATAAAAGTCTTTGAATTCACCAACCGGGGCGATTTTGCCGGTGAGATGTTCAGCGACCTTAATAAATGGGCTGCAAAAGAGATTCCGGAAATGATCATGGGTGCCGGCTCGGTTGTTGACCCTGCCACGGCAGCTTTTTATATCCAGGCCGGGGCCAATTTTATCGTCTCCCCCATTCTCAACCCCGAAATGGCAAAAGTATGCAACCGCCGTAAAATTCTCTGGATTCCCGGATGCGGCTCTCTTTCTGAGATAAACCAGGCAGAAGAACTCGGCGCCGAAATAGTCAAAATCTTTCCCGGACTTGCCACCGGCGGACCCGATTTCGTAAGGGCAATAAAAGGTCCTTGCCCATGGACAAGCATCATGCCCACCGGCGGTGTTGAACCAACTCTCGAAAACCTCACTGAATGGTTCGAAGCCGGTGTCACCTGCGTGGGCATAGGCTCCAACCTTATAACCAAGGAAGTAATCCAGAAAAAAGACTGGAAAGGCCTTTCTGCAAAGGTGGCAGGCGTGGTAAAAATTGCAAGAATGTTTAAAATTGAAGATTAAAAGTTACCTGACTGGTCAGGGATCAAACATATCTTTCTTCAAAAATCCAAAAAACAGAGAGCCATGAAGAATAATAATCTTATCAAATTCACATCTGCAGTGATTTTTTGTTTTGCAACTGCAGGTATTTTTGCACAGGATATAACGCTTCCATCTCCGGTGAAACAGGAGGGCAAACCTCTCATGCAGGCACTGAACGAACGGCATACCACCCGCACTTTCACAACAGATAACCTCTCTCTTCAGCAGCTGTCGGACCTGCTTTGGGCAGCATGGGGTTTCAACAGGCCGGAAGAGAAGAAACGCACAGCACCATCTGCAAGAAACGTGCAGGAGATAGATGTGTATGTATCAATGCAGAGCGGATTGTACGTTTATGATGCAGGAAACAATATACTGAAACAGATTCACAACAAAGACATCCGCAGCCTGTGCGGTACACAGGATTTTGTGGGCAAAGCCCCCGTAAACCTTGTATATGTTGCCGATATGGGCAAACTGGGCAAAAAAGAGGGTGACAAAATTGCCGATTCCGACCTGCTGTGGCCATACGCCAATTGCGGCTTTATCGCCCAGAACGTTTATCTTTATTGCGCTTCGGCAAACCTCGGATGTGTGATAAGGGGACTTGTTCCGAAAGAGAAACTGGCTCCGGAAATGATGCTCAGATCAAACCAAGTGATCTTGCTTTCACAGACAATAGGCGTACCGCAGAAATAAAACAAAAACAACATATTTCATAGTTTCATAATTCTTTTATCCTGATATTGCGGAATTTCACCTCTGAACCGTGACCGAGGAAACCTATATGCCCCGATTTGTTTTTTAATCCTGGATGTTCCCTGTGATCCATGGTACCTTTATCGCGGGCTTCGGCAATGTCGCCGTCAACAATGACTGTTCCGTTCAGAATCACCTTTATTTTTGTCCCCTGTGCTATTACCTCTTCGTAATTCCACTCTCCCACAGGTTTCAGATACCCTTTCTTTGCCGGGATAACGCCATAAACCGAGCCGTGATACTGGTAAGGCTGAAGGTTTGCATAAACAGGTGCGGTGTCGTCGAGTATCTGGATTTCCATTCCGACGTATGCAGCATCGCCAGTAAGAGGGGCGCGGATTCCGAGGCCGTTATTGGCGGCCGGTGTAAGCTGAAACTCGAACCTGAAAATAAAATCGGAGTATTCATTACCGGTATAAAGGTTTCCGCCGCTGCCTTTGCCGGGCCTGATTACAATCATTCCGTCTTCTACAACATATGACTCTTTATCTCCAACCCAGCCATCAAGATTTCTGCCGTTAAAAAGTGAAACAAAACCCTGTTCACGTTCTTCAGGGGTAAGATTATAAACCTTTTCGTTTATCTCCCTCACGTAAATATCACGGAAGGCAAGATCGGTTCCGTGAGCCTGAAGTTCAATAGGACCCTTAGGGAAGATTGGTATTGAGCGATCCCAGTAGTTTTCAAGTACCACATCATCAACAACAAGGATGCCATTAAGCCATACCGACACTTTTTCCCCAATCATGATTATTCTGAAGGTATTCCACTCGCCCACAGGATTGTCGGCAACGACCAGCGGCTTTGACGGGTTTTTCTGATTGTTGTACAAGCCTCCCGAACCTACCTGCGCACCCACTTCAGTTCTTGAAGTATCCCATATCTGAATTTGGGGTGATCCCCTAAGATATATACCACTGTCTCCTTTCTTTGTAATTTTCCAGTCAACCAGCAGCTCAAAGTCGCCATATTCTTTAACCGAGCAGAGGTTATCGCCGCTTCCGTTAAACCAGATGCAGCCATCCTTCACACTCCAGTTCTCAAGCATCTTTTTATCTGCTTCAGCCTGTTTTTTTGCAAGTTCTGCAGGAGTCATTTTTGCACGGGTGATTGGATTCCCCACCAGTCCCTGCCAGCCGGTAAGGTCATGGCCGTTAAACATTGGCACAAAACCTTCATCGGGTGGCATTGTAGCAAGATATTTTCTGATAAGTTCGCGCTCGTATTCTATTTCTGAGCCTGTAAGCTTTGTAATTACTTTTCCGAGTATCTCCCTCACCAACGTGCCATACATTCCGTCTTTTCCTTCAGTAGCAGGAAGTGCAATATACATGGCGGCTCGGGCTGCAGCAGCGCTTGTTTCCGGATCATCAAGATAACGGGCTACAAAAAAGAGCGCCTGATAGGTTTTTATTTTTCCCAGTTCTGCAAGAATCTGGTTTTTCCGTTCTGCAGACAAAGCATACGGCATTATTTTGCGGTACATAAGAAGTTTCTGCTCAGGAGTTACAGGAGCCGATTTTACCAGCCTTACGTAAGCATTAAAAGCAGGAGCTTCATAGGTTTTGTTTCCTGAAGCGCATATTTCAAAGAGAGCAGATGAAGCCGTATAGTCTTTCCATGAAGTAAGGGTTCTGAAACAAAGATCGCGCATTTCGGGGCTCCCGTTTTCAAATTCATTCAGAACGTATTTCAGGGCTTCCCTTCCTCCTGTATTTGCAAGAACAGGTATGAGCTTTTCCTTGTTTTGTTTAAGGAGAGGTGATTTGAGAATCAGTTCGGATCTTTTTTCCGGGTCTGCTATCCTGCCTGCAGAATTTGCCAGTGCCATCTGCAAGTCGGCTATGAAAGCCGTATTATCTGTTTGTGAAATAAGTTCAAGAATTTTTTCCATGTCAGATGCTGAAACCAGTTCAGGAAGGGCCTTGTATGCTGCTGCCTTCACCGGTTCATCTCCTGAGTAGATATACGGCAGAATAGTCTGAAAATATTCAGTCTGTTTGCTCCACGCCAATATTTCAATAACAGTTTTCTGTGCTTCGGGCGGAGCATCTTTAAGAACAGGAAGGAGTTCCGGAATACGCCTGCTGTCGGTGATGGTTAAAAGGGCGGACTTTGCCGTTTCCTGGTCTCCGGAGCCTCTGTTTCTTTTCATGTATCCAATGATTTCCTGTATGGCTTCCATTCCTTTCATTTTAACCAGGGCGGTAACAGCTTCCTTTCTTACTTCAAAATCAGGATCATCGAGAGACAATGTCACCAGCGGAAGAGCTGTTTCATCTTTTCTGTCGCCCAGCATAGCAATTATTTCCGGTTTGGAAAATGCTTGAGCTTTAGGAAAAAACTCAACCCATTTTCTGGTTACCTGTATTCCCGGAAGGGTTAATGACAGCTTCATTGCCGTGGCTCTGTATGACTTATCGGGATGAGATGCTGCATCAAGAAGGTATTGAACAGCGTCTGTGCCGAGGTACAGGACAAGCGTTCCGAGAGCGCCGGATTTGAACTGTATATTACTGGTTGTATTGCATTTCGCGATTAGTGTTTTGCAGATTTTTTCCATTGTCTGCACATCTCCTTTTTCGGCAACCCGGCCGGCATAAGCAAGCAGGGCAGCCGTTGCTCCTGAATATTCATAACGGTATGATGCCGATTTTGCAGCTTTATCGAGTACAGGGTAAGCCAGCGGACTTCCGCTTTGGGCCAGTGCCCTGTATGCAGCCGCCTGAACTGAGACATCCTTCACCTGTGACCATTTGATGAATCTGTCCACAGCAATATCCGACTTCATCGAAGCAAGTGCATTCATCACTGAGGCAGCACAGGGCAGACTCATATCCATAAGTGCATCAGAGAGAATATTTTCAGCACGACCGCTTTTCGAGGAAACTATTACCCCGATTGCAGGTGAACAGAGATTTTTATCGGTAAGAAACATCTTTACTGCATCAACCGAGGCTTCACCTCCGATGGTCTGAAGCTGCTTCATAAAGAAATCCTTCACGGTATAATCTTTTGAAGATTCCACCATGCTTATGCAGATCTTTTCCCATCGTGTTCTTTCCGTTTCAGCGCCATAGCGTGACAGGTACCGGGAGAGGCTCTCGATGGCAAACCTAGGTTTGACGTCATCGCCGCTGCCGGCAGGCAGTACCTGGTTGCATATCATTTTCAGTCCGGCATCGCCCATAGCCAGCATTTCTCCCATAAGCCTTTCCACTGTTGCTGCATCGCGGGCAGGCATCGGTGCAAGAAGGTCGGCAACCTTTGTCTCAAGGGTGCGGAGGTCCTGAGCATTGGAAAATGTTGAAAATAATGCAGTCAAAATTATAAATGAGACTCTCTTAATATACTTCATGATTTTCAGTTTTTTAAATGTTATATTGTCCATGGTTCGCGCATCGGCTGATTAATGAGCCTGTTTGCTCCGTCGTCGTCAATAAATCGCTGTTTTACAGGGTCGTATTTCAGGTTTCTTCCGAGCCGCAATGCAATAACGCCCAGGTTTACAAGGGTACAGGAACGGTGTCCGTTTTCCTCGTTAAGGGCAAACTTTTTCCTGCTGATAACCGATTCAGTAAATGTGGTAATCTGAGGTTCGGGGTCGGGCCGGCTGTTAATAATTTTTTCAAGGTCAGGGACATCCGATCTGAAACCCCTGAAGATTTTGCCGTATGGTCCTTCAATATATGCTGCATTTTTATCGCGGTTTTCGCCGTCGAGAACTATCTTGCAACCATCGGCATAGGTATAGGTTATCCTGCGCCATGAGCCCACTGCATCCCAGTGTTGCTGGGGTGCGTCAATCTCGACATATACAGGGCTTGTGTTATCTTTTCCCAGAAGATATTGTACCGGGTCGAGATAATGTTGTCCCATATCGCCGAGTCCTCCGCCATCGTAGTCCCAGTAACCTCTGAACTTTGCATGAACGCGTTCGGGGTTATAGGGTTTCCATGGTGCAGGGCCCAGCCAGAAGTCGTAGTCGAGTTCAGGCGGCACAGGTTCAGGTTTTAGGTTATGCAGGCCCGACCAGTAAAATTTCCAGTCGAAGCCCGTAATTCCGCTTACGGTTATCTTCAGAGGCCATCCGAGTACACCACTCTCAATTACCTTCTTAATTGGTTTGACAGTGGTGTTCATACCGTAGAAATTGTCTTTGAACCTGAACCATGTGTTCAGACGGAACATCCTGCCATATTTGTTTACAGCTTCAACTACCCTTATCCCCTCTCCTATTGTTCTTGTCATCGGTTTCTCGCACCAGATGTCCTTTCCGGCTTCGGCTGCCATTTTTGAAATTATACCGTGCCAGTGGGGAGGCGTTGCAATGTGGACGATGTCGATATCGGGTCTGGCGAGCAGTTCCCTGAAATCGTGGTATGCGTCAACCTTCCCGCCTGCAAGGGCAACAGCCTCATCAAGATGTTTTTTATCTACGTCACAAACAGCAAGAAGCCGGGTACCTTCGTAGCTGAAATGCCCACGGCCCATGCTTCCTACTCCTATAATACCTTTTGTAAGCTGGTCGCTCGGAGGTGTATATCCTTTTCCTCCAAGCACATGGCGAGGCACAATTGTAAATGCAAAAAATGCCGCCCCTGCCTTTCTGATAAACTGACGTCTTCCGGATTTGTTTTTCATAATAATTTATTTTGTCCCAAAATTAATAATAAATATCATCAGTATACGGAAAAAAAATTCAATTCACCGGGTTAATTAATTTTATGATTTTTTCCTTCCGGATAAGTAACTGTTTTTAACATGGTACGGTGATTTGACATCTCTTTGTTTTTCGACCTCCAAACCCTCTTGCAGGGTGCTACAATCATTTTGCCGACCACAAAACTCACCTGCCGTGTGCTATAATCTTTTTGCCGACCTTCAACCCCCTTGCAGGGGGCTGAATCTGTACTCCGCAAAGTCCCCTCTCAGGGGATTTAGGGGTAAAACCACCACCAACCCCCTTGCAGGGGGCTTAATCTGTCTTCTGCAAAGTCCCCTCCCAGGGGATTCAGGGGTAAAACCGACCCCCAACCCCCTTGCAGGGGGCTTAATCTGTCTTCTGCAAAGTCCCCTCCCGGGGGATTTAGGGGTAAAACCGACCCCCAACCCCCTTGCAGGGGGCTTAATCTGGCTTCTGCAAAGTCCCCTCCCAGGGGATTCAGGGGTAAAACCGACCCCCAACCCCCTTGCAGGGGGCTTAATCCGTCTTCTGCAAAGTCCCCTCCCAGGGGATTTAGGGGTAAAACCACCTTCAACCCCCTTGCAGGGGGCTGAATCTGTACTCCGCAAAGTCCCCTCTCAGGGGATTTAAGGGTGAATATATATCAGGGGTGAATATAAATCAGGGGTGAATAAAAAAACGAATGCTTTTAGTTCCATCGGCAATGTGACCATTAAAAATTATATTATTTACTTATGAAAGGAAAGAATCAAAAAATGCTTGTCCCATTATACTGCATCACCGGAATAATGGAATTCTTCCTGTTTTCAGCGTTGGGACACCCTAAAAATATTTTTGGATAATATCGTATAACTTTCGCTGCTCCTGATCCATCTAAGCAGGAGGTTTTCTTTGTGTTTGGATGCCGGGAGGTGTATGTTATCCGGTACATATTATGAGTGACCTATGTGCTTTTTTCAATGAGAGTATCGATTTGTCCCGATATGGTTTTTCAAGGTACAATGCCATTTGCCCGTAGGGCATATAGTATTGTAGTTGAACAGACAAATAATA
>Ga0078972_1016605_pt1 | contig 10844 bp, 14 predicted proteins | sample YelNatPaOPGAMG01_FD_67568 | JGI IMG/M metagenome (GOLD analysis project Ga0078972, IMG submission 67568) | Hot spring thermophilic microbial communities from Obsidian Pool, Yellowstone National Park, USA - OP-RAMG-01 (SPADES assembly) (version 2) | ecosystem: Environmental > Aquatic > Thermal...
GCTCAGACCGAAGGAAGAGCAGGCACGCATCATTGCCGAGCTTGTCCGTGTAGGCGGGCCGCAGGCGGCAAGACTGCTTCGGCAGATCATGCGAGAGGACAGGCTCGGACTGACATACCACGATCGCCAGATGCTCAGGCTGGGCGTCGCGGATTGGACGAGGGCTCGATTCATCGCGTTCGAGCTTCAGAGGATGGCAGATCCTAATAAGCAACAGGGGTGGATGCAGGAATTGAGAAGGAAAAGAATCATGACGCCGCGCGTTGCGATTCAAGTTCAGAGGCTTCTCAAGGGGGTCGAGGCTCAACGGGCAGCGCTGCCGGGCGTTGTGGAGACGGCCAAGAGGTTTGGGCTGCCTGCGCCACCGTAATACAATATAGAGAGGGATTCCCATGGGAAGATTTTGGGAAAACAACAAAACGTTCCTAATCCAGACGGTTCTTGCACTCATCGCTATATTATCCCTGATGGGGATGGCCGAGAGGCGACTCACTGCAGTCGAAACCATGGCAGCTGCGGAGCATGAGGCAAGGCTTCGAGCGGAAGATGCTATGCTGACATCTATCCGCGAGATCCAGGCCACGCAAACAAAGCTTAGCGAAAGCGTGGCAATGCTCTGCGCGACGGTCGATCAGTTGAACAAGAGAATTGACGCCATCAAGCGATGAAGATCTCGGTTGAACGTGACGTCCTGACCGACAAATCAACGTTGGGCTTGCTATACATTGATGGGTCGTTTTATTGCTTCACCCTCGAGGATAAGCTTCGCGACCACAAGATCCCGGGCGAAACGTGTATACCGATTGGATCGTATAAGATAGTTAAGCATTACTCGCCTCGCTTTGGCGCACATTACCCAATGCTCATGGACGTGCCCAATTTCTCCGGCGTTCTTATACACGCTGGCAACACGCCGGAGGATACGGAGGGGTGTATACTGGTGGGCCGCAGGCGCATGGCTGACAGGGTTCTGGAAAGCAGGGCTGTGTTCTCGCCATTACGCGAAAAGATTTTTGCGGCGATCGATCTTGGGGACAAGGTGATCATCCACATTGTGTTGTCCCCAAATCTGCTCGACTTCAGGACATCCAAGGTTTAGGCTTGACAAGCTGCCGAAGCTGTGATATGCTTAACGAAAAATGATTAGGAGGATCCATGAAGGGATATAAGACCTTTATTTTGAACATCTTAGCGGCTATCCTTCCGGTGCTTCAGGCCACCGGTGCGGCGGATCTGGGATTGACCGGCACTGCCGCGAGCCTGTATGCGTTGGGGGTCGTCGCCCTCAATCTGGTTCTCAGGGCATTTACGACCACGCCGATTTTTAAGTCCGAGCCCACGAACTAGGGCCCGACTCTAACGGTTAGAGACGAAAAACCCTGGGGCAATGTGGCCGCTTCCAGGTCTGGGGGCACCATGAGCGCATTCTAGGCGCTCTAGTCCCAGGGGCCGCCAGCGGGGGACGACATGGCGATTTGCCTAAAACACCTCCAGGAATACTCGCCAAACGACGGCGAGAGCTGCCCGTATTGCGACCGCGAACACCGTACAGATAGCCCCATCCCCGCCGTTCATATCTGCCCGTTCTGCAAGCGGGCCACGCAAGACTGGTGGGGCCATGAGTGCTACCCGAACGAAGGGACGGCTATGCCCCAGCCGGTCATACGCTATTACTATACTGGCTGACTCTAACCGTTGGAGAGCGACGCCATGGGCATTGATTTAAACCCGTTCAATGCGCTGGCCGACTTCTTCCTCGGCGTGCTTCGGCAGCGCAAGCTACAGCAGGTTGCTGCTGTGGCGATCTCCTTTGCTATGTCGGCCATGATCACTGCGCTATCCACCTGGGGTCTAGCCATCATAGCCGGAGAGGGTTTTCTCAGGGCCTGCGCAATCTCAGCCGTGGCCGTCTCAGTCATTCTGCTGCAGGCCTGGTTGCGGCACCCGGTCACCAAGAATCTCAAGCTGTTCTGGTTGGGCGATCTCGAAAAAGAGCGGATCAGGATGCTCCAGGAGAAAAATGTGATCTCGTCGGGCGAGGACAAATAGTGGCAGAGGTCGAGCCGGTCTGGTACATCATATGGAGGTTCCTACTCCATTTCTTTGGTGCCGGCGGGCTCGTGCTATTTCTACACCCGATTGCCGGGCTCCTTTTCATGGACCATGCGCAGCAGCTCTATGTCACTGCAATAACGGTTCTTTGCGTGGCCTGCATGCGCGAGCCCTATGACCTGAAGCACGGTCAGAGCCTGCTAAAGGCGGTAATTGATAACATCTCGTGGGCCGCTGGGTGCACTTTGGCCTTCTTAATGCTGAGGTAACGCTCATTGAAACTGGATCCGTCGCAGTATGTGCAGGACCGTGCCTGTAAATACTGCAAGCGCAAGGGCGTACTGAGACCTGGCCGCGTTGCGTGTTCTCGGTGCGAGTCCCGCATCCGGCGTGGCTGGCCGATTAACAGGCTAGCCCAGGGAAACGTTCGCAACCCTCGCCAACCAATAGCGCAGCCCGGCTATAAGAGGAGCGACCCGCCACCGGGCGACCACAAAAACCAGGACGAGCCATATCTCAGGGAGCAACTCGCCTATCTGCGAAAGGCCAACCACGACCTTGAATGCAGAATTTCGGAGCTGGTCGAAGCAATCGGCAGGCAGCAGGAGATGGCGACCGAGATAGCCTCGGCAATTGTCGCCGCCGAACCGTACCCGAGAGTCCCAATAGTTATTCCAAGCAAGCCGACCGGCAGACCGGTAACCGCAGCGGTTGTGCTATCCGACTGGCACATCGGAGAGGTCATAGAAGAAAACGAGGTCGAGGGTTTCGGCAAATACAATTTCGCAATCGCACAAGCGAGGATATTTCGGATACTGGATAGCTTCATCAAATGGATCCATGTCCAGCGCACCGGCTATGTTATTGACGAGCTGGCTGTGATAACCGAAGGTGACTTCATATCGGGCGATATTCACGACGAGCTGATCGCGACAAATGAGTTCCCGGTTCCGGTTCAGACTGCCAAGGCCGGTTTGCTGCTTGGGGAGTCGATTTCACGCTTGGCGGCGCACTTCAATAAAGTGATCGTCTACGCCGTGGGGGCGGATAACCACAGCCGCTTGCAGCGCAAGCCGAGATTCAAGCAGAGATACGAATCCGGGCTCAGTTATCTAGTTAACCACATAGCCCGATGCTATCTCGAAAAGCACGAGAATGTCACGTTCCAGGCAGCCACGGGAATCAAGATGGTTGCCTCAATCGCAGGATGGAAGTTCCTGTGCGAGCATGGAGACACAGTTAAATCCTGGATGGGGATTCCGTATTACGGCCTAGAGAGATCGCGTGCTCGAGAGGCCGTTAAGAGAATGGGGACCTCCTCCGATTTCAACTACTATGTCATAGGGCACTGGCACGTGCCGGCGATCATCAGCGGCAACATTATCGTCAACGGGTCGCTGTCCGGAACCTCGGAATTTGATCACGCAGCCGGTCGTCACGCCAGACCGGCTCAGGTAGCATTTCTCGTAAGCCGGTCACATGGCGTGTTCAATTATGTTCCGTTTTCGGATTGAACCTAGGAGGACGCCGATGCTCCCTCACCCGTCGGCAACGGATCATTGCAAGCAGGAGAAGGGAATCAAGCTAAGCAGGCCCGTAAATCCAGAGGATAGATGCAGATGCGGGCATAAGTATGATGAGCACCATCCGGCATTCGGCTGCATGCACTGGTCGCAGTCAAGGATGGGTGGTTGGTGCAAGTGCGACGGGTTCAGAACATGATCGAATGGGAACAGTTGTATCCCATCTTCATCGATAAGATATTGTCCCGACTGAAGATAGGAGCCCAGTCGTATGGGGACACTTCGTTCTCCTATTCCCCATCCTTGTTGGGGAAAAACATCGAGGAAGAGATTTTGGATATCTGCGGATGGTCGTTCGTCTTATGGGTGCGCCTTCAGCAGCTCAAAAAAGTACTTGACAAATTTCCTGAATCATGATAGCATATGACCATACTCTAACCGTTGGAGACGACCATGATTTCACAAAAAGATCTTGATAGGCTGCGGGCGACCCACCATGTTATCCCCCCGATCGATTCGCTCGACGTTGTCCCCAAGGGGTTTGGGGTGATCGCCCGCTCGGTTCGGTTTTCGACGAAGCCTGAGGATCGTGAATGCTTCGTCGTCGACGACGGGCTCGCGCTCAGCAATATCGCGCTGCGCAGGCTCGACAAGCTCGCCGGGCTAATTTGGAAGCAGACAACGATCCTCTTCGATCCCAAGAGCCCCTACGTCTGCGAAGCCCGCGCGGAGGCCTTGTATCAGGATCTCGACGGCACTTGGAGAAACGCCACCGCGTCGCGGATCGTGAACCTCACGGACGGCTCACCTGAAACGGCACGCTGGTCCCAGGCGCGGCTCTTCCGCGCGCGCGCAAACATCAGTGCGCTGGCCGAGACTTTGGCCAAATCAAAGGTTCGCCGCGAATTGCTTTCGATCAGGCCGTCCTACAAGCCTGAGGATCTGGAAAAGCCTTTCGCTGTTCTGAGGCTCGTCCCGGCAATCGACTTTTCCAGCCCGGACATTTCCATGATGATCGCGCAGGAGTTTATCAAATCCTCCAGCGCTTTGTTCGGAAGCACTCCCTCGGTAGCCGCTCCATCCGTGGGATATATCCATTCCCAGCATCAGGAGGAGCCACGGCCGGCCTCGTCATCGGAGGGATTGGAAATCGATGACTGGGACACCGAGGGAGAAATCGAGGCTGCGGCCCCTGATCCACCTAGGGCGGAATCTGAGGCTACCGTCGCCGCCCAGGCATCAGCGGAGAGGCCGGCGGTAGGGGAGAGAACGGTTGTGCCCCCGACAACCGACGAGTCAATAAAGCCAAAGCTCATCGAACTGGCTGCTGACTTATACAAAAGAAAGGTGCCCGGTGGCCGAAGCCCCAAGAAGCCGCCTCTCACCGACCTGACCGTTGAGGAACTTGAGGCGATAATCCAGTACCTAGAGAAAAGGCCCGATCTCAAATGAGAATCCTGACAACTGGTGATTGGCACCTCGGCAGGCGCGAAGAGATTACACAGTCCATTGAGCAGATCATCGGGATCGCCGTGTCGGAAAAGCCGGATCTAGTCGCAATCATCGGCGATATATTCGACAGGGTCAGTGACCCAAGATCTAGGGTGGTGTTTTCGGACGCCGTATCTAGACTATCCGACGTTGCACCAGTGCTTATCGTAAAGGGAAACCACGACGCAAAGTCCGACCTCCTGATCTTCGAGAAAATGGGAGCGAAATGCCCTGTCCGCGTTTATGAGCAGCCAGGCATATACAGATTCCAGCTCTCGGATGGGCGCAATGGCGCGCTGCATCTGGTGCCCTGGGTCAACAAGGCGGCATGGGTATCGGAACACGGCGTCGGTGCCGCTCGGGAATCGGACGCGATCATATCCCAGGCACTAGGAAAACATCTAGCACTGTCGGTTATGCTCGCCGCCTGCGACGTCAACATACTCGTCGGGCACCTGATGGTTTCCGGCGCAAAGTTCGGCAAGGGCCAGCCCGTCGTAAGCTCCGGCATCGAGTTGTCAACCGGAGATATCGCAGTGGCCGGCTTCAACGCTGCGGTGCTTGGCCATATTCACCTAAGGCAACATCTGCTCGACGGGCCATATTATTATAACGGCTCGATTGCGCCCTTGGACTTCGGCGAAACCTCGGCCAAATACATCAGCATTCTGGATACCGATACATTACAGGTGGAATGGATCGGGCTAAAAACCATCCCAATGATCGAGGTCATAATCGACTTCACGCAGCCTGGGCCGGTTGTCGTCAAGGATGTCGATGAGCTTCGGGGCGCGATGGTCCGCGTTTATGCCAGGGTGTCCGTGGCCGACGACATGGCACGGGCGGAGTCTGTTGTGCGGCGCACGCTCGAGCCCTACGGGTGCCTCGATATCAAGGTTTACCCGCAAATCATGGCGACAGCTGAGATCAGAAGCGACCAGATAGCGCTCAGTAAGTCGAACGCCGACAAGCTGAGGGCATACTGGTCGGTTACCGGGGAACCGGATGAAGAGACGAAAAATGACATGCTAGTAAAGCTGGCACAAATCGAAGAACAAATGGCGGCTGGCGTATGATACCGATAACGTTGCGCGTAAAAAACATAGGCCCGTTCAAGGACGAGTCTCTTGATTTCTCCAAGATCAACGGTGATGTGATCGCAATTCTAGGCAGAAATGGGTCGGGGAAAACGATGCTCCTTGAGTCCATGTTTGCCGGGCTTTATAGGACATTGCCCTCACGTGGGCCGATCTACGATTATTGTACGGACAGGGATGCGCTGATAGAGTTCGCGTTCAGGTTACCGTCGGGCGACTTTCTCAGTAGGCTTGTGATGGATGCGAAGAAGCGCTCGATGGAGCCGTGGCTGTTTGATGGAAATGGCAGGGCGATGAACGAGGGTGAGGCAAGGGTTTTCGACGAGCTTGTCGAAGGCCTGCTTGGGCCCAAGGAGCTTGTGCTGGCCTCGTCATTCATCACGCAAGAAAAGCGAGGGTCCTTTCTCAAGCTTGGCAAGGCCGAGCGCAAGGATCTGTTCATTGTACTGCTCGGACTTGAGCGGCTCCAGACGATCTCGACTTTGTCCAGCGATCACTCGAAGTATGTTCAGAAAAAAATCGAGGAATGCCTGGCCACAATTGAGGGGATAAGGCAGAGTATCCCCAAGGACATACCAGATACAGGCGAGCTTGAGCGCTCACTGAACGACTCCGTCAGATCGGTCACGGAGTGCGAGAACGAAATCGAACAACTGATTGCTGAAATTGAATCCACCAAGGCGCAGCAAACTGAAACCATTGCTGCAGAAAAGAAGCTCATGAAACTTGAGGAAAAGCTGCCGGACATTGATAAAAGGATGTCGGCAGCCAAGAAGAAAATAGACGCGGCAACCGAGACAGCGGCGAAGCTCAAGCAGGCGGAGGAACGGATCGGGAAACTCGAGGCCGATGTGGCCGAGCTGCGCAAGCTTCGGATCAAGCAATCGTCGCTGACCGCCGAGCTTGCCGACTTTCACAATCGCGCTAACAGGATTACCGCTGAGCTACGCGAAGCCGAGAAGGCCGAATCCGATGCTCGATATAAGCTCCGCGAAATTGAGGAGCGATGCGAGCGCGCCGAGCAGTACGCCAAAACGCTCGACACAGTTCCGTGCCATGGCGAGGGTGAGTTCGCCTCGTGCCATTTCATCGCTCAGGCAATATCCGCATCGCAGTCGCTCGACGCCCTGATGGCCGAGCGCGACGAACTGCGCGCTGCGCATCTGGCGGCATTTTCCAACCTAAAGGAGATCAAACCGCCTGATTTTATGATAGCCAAAGCCATAGGTGCCCAGATAGACTCGATAAAGCCTGAGATCGACAAATTACAGAAAAGCGAGGCATTGCTCGTTAAGATCACCAGCGAGAGAGCGAAGCTGCAGCAGATCATCGACCAGGGCGCAGCCGCCCAGTCGAATTACGATATGCTTCGCGTGCAGTACGAGGAACTGCGCGGCGAGGCGGATTCCCTGCGCGCTACAGTGGCTAAGGCGCGAGAGGTGATAATGCATCTCGAGGGCCTGACGATCAAGTTGGAAAAAATGAAGGAGCTTAAGGTCAGGGCACAGCAGAGAGTCGAACAGATAAGTGCGAGCATCCAGCGCGCACTTGAGATGATCAGGCAGCGGGACGAACTGATGGCGCGGATCGCAGATCTGGAAAAGCAGGTTGCCTCGCTGGAAAACGAGCGGAAGTCATGGGGTCTGCTCAGCACAGCGTTTGGTCGAACCGGCATTCAAAGCCTTGAGATCGACGCAGCCGGGCCAGGGGTCAGCCAGATATGCAACGACCTCATGCTCAAATGTTTCGGGCCGCGATTCAGCGTGTCATTCGTTACGCAGGTCCCCAAAAGCGACGGCTCCGGCTATAAGGACGAGTTTGACATCCTCGTGATCGACAGCATGCTCGGGAGGGCCGGTTCCATCGATGACCTCAGCGGAGGCGAAAAGACGATCATTGCCGAAGCCGTGTCATTGGCGATCAGCCTGCTGAACAGGCAGATGAGCGACATCGTCTGGCAGACGCTCTGGAGGGATGAGACCTCCAGCGCTGTTGACGACGAGCGCGCTCCGCTCTATGTGACGATGCTCAGGCGCGCGCTTGAGGCCGGCGGCTTTAAAAAGCTCTTTTTCGTCAGTCACCAGGAACGCGCAACCGATGCCGCGGACGCGAGAATCGTAGTCGAGGATGGCAGGATCTACATCTAGGAGGAATAACATGGCGATCATCTGGACTGACAGGTGGACGAGATCGCTGGCACAGATGAATGATCGACCCATCGGTATCGACCTCTTTGCAGGGGCTGGTGGCATGTCGCTCGGCTTCGAACAAGCCGGGTTCGACATAGTGGCTGCTGTCGAGATTGATCCCATCCACGCGGCAACCTATCACTTCAATTTCCCGGACACCGCCATGCTTACGCGGTCAGTAGTTGGCCTCAAGGGCGACGATCTCCGTTCTGCCGCTGGAATCGGGAAACGCTCGGTGGACGTGGTGTTTGGCGGCCCACCGTGCCAAGGCTTCTCTTTGATCGGGCAGCGCATGCTCGAAGATCCGCGTAATCACCTTGTTATGGAGTTCGTTCGTATCGTCTCCGAGTTGAAGCCCAAGACGTTCGTGTTCGAGAATGTCAAGGGGCTCACCGTAGGCAAGCATAGGCTGTTCCTAGACGCTCTTATCGAGGCGTTCGATGACGCCGGCTACACCGTGCGCACCCCTTGGAGAGTGCTGAACGCGATGCACTACGGCGTTCCTCAGGATCGCGAGAGATTGTTCCTCCTTGGCGCGAGGAAGGGTCTGCGTGTGCCGACGTACCCCGATGCGACAACCTCCCCCGACCGCGATCTATTCAGTGGCAACGGACGAGCCCTTACGCCAACCTGTGCTGACGCCCTGTCCGACCTTCCCGACGCAGAGAGCTTCGTCGAACTGATGACTTCCGATTCAGTCAAGGTTCCGCGTTGGAAAGCAAACACGGCGTTTGCCCGGGAGTGCCGATGCGAGTCGCAAGAGGCTTGGCATTTCGGATACCGGCGTATGTGGGACCCGAACCTGCTCACCTCAAGCATGCGTACCGTCCACACGGAGATATCGCGACGGCGCTTCGCAAGCACACGACCCGGCGAAGTGGAACCCATCTCACGTTTCTTCAAGCTCGATCCTAACGGCGTCTGTAACACTCTCCGCGCCGGAACGGACTCGGCGAGGGGGGCGTTCACCAGCCCTCGGCCGATCCACTTCGCCTATCCCCGATGCATCACCGTTCGCGAGATGGCACGGCTCCACGGATACCCTGACTGGTTTCGGTTTCATGTCACGAAGTGGCACGGAGCGCGGCAGGTAGGAAACTCCGTTCCTCCTCCCCTAGCGAGGGCGATAGCCAGCGCAGTGATCGATGCCCTGGGGAGAGTGCCAACAAGACCGGTCAAGCGCGTAGAGCTGGGAAGGCCCGATCTTCTCTCCATGGACATGGGTGAAGCGGCGGAGTACTGGAAGGTTCCTGTACCGATCGGCGGTAGGGACCGAAAGAACGGATTGCGCAAACGCAAGCAAGCCGAAATAGAAGAGGCGGCGTTCACACAGAGGCGGAGAATATGAAACCAGAAAGCAGGCAGTCGGCGAACAGATACTCCGCTCTGATCGAGCGCATAATCTAGGAGGGAATAACATGGCGATCATCTGGACTGATAGGTGGACGAGATCGCCGGCACAGCAGTTTGGGCCTGATCGTTATATGCCTGGATCCGGTACGGAGTGCGGCGCATTCAACGGCGAAATCCATTACCACCTATCAAGGCTAAGGAAGATCGACCGGCTGCGACTGTGGCTGCTGGTCATCTACATCGCGCTTGGCGGAATCGTGATCGGCATTGCTCTCGACCGGATCATCATCGGCCTACAGCACTGACGATCAGGTCAAGGAGGCGTCCTATGAAAAGACGACCGATCTGTCTCCCGATGCTGCTGCTCGCGCTTCTTGCCGTAAACTGCACTACCAGCCCGAAGGTTCCCGGGATTCCAATTCACGTTGGCTTCTGGAAGATGCTGTACGTAGTGCCGCCAGGCTATAAAGAATTTGCCGAGGACCTCACGAGGGAACTCGCCTCACGCGGCTTCGTTATCGTCGAGAAGCGCTCCCAGGCGCGGGTTTGGCTGCTCCTAGTTCCCCCGGATCTTGGGTACTATGAGGCTACCAGCGCCTCCCGCGAGGTTGAAATCGTTGCAATTCTGAGGGTTCGGATTACGTACGCAGAGGAAATCAGGCTCGCCGGCAAATCCCGCAGGTGGGCCGTGACGACGATGGCCGATCGAATCACCAAGGTTGCGCTGGCCAATCTAGACGCAGTCAAGATGAACCCTTCTGAGACATTATGGTGAGTCGATTAACCACAAACCTAAACTATTACGGAGGCATAAATGGCCGACTTGCTCTATTGCCACGCGATTGGACGGCTCGGGCGGGCGCCCGAGACAGCGATAAGTCAACGGTCAGGCAAGCAATTCGTAAAGTTCACCGTCGCCATTAACAGGTCTGGGCCCCAAGATCAGTCCAAAACGGAAAGCCAGGCAACCTGGATTTATGTGGCCGTCTTTGACCATAACCTCGTGCAGCTTGCGTCGTCTCTAACGGTTGGAACTTTGGTTTACGTCGCGGGCAATCTTTCCGTTACGGTCAAAAACGGCAAGACTTGGCTTGACATGATTGCGCACTCCGTGATAGTCTTGAGGAACGGGAGATCGG
>Ga0078972_1016606_pt1 | contig 10844 bp, 7 predicted proteins | sample YelNatPaOPGAMG01_FD_67568 | JGI IMG/M metagenome (GOLD analysis project Ga0078972, IMG submission 67568) | Hot spring thermophilic microbial communities from Obsidian Pool, Yellowstone National Park, USA - OP-RAMG-01 (SPADES assembly) (version 2) | ecosystem: Environmental > Aquatic > Thermal...
GCCTACGACGGCATACGAAAACTTTTCTCTTCCACACGGGAAGCCCGGGTTGCAGGGCTCCCTAGTTCGGCATTTTCTTTCAATGTGCCTGGGGGAAGGTGCGAACGCTGCGAGGGGACGGGGGTGGTGACCTATGACATGCATTTCCTTTCTGACATCACGCTGCCCTGTGATATCTGCGACGGCAAGCGGTTTCAAAAACATGTGTTGTCAGTGAGATGGAGAGGCAAGAACATCGCCGAAATTCTCGACATGACCGTCGATGATGCACTCGAATTTTTCAGGGAGTACCCTGCAATTACTCGCCGTCTCCAGCCGCTGCACGACGTCGGACTTGGTTATCTTTGTCTCGGTCAGAGTACTGCTACGCTTTCAGGCGGAGAGGCGCAACGACTCAAGCTTGCCTCGTATTTGGATGTTGTGAGCGATGGATCGCGAACGATGATTATATTCGATGAACCTACGACAGGTTTGCATCTCGCAGACCTGAAAGTGTTACTCCAAGTTTTCTGGCGCCTCGTGCAACGCGGGTACACTCTCGTAGTCATCGAACATAATCTCGAAGTGATTGCGCAGTCGGACTACATCATTGATCTCGGTCCCGAGGGTGGAGAATACGGTGGATTTGTGGTAGCAACGGGAACACCGGAAGTGGTTGCAAAGACAGAAAAGAGCCATACGGGGAAATTCCTTAGGAAGCTTCTCTTCCCAAGCTCGTAACACAAACGACGTGAGCCGCGCGCGCAATTGGACCCATGCTCTCTGAGACCGGTGGGAGAAAACGTTTCTTTTCCGAGGTCGGTGGATGGGAAACCACGATAACAGAAGGGTTTGACGGAGAGATCTTTGTCGTCGGGAGAAAACACTCTTATTTTCTCTTTACATCAGCATGTTCGCTCGCGGCACCATGGACTCCCGGTGTTGAGAAACACTGGAGGATAAAATTTTGCAGGTCTCAGAAAAAGTACGCACGACAAAGTTCATCTTTATCACGGGTGGGGTTGTCTCTTCTCTCGGAAAAGGAATCGCATCAGCAACGATAGGAGCATTGCTGGAGTCTTACGGATTACGCGTAGCGAACCAGAAGTTTGACCCGTACATTAACGTGGATCCCGGGACAATGAGTCCCTATCAGCATGGGGAAGTTTTTGTCACGGATGACGGAGCAGAAACAGACCTCGACTTGGGGCATTACGAGCGTTTTACTTCCTCGCGAACGAGTCGGTTGAACAACGTTACAACAGGTCAGATCTATAACAGCGTCATAGAAAAAGAGCGCCGCGGAGAGTACTTGGGGAAAACCGTCCAAGTTGTTCCGCACATAACCGACGAGATAAAATCCCGCGTCTACCAGTTAGCCTCTCGTGATTTTGATGTCGTGATAACGGAAATCGGGGGAACTGTCGGTGATATCGAATCGCTGCCATTTCTCGAGGCGATTCGCCAGGTCTCCTATGATGTGGGCAGGGAGAATGTCCTCTACATCCATCTCACCCTTGTTCCGTTTATCCGTGCGGCTGGCGAGGTCAAAACGAAGCCAACGCAGCATAGTGTGAAGGAACTGCGGGAGATCGGTATTCAGCCGGACATTCTTTTGTGTCGGACGGAGAAGCGCTTCGATGAAGAAATCGCTAAAAAGATCGCTCTTTTCTGCAACGTCGCTCCTGACGCGGTTTTTCAAGCGGTAGACGTTGATGAGATCTATCGATTGCCTCGCATTTTCAACGAGCAGGGACTCGATTCATTTCTCATTCGGCGTTTTGGGATAACGCCGCCCCACGGCGCCAATTTGAATGATTGGCTGGAACTCGAACGGCGAATAGATTCTGTCTCGGAGACGGTCGACATCGGTTTTGTCGGCAAGTACACAAACCTGCAGGATGCCTATAAGAGCGTTTTCGAGGCTCTTCGTCACGCGGGATATGCCAATGGCGTCAAGGTCGCGATTCACAAAATCGAGGCGGAAGATTTTTCCGACGAGGACCTTGAGCGTATGTTAGGCAATATGGATGGAGTGCTCATTCCGGGAGGATTTGGTCCACGAGGTGTCGAAGGAAAGATTTCTGCGGCTGCTGTTGCGCGTCGGAGAAAAATCCCGTTTTTCGGGATATGTCTCGGCATGCAAATAGCTGTGATTGAGTTTGCGCGAAACGTATGTGGGTTAGTTGGTGCTCACTCTACAGAGATGGAGCCTCTGACGCCGCACCCAGTTATCGATCTCATGGAAGAGCAGAAGTCAGTGCGTGCTCTTGGCGGAACGATGCGTTTGGGTGCATACGAGTGTCGGCTCGTTCCTGAGACTTTCGCATATCGTGCCTACAAGACTGAGATAATTTCGGAACGTCATCGGCACCGCTATGAGGTCAACAACAAGTATCTCCCCCTTCTCCAAGAGCGGGGTCTTGTCGTGAGTGGAGTTAATGACAGTTTGGGGCTCGTGGAGATCGTAGAGCTTCGCGACCATCCATGGTTCCTTGGTTGCCAATTTCACCCTGAGTTCAAATCGCGCCCCCTGGCGCCTCATCCTCTTTTTGTAGATTTCATTGAGGCGGCAAAGCGTTACAGAGCTTCGCGGTGTAATGCGTCCGCGGCGATGTGAGTGCGTCGCATCAGAGCTCGTGTCGCCAGCCGACCGATGTGAGTGTGTGTTCTCGACGATTTGTGGTTGCCCCCCAACCCTCTGCTGGGCGAAGCTTACGGTACAATGAAGAGTGAGATGTCGAATCACTATCCTCCGCTCAGAAAAGGAACAGAACTAGAACTCGATGTCTATGCGTTAGCCTTTGGCGGGCGCGGAATTGCGCGGCTTGAGAACTTTGTCGTTTTTGTTGAGGGTGCTCTGCCGCAAGAGCGCGTGCGGGCACGCATCAACCGGGTAAAGAGTTCGTTTGCTGAGGCAACGGTGAGCGAGATAATTACTCCTTCTCCGTTCCGTCAGGTAGCCCGATGTCCCCTGTTCGGCCAGTGCGGGGGGTGCAAACTTCAGAACCTCGACTACCAAGAACAGATCGCGCAGAAACAAAAGCACGTGGAAGAGGCGTTTGCACACATCGCAGGAGTAAAGCCCCCGCAGATTTTGCCTATTATCCCATCGCCTGAGACGTGGCGTTATCGCAACAAGATGGAGATGGCATTTGGAGTGCGAGCTGATGGGAGCTTGGCAATAGGATTTCACACGCCTGGCGACTATAGAAAAGTCCTCGATGTTCCAGAGTGTTTCCTTCAGCCGGAGATTTTGGACAAAGTTGTCACCTATTTGAGAGAAGAATTAGGGAGCCTTTACAGGAAGGCTCCCGCGCGGTATGCGCCATATGATCCGACTCGCCACACCGGATTTTTTCGCCACCTCGTTATGCGTTATAGCCAAGCGACAAAAGAGTTCCTCGTGGCTGTGTTGACGCACGATGGGGAGTGGCCAGAATGCGAAGAGCTCGCTGCGCGATTTATGAAAGAGTTTCCTCAGTGTCGGGGGTTCACGTGGGGAATCAATCGCGGCGTTAGCGACGTTGCCAGGATGGAAGAAAAACGCTTCCAACTCGGGGAGGGCTGGATCGAAGAAGTACTTGGGGAACTTACGTATCGCGTTTCGACGTTTTCTTTTTTTCAAACAAATAGCGCTGGTGCGAAGCTCCTTTATGATGTTGTGAAAGATTTTGCAGAGCTCACGGGACGCGAGCGCGTTCTTGACGCGTACTGTGGCACTGGCTCCATTGGAATTTATCTCGCTCGTTCCGCAGCGCAGATCGTGGGGATTGAACTCGTTCGAGAAGCTATTTGGGATGCTCGTCACAATGCACGGCGCAATGGCCTAGAGAACTGCCTCTTTCTGGCGGGGGAAATGCGAGATGTGCTTCCAACGGTCGGGACAATTGTAGGGGCGCGGTTCGATAGGCTCGTCGTTGATCCTCCGCGAGGCGGGATGGACAAGAAGTCGCTCCGATATCTCATCGCGCTCGCAGCACCGCTTATTGTCTATGTCAGTTGCAATCCAACGACCTTGGCGCGCGATACCGCAACGCTCGCAGAGGCCGGGTATGTCGCGGAAATAGCACAACCAGTCGATCTTTTCCCTCACACCCACCACGTGGAAAGCGTTGTGAAATTTCGCAAGAGGAAGTGAACATGAAACACCCTGCAACGGATCGTCGAATCCGGCTTCTCGTATTTGATATCGATGGATGTTTGTCTCGAGGGAGTTTTTCTCACTTTTCTCCTCGCATGATAGAAAGACTGCGTGAGCTCAATGCCCAGGCTCTTGTTGATCCTTGGACGCCCTACGTGACTGTGTGTACGGGACGCCCGCAACCCTATGTGGAATGCTTCCTCCAAATGATAGGCGGAGACATGCCGGCGCTCTGTGAAGGCGGCGCTGTATTGTTCGACCCTCGTACCCATGGCGTTTACACGCACAGCGTCTTTACGCCCCACGAGGAAGATCTCCTCACAAAGCTTCGAGCAGCCATCGAAGACGAGCTCGTGGGTGAAAATGTGATGTTCGAGCCAGGCAAAGTCACTCATGTGACATTGATTGTTACTCCTCCGATGACGCCGGAGGCACTCTTGCCGCGTGCACTGGAAATTGCCGCTCGATTCGGAGAGGAAATTGTTGTGGAGACTACACGAATTTGCGTGCATTTTCTTTTCAAACATCTCCACAAAGGAACTGGCGTCACGTGGCTTGGCGAACGAACAGGCATTGCGCCAGCAGAAATGGCAGGCATGGGCGACGCGCGGCCCGATATCAGTTTTCTCGAACTTGTTGGTTTAGCAGGTGCTCCCGCGAATGCGCACGATGATGTCAAAGCTATCTGCCACTTTGTGAGCAAGGGCGAAGACGCTGATGGTGCTTTGGAGTTCTGTGAGTGGGTGCTGGCACACAATAAGCGTTTGCTGGCCGAGGAAAAAAGTGCGCCTGGAAAGGAACCTGCTCAATGAAAATTACAGCCCACACACGCATGGTTGGAATCATTGGTTATCCGGTGCGACACTCGTTGAGTCCGGTCATGCACAATGCAGAGTTTGCTCGTCTGGGGCTCGACTATGTTTATGTCGCCTGGGAGGTTCATCCCGGAGAAATTCCCGAAGCCGTCAAAGGCCTCCGAGTGCTCGGCGCGGTAGGCTTCAATGTGACCGTCCCTCACAAACAGGCAGTAGTCGCAGAGCTTGATGAACTTAGCGAGGAAGCCAAAGCGATTGGTGCAGTGAATACGGTGCGCTTCGAAAATGGCCGCGCGGTTGGATACAATACCGATGCTTCAGGCTGGCGCGAAGATATAGAAAGAACAATATCGCTTGCCGGTGAGAAAATCTGCATCATTGGTGCTGGGGGAGCTGCCCGCGCGGTTGCTGTAGGAGCTTGTCAAGCTGGCGCGGCTGCTCTCGTAATTTGCAATCGAAGATTTGAAACCGCGGAGACACTCGGCGAGCTTCTCAGGCACTACTTTCCCTCTGTGGAGGTTACGTGGAGCGGCCTCTGTGGAGATCACTGTCGCGAGCTCGTGCGGTCGTGTCACATCATTGTCAACGCAACGCCCGTGGGAATGACAGGAAAAGGCGGATGTCCGATTCCTTCCGACTGGTTACTGCCAGGACAGTTTGTTTACGATACGATCTACACGCCAGCAGAAACGCAATTTTTGGCTGAAGCAAAGGCGCGAGGCTGTAGAGTGCAGAATGGTTTAGGGATGCTCGTGAGGCAGGGAGCAAAAGCTTTCGAATTGTGGACAGGTGTGAAACCTGACCCAGACGCAATGGAACGAGAAGTTCGCGCATTTTTGTGAGAGCTTTTCGCAGCTGGGCGCGAAGGGTCTCGGAGAGAGCCCGCAGAGGAAGCCACGAGGGAGAATGAGGTTCTCGCTGCGCCTAAACAGATACGCTGGCAGTAGATCGCCGGGTCGAGAATTTGATTCTCATGGGAGTTCTGCCGTAGATCTCCGAAGACTGTCCCTAGGGCCACGGTTTTACGTGGGTAAGAGAGAAGAGGAAAGATTCGTCGAGCTTGTCACCCCATGCCATTTTTCGAGCTACTCGGTATGCGTCCCGGAGTCGCTTAGGAACGAGTACCTCGACTGTTTCTCCACTCGGGAGGCAGAGAATGAGTTCCATTCCTGCATTCGTGAGTCGGGGATGACCGATCAGTCGTGCATATACTGATTGATTGGCTTTCTTGCTAGCAATAAGATAAGAAAACTTTTCGTCTTCAAAGCTCCTGGAAGCACCATCAATAATTCTGCTGATGTGAGTCCGGCCGACGCGTATTGCAAAATGGCACCACGCATCTTCAACTGATGCGAGAGCACAGGGCTTTGCATGGGGGCAAGGCGCTACAAGTGAGGCACCTCGCTGAAGAAGCGCATCACGAGCAGAGGAAATGACTCGTGCGCCACGTGGTGTTCCTGGCTCGATGAGAATGAAAGCTTCTCTCGTCCTCTCCCAGAGTGCGTCCAGGAGTTCGGAGCGTCTTTCCACAAGAATTTCCCCCAGGCCGTACGCTGCGACAACGAGATCTGTCGAGATGTCTTTGTGAAAAGCAAGCGACCCGACGTCATCACAAATCCATTGGACGGCGGTAGGGATATCGCACGCCGCAAGGAGTTCTTTCCCAAGCTCGACCATCGGGCTTTGACGTTCGATGCAGATTGCTTTGTGAATGCGAACGCCCGCGAAGGCAGCGGCAATGACCGCAGTAGCAGGTCCTGCGCACACGTCTAAAAGCGAAAGTTCCGTGGGGGGAAGAGAGTGTTCCGCGCATCTTTCGAAGACGCTCTTGATGGCATGGAAAGTGCCGGGAAAACGCATCGCAAGATATGCAACCGCGTGGGTACGTGAGAGATGGGGAGTAGCAGTGCCTTCGGCGTAGCGCTGGGCGAGCTCGCGAGCCGCCTGCTTTACAGCCGCAAGCCCAGCCTCACACACAAGCTCTTCAGTTTTTTGCACTAGCTTTTCGGGTAGCTGATTCACGTCCTAGTGTTTCTTGCTTCTTAAAGTGACTTTGCAAGTGCAGCCTCAACCAAGGGCATACATTGGTGGAGCCCTAAAAGCTGCACTTGCAAATGGAAGCAATTAGTTTTGCGATGTGTGAGAGAAAGGCGGAGGTGTCTTTCATGGAGATTAAGTCGGCAGAGCCGCTCATCGAGTCACTCGGGGCGATGATATATGTCGTGAGTGTTCAGTCGGCGGCATTTGAATCAAGTGGTGAGCGCGCGAAAGCGTGGGCAGTCCTTCGCGGCTTGCCAGCTCAGCTCGCAACGATTGACGCGAAACGACCCACAGTCGAAAAGATACTCGCGCTTCCTGACGCGGAAGGAGCTGAAAATATTCTCTTTAGTTCACGCGGGAGGCTCATTGTTCCGACCCATCCAAATGGCAAACTCTATGCACTGGACCTAGCTTCCGGTACCCTTCACTCCATTCCTCACGGCTTGGCGGGGATAGAATTTATTTGGGATGTCACAGAGGATCGGGAGGGAACGATTTACTGTGGGTGCTGGCCGGGGGCTCGGCTGTTTGCATGGCAACCAGATTTCGATCAGATCGTTGACCATGGCTGTGTTGCCCCTGGTGAAGAGTACGTCAGATCCCTCACGAGCGATGTTCAGCGGGGGCTGCTCTACCTCGGCATTGGCTCACATGCGCAATTGCTCGAATACGATCCGAAAACGAGGAAATCGCAAAACATTCTCGAAGAGAGATATCGGAGAGAAAGTTTTATAATTAGATTAGTTACATGCCACAATTACTTATTAGCGAGAACACGAGAAGCCACGCTGATATACGATATTGAGCGTGGTCCTGAATTACTCTGCGAAGCTCCTCCGCTTGATTACTGTCCATACGCTGTCCCTTGGACGCGAGGAGGGAGTTCTGGGATTCTCTATTTTTCGCAGAACAGACCAGTGTTCTTTGATCCGGCAAGGAGAGCGATAGAATGTTTCGGAGAGGCAACACGCCATATGCCGCGTGCTTTTACCGTCTCCCACTTACCAAATGGTGACGAAAGTTTGGTCGTCCTGACGCAGCGGGGAGAAATTGAAGTACTCGACGCGGCAGGGAGACGACTTCAAAGTGGAGTTCTCGATTTGCCTCCTCAGCCTTTAATGCTCCATTATGTGGCTGCTGGTCCGAATGGGAAAATTTACACGAGTGGCTATGTAGTCGGAGAGGTGGGCGTGTACGACCCCGCGACAGGGGCGCGAGAACAATTCGGGGGTGTAAGTCAGTCCGAATGTATTACTCATGATGGCCGACGAATTTATTTCGGCACTTATCCCCGCGCTGTCGTTCAAGTTTATGACCCGGCGTTGCCCCGCAGCAGCGACAATCCGCGTGAGCTTGTGAGCTTGTCGCGGTGGGGGCAGGACAGGCCATATGCGTTGTGCGCAGATGCAGCCCGCAGCGTGCTTTTCATTGGCACGGTGCCTGATTACGGCCGCTTGGGCGGGCTCCTTGCAGCGTGCGACATCCGCACGGGACATTGTCGCGTGTGGGAAAACATTATTGAGGATCAGAGCATTGTCTCTCTTGTGAGTGATGGAAAGCTGCTCTACGGTGGCACGAGTACGAGCGGTGGGCTAGGGGTGGCGCCTCGTGCGCCGAGCGCGAAACTGTTTTGTTTCGATATCGAGTCCGAGCATCTTCTCTACGAGACGATTCCCGTAGAGGGATGTAGGGGGATCACCGGACTTGTGTGTGCGTCCGATGGTATGCTCTTTGGTTGGGCGGAAGGGGTATTGTTTGCTTTTGACCCGCGCAGCCAACGGGTAGTGTGGCAAAAGCTCTATTTTGCCAAAACGTTGCCCGCCGACCACTACTGGCGCGGTATCCAAATGAAATCCTCGCCAGTTGCTCGCGATCTGTTCTATGGGGCAGCTTGGGGCGAAGTGTTTCGTTTCAATGCAGCGGCTAGTCGACTGGACATCATAGCCCATATTGAGGGCGTCGAGGTCGTTGCTCCAGGGCATGATGGTGCTTTATACGCGATAGCGGGGAACCAGCTCCTTCGGCTAAGAAATATATAAGTGATATCGAAAACAAGAATATAAATAAGTTAACTAGCCTCGTATTGCGTGCGATTGACCGGAATGGAGAAAATTGCGACAGGGGTTCATCACGAGGAGGGGGCAGTAGGCTTTCCCATGCGAGAACTGAGAATTATTGACCGGCGAAGAGACGCGCTTCTTTTAAGCCAACGCTTTTTCGGGGCGACAGGGGGAAGGCACATTTGAGAGTTGCTGATTCTCTCACACGACATGAGCTGAAGATGCCGTGGGTCGCTTCACGGCAGTTGCGCTCTAGCGCATAGTGGTATCTGAGGAGGGAATTTCTTGGCGATGGTGCTCTTGCAGGCTATGCCTCGGGTGTGTCGGAGCTTGTGGGCGCTGTTCCAGCTTCGGGCGCGGATTCCTCCGATGTGCCTTCTACCGGAGCGGAAGAAAGAGTGCCGAGGAGAAGCTCGTCGATTTCGCGTTTTATGGCGACGAGCTCTTCATCTGTAGGCTGAGCGCTTTCAATGACCACCTCTTCATCGGTGACGAGATTGCGGCAGATGATGCGTTCGGAATTGTTCTCGGGATCTTTTTCTGTTCGCAGCCAGCGAAGGACGCCATAGCGCATGAGCAAGTGGGCAAGGAAAAAGAGACGGCTCGCGTGGAGCTCGCGATCCTGGTGGTAGAAGTAATCGAAATAGGCTGCGAGCCGCGCATTGCGTTCGCGACGATTTTGAACCTTTCGCGGTTTGAGTGGTTCGCGTTTAGCAAGCCAATATCCAAAGAACTCCTTTCCTTTGCACTTTTCCCAACACTGCGGACAGTAATCCTCACGGCGTGGGAGGTCGTCCTCTTCGCCTTCGGATTCCTCAACGGGAACGACCAGCGCAGAGGGATGTTTTCCTGCCTCGGCTAACGATGCGCCGCAAAGAATACATGTCGCCAGAGGTTTACTAATTTTTAGGTAGAGTTCTTTGTCCATTCTTACTTCTTACCGTTTCGAGCGTGCGGATGTTTGTTCAAGATGAAAGACTTTTTCTCGCGGAGAGCCCGTTTTCATAAGGTCTTTTGGCATTTTGTGCTGCCATTCCTCGCATCGGTCAGGAAAATAGACACTGGCAGCGCCGGTGTCTGCTAATCTAAGCTTCAGAAAATAAAACTATAAGAGTCTCCCATTTCGAGACAACCACTCTCCATGCCGCCGCCGGGCGGGTGCCTCTGTGTCAAAATGTCCGTATGTAGCGCGAAGACTCGCATACAATATATTGTGCCGGGGTACGAAGTTCGCTCCTTGTGGGATAGAAAATGTTGGTAGGCCGAAGCAAAATCTTTGCCGGAGTGTAAAAAAAGCGATAGATGTGCTTTTTTTCTTTGACACGGCACAAAATATTGTGATTTTCGTGTGAATTGAGTTTCAGATATTGTGCGTTACGCCTCAAATGAGGCGAGCGCTAGCTCATTGATAAGGTTTTGGCACCCGGGGCGGTAACCCACTTTGGGGAGCCCTTTCGAGGGCTCCCGTAAAGGTGGTTTCATTTTGACCCACTACAAGGGCTTGTACTTACCGCCCTTTTTTCTTTGCTTGCAGAAAGTTTCAACCTGGCTTCCCTCGCCAAATCCTGTATCCTTCTGTCTCTCCCTGGCAGCGCCTCCTATCCCCGCGCGTGGGGACGGTTAGGCGATGCCCACATTTGTGCAGATTGTCTTGCACTCCTATCCCCGCGCGGGGGGACGGTTACCAGGCATCCCAATTTCTGAAAGCGCCCCCCTTGTACCCCACAAAGCCAGCTCCCAAACGTTCCTCTTTTCCTTCGGAGGAAAATGCTATTGCATTTCAGGGGCAGTGTCCACTAGCCGTGC
>Ga0078972_1016607_pt1 | contig 10843 bp, 9 predicted proteins | sample YelNatPaOPGAMG01_FD_67568 | JGI IMG/M metagenome (GOLD analysis project Ga0078972, IMG submission 67568) | Hot spring thermophilic microbial communities from Obsidian Pool, Yellowstone National Park, USA - OP-RAMG-01 (SPADES assembly) (version 2) | ecosystem: Environmental > Aquatic > Thermal...
CCGCTTGGCCGCCAAGGCTGCGCTCCACAACTTCTGCATTTGGCTCAACCAGCGACTCGGTCGGCCCAATCTCGCTTTTGCCGACCTAATCGATTGACAGTTCATTTCACAACAAGCGTTTAAGCTCTTTGAACCAGCACGTCACAGAGATGCAGAACACAGTACAGCGCGTCCAAGAACGCGTGAGGCGCTTTGACGCTTTCTTCGCCTCTTTGCGTGACTTGCTTGATGAGCTAAACATCAGCTCAGGGTCTGATAAGCCTTCAACACCTGAAGGATAGAGTTCATTGCCGGCTTAGGAAAACGAAGGGAACCTGATAAAGGAAGATAATAGATGTTGGCAAACAGAGAAAGGTTAGAGGCCCTGGAGGACGAGCAGCTTGCCCCCTATGCTCAGCGGTCGCGTGATTCCCGGGGGCGGGCTTACCCTGAGCAAGAACACCCCTACCGCACGGCCTTCCAACGAGACCGGGACCGCATCTTACATACGACGGCATTTCGGCGATTGGAGTATAAAACACAGGTCTTTGTGAACTATGAAGGAGACCACTACCGCACTCGCCTGACGCACACTTTAGAAGTGGCCCAGATCGCACGCACCATTGCGCGCGCCCTAATGCTCAACGAAGACCTTGTTGAAGCCATTGCCATGGCCCATGACCTTGGGCACACCCCATTTGGCCATGCAGGCGAGACCGTGCTCCATGAATTGATGGCCGACAAAGGGGGCTTTAATCATAACACCCAGGGCCTGCGCATCGTGGAACAGCTAGAAGAACGGTATCCCAATTTCCCCGGCCTCAACCTCACCTGGGAAGTGCGCGAGGGGATCGTCAAGCATGCTACAGAGTACGACACTCCTGAAGCCACAGCCTATGAACCCGGCCTACGCGCCACACTGGAAGCACAGGTTATCAACGTCGCCGATGAGGTAGCTTATAACACCCATGATCTGGATGATGGGTTGCGGTCGGGGCTTATCTCCCCGCGACAGCTTCAGGGGTTGACGCTCTGGGAAAAAGCCCTAGAGGCCCTGAGGATACGAGCTGAGGATGTTTCCGATACACATAGAGCCCAGATCATCCGCTACCTGGTAAACCTGGAGGTGACTGACATCCTTGAGCACACTTGCGCCCGGCTTCAGGAGATCAAGCCCACTTCCGTGGAGGATGTGCGCCGACAACCGTCTGACATCGTCTCCTTCTCACCGCAAATGCGCGAACGAAATCGCGAGCTCAAGGACTTTCTCTTCAAAGGGCTCTATCGGCACTGGCGAGTTATGCGTATGGCCGAAAAAGCCAAGCGCATGCTCACGCGTCTTTTTGAAGCCTATGTACAGGCCCCCATACAGCTTCCTTACAGCGTTCAGGAACGGATCAGCAGAGATAATCTAGAGCGCGTCGTCTGCGATTATATCGCTGGCATGACCGACCGCTTCGCGCTGCAAGAATACGCCAAGATGTTTGACCCTAACGAGCGCACTTGAGATCGCCTCAGCCCAGAGACGGGTTCATCTCCGCCAATAGCTCAATGTTCAGGTATGCAAAGATGCTATCCGGAGCTTCTTCGTCTTGAGTGTATTCAAAAGCCTTCAACGTCGCTGTAACCCGCAAAGACAGCGTTTGCAGGATAAGGGTCAAACCGGGTTGAGCCTGGACCAGCTCGCCTTTGCCGCCGAGCCTGGCTTTCAGGGCTTCATCCTGATAAGCGCGCTCGCTGACCAGGATTTTGGAGACGGTGCGGATGTCTCCCTTGTCGAAAAGCCAGATCTCAAAGGCATCCACCTGCTGGGCAACATCAACACGCAAAACGTCACAGATCCCTACACCACACTCGCCGAGGAATTCCCCGCTAGGCGACTCAATACTGAACGAACGATCAAAATCATCATCTCCGAGGTGATACTCCACCTCAAACCTGCCTAAAGGGGTCACGCGCGCCCCTTGCGCGCTAGGAGAAAACCGGCTTGTCTTCTTGGGCGCTTCGCCCTCAGGCTGTTCGATCTCGACCTCTTTTTCGGCAGGCTCCAAGGAGATGTGAGGTTCAATCGGCATTCTTGATCTGACATCAGGTTTGAGCTCTGGCTCTTCCTCGTATCCTTCTTCCTCATAGTCCAGATCTTCTTCCAACTCCTCCAAGGCGGGGGATAAAGTCTGAAGCTCTTCCCCCGGCGCGGGCTTGCTGGTCGTGAAGGACCAAAGGGCTCCTTCTGAGGGTGTAGGCCTGGTCCCTGTCTCCTCTGGGCTCGCCGTTACCCCTTGCATGGCGAGGCGTGCCTTTGATCTCTGAGCTAGGTACCACAATAGTATGGCCAAGGCGACGAGAAAAGCACCAAGGGATAGCAAAAAGATCAACAGACGAGTGGATCGGCTGAGAGTCTTGGGTGTGGGCACCACCGGAGACATCTTAGGCTCAGGCAGCTGGGCTATCTGGGCCAAGCGCCGGACGCGCAACGCAGCAGCAACGTCACCAACTTGTTCTCGCTCCAAGGCCACGCGCTCAACCAGGCTGGCCACCTGCTCCCATGTATTCCTCTGATCCACCAGGTCGGCAAGGCGGCGCTTAGCCACCTCCTGGTTCCCGGTCACAGCCAACGAATCCGCCGCCATGAGGACATATGTCATCTTGTGCTGCTCGCGTAAATCTGAAGGGTCTGTATCATACCACTTGACCGGCCAGACCCGCCAGCCCAAGATAAGCCCAATGAAAATCCCGATGAGGACACCTATCGCAATCAAGGGCCAAACTAGCCTGCGAAAACTCTCCAACAAGCCCTGAAGCATCTTGCACCTCACTCTCTCAGGCACACCATCCAACCAAGCTGCCGTAACTTCCCTTCATCGCCCTCCGGGGGCGCAAGCATTCTAACACGAAGGCCCCCCACCCCTCAAGGCCGAGCCCCGGGGCAAGCCCCCTCAGCATCTTCTCGAAGAGACAATGAGCTTAGCGAGCCTCAATAAAAGGGACTTTTGGGGCCTGGGTTAATACCTGAACCTCATCGTCTGTCAGGAACACCATATCCTCAATGCGTACACCACCCCAACCAGGCAAATAGATACCCGGTTCTACGGTGAGGATAGCTCCCCGCGGAAGGGGCTCCTTATAAGTTTGAGAAGCGCGAGGCTCTTCATGAATGGCTAGGCCCACACCATGCCCCAAACCGTGGCCGAACTTGCCCTCATAGCCCCCATCGTAAATAATTTGCCGGGCCACGGCGTCGGCTTCATTGCCGAGCATCCCCGGCCTAAGGGCCTTCTCGGCGGCCAGTTGGGCCTTGAGCACCAAGTCCCATATCGCCAGATACTTATCATCGGGTTGGCCGATACAGAACGAGCGCGTCAAGTCAGAGCAATAGCCTGCATAAACGGCTCCAATGTCAACGACGAGCGGATCGCCCAAGTGGATGACGCGATCTGAGGAAACAGCGTGAGGCATCGCCGCATTCTCCCCGGAGGCAACGATGATGGGAAAGGAGAGCCTCTCCGCTCCGTGGGTGCGCATATAGACCTCAAGTTCCCAGGCCGCTTGGAGCTCGGTCACCCCCGGCCGCACCCATTCCATGAAATGAGCCATGGCCTCATCGGCGATGCGCACTGCCCTTTGGATGGCAGCAAGCTCCTCAGCATCCTTCACCTGTCGCAATCGCTCCACGATGCCGCTAGTCGGCACCCACTCAACGGCCGGCATAGCCGCTTTCCACTGTTCATAGGTCTCGACGGTCAGCACATGGCTCTCAAAGCCAAGGCGCCTGAACCCCAACGTAGCGATAAGGTTAGAGAGCACACCATGCAATGTGTCGTTTACCTCAACAAGCCGGAAATCCGGCGCTTGCCTCTTGACCTGTTCATAATAGCGAAAATCAGTGGCCAAGAGGGCCTGCTCCTGGCTGATGAGCAGCACGCCCGCAGAGCCGGTGAACCCGCTAAGATAGCGCCGATTCTCCGGCTGGCTGATCAAAATGGCATACAACCCCTCGTCGGCAATCCGTTCACGCAGGCGCTGCAACCGAGTATTCATGGCGTAAGCTCCTTTGCCGGGGGATCCCCGTACGAACTTTATGAGCTAGGACCAGCCTGCTCGTAGCTCAGCGCGATATCGCGTAGGGCCGCTAATGTGCTTGGGACCAAGTCTACATTAAAAAGTTCGGCGAAATGCCGGGCGAGGCGCGCGCGTATCTCAGAAATAGGAGGCGCCTTGGGCAATTCTAGGGCCATACTGGTCACCCCACCGTCTGTAATCCCACAGGGGATGATCAAGCTCCAATGAGACATATTCGGAGCTACGTTGAGGGCGAAACCGTGAAAGGTCACACCGCGCTTGATGCGCACGCCTAACGCGGCGATCTTGTTATTGCCCACCCAGACGCCGATGATGCCCTCACGCCGGTGTGTCACAAGCCCATAATCAGCCAGAGTGCGGGCGATAACCTCTTCTAAAAGATGCATATAGTCGCTCGCCCCTAGATCATAACTCGGCAAGTGCAAGATGGGGTACCCCACAAGCTGGCCTGGGCCATGGTACGTCACATCGCCGCCACGCTCCACGCGATATACCTCAATCCCCTCGCGTTGAAGTAGCTCAGGGGGAGCGAGGATATGAGCCTCATCACCGCGCCGCCCTAAAGTGATCACAGGAGGGTGCTCAAGAAGCAATAACACGTCGCCGATGATCTCGCGTTGACGCCAGTCCACCAGCGTGTGCTGCATCTCCAGCGCGGGGCCATACGGCTCAAGGCCCAAATGGAGTAACCAGACTCGTTTGCGAGGCAACGATCCCTCCTTAGCCTCCTAAAACGCTTCCCACAAACTGCCGCTGTCCACGGGCAAACTCGCGGGCGCTGATTCCCCTTTTACCCTCAAGCTGTACCGTTTCCAAAAGCAACAAGCCTTTGCCTGTCACGATGCCGATCCCTTCTGACCCCTCCACAACGGTCCCTGGGATCGCAACATGCTCAAAATCTGGCAGAGGTCGCGCGCGCAGAACCCGCAAATTCTTGCCAAGATAGGAGGTAAAGGCTCCAGGCCAGGGCGAGAAAGCGCGAACTCGGCGAGCGATCTCCTCCGCTGAGAGCCGCCAGTCGATGAGGCCATCACTCTTCTTGATGGGCGGGGCATAGGTCGCCCGCGAGTCATCCTGGGGAACCGGCGTAATTTGTCCGGCCAACCAAGCCGGCAAGGTCTCGATGAGCAACTCGGCTCCCAGGAAGGCGAGCTTCTCGCTCAGGCTCTCGGTGGTATCATCCGGCGCGATGGAGATTCGCCTCTGCGCGATGATCGGGCCGGTATCCATGCCGGCATCCGTTAACATCAGAGAAACCCCGGTTTCCCGATCTCCTCTGAGGATAGCAGCAGCGACGGGGGCAGCCCCACGCAGGTCAGGTAACAGTGAGGCATGAACCCCGATACAACCATGAGCCGGGATAGCCAAAATAGAGGGAGGCAACAGCTGGCCAAAGGCGGCGACGACGAACAAGTCGGCTGCGGACTGCTGTAGCCATTCCAAAACCTTGGCGTCACGGCGCAAACTGGCAGGTTGAAGGACCGGCAAACCGAGCTTTTGCGCCGTCTGCTTCACGGCGGGCATAGCGCGTTGTGCGCGTCCCCGCCCGGCTACGCGATCCGGCTGCGTGATCACGCCCAATACCTGGTGGTGTTGTGCTAGAGCCTCAAGCACCGGAACGCCGAAGCGAGGCGTACCGAAGAACACAATCCTGGCCATTGTCTTACATCCATTCTCACTCAGCCTTATAGGCGAAAATTCTAGCATATCCGCGAAGCGTCCGCAACCCTTTCCCCTCAGGTGCGTAGAGTACAACAGATCATAACGTTGGCTCATTAAGGAGGATTTCATGAGCGCCACACCACCAAAAGAACCGTTCGCCGTGGATGAGACACCAAGTGCGGGGAGCGGGACCCCTGTGAGTGATAACGACAGGATATTGGCTGGTTTAGCCTATCTCATTCCGTTCATCGTCTCGCTCATCTTATTGCTTAATGAGGATACCAAGAACAAACCCTTCCTACGTTACCATGCCGTGCAGAGCCTAGGGCTGGCCGTGGTTTCGGCTGTGTTTGAGGTTCTGTTGAGCATTATAGCAGCAGTTATCTGCTTTGCGGTCGTTTTTTACCTGCTGCCCCTTGTGCCCATGATCTACTACGGGGTGATGGCTTTTCAGGGCAAGACCTTTGAGATCCCTTACCTCACAGCCTTCATGAAGCAGAACCATTGGCTGTAGGCGACGTTCGGCCTAACGCGATTGAAATCCGACCTGTCCCCTTCTATAATGGTGACAGAGTATCTCAAAGGGGGCAGGTGTTTGTGTCGGAACGTTGGTATCTCCGGAGAAAGATCGCGGAGCCTTTCCCGATACAGGCCGCTGAGCTTAGCCTAGAGCCCATATTGGCCAAGGTGCTTCACGCACGGAGGATCGATACGCCGGAGCGGGTGCGCGCCTTCTTATTGGAGGAAGAAATTTCAGTTGACCCCTTTCAGATGGCCGGCATGTCTCAAGCTGTGACGCGCATCCGTCGCGCCCTGGCACATGGTGAACACATTGTGGTTTATGGCGATTTCGACACCGATGGCGTGAGTGCGACAGCCCTGTTGGTTTCAGCGCTCAAGCTGTTGGGGGGTCATGTCAGGGGGTTCATCCCGGATCGGTTTGAAGAGGGGTACGGTCTTAACATCGCCGTTTTGGAGGGGCTGCGTCGCGAAGGCGCCCAACTTGTTGTGACCGTGGATTGCGGCGTGCGCAGCATCAAAGAGGTGGCCAGAGCGCGCGAGCTAGGGCTTGATATCATCATCACCGACCATCACGCTCCGGCTCAAGAGCTTCCCGCCGCGCTGGCCGTCGTTGACCCCAAGCGCCCGGATTGCCCCTACCCGTTCAAAGAGCTGGCCGGTGTAGGGGTAGCCTATCGCTTGGCCGAGGCGCTCTTCAGGGTTGCTGCACGCATGGGACGAGGTGCTCAGGCGGAACGTGAGCCAGAGCAGTTCCTGGACTTGGTCGCCTTGGGTACTGTATCAGATATTGTGCCCTTGATCGGGGAGAACCGCCAGTTGGTGCGTCAGGGGTTGAAACGGCTTAAAGAGTCGCCCCGAGTTGGAGTGCGGGCACTCATGGAGATCGCCGGCGTTCGCCCTGAAGAGGTAGATAGCGAGGCTATCGCTTTTCGTCTCGGGCCTCGGCTTAACGCTGCAGGGCGGCTTAAGAACGCCCAGCTCGCCTACAACCTGCTAATGAGTGATGCCCAGGAGATCACGCAAGAGCTCGCCAGCCAGCTCAACACGCTGAATCAGGAGCGTCAGCGACTGCTGGAAATTCAAGTGCTGGAGGCGAAAGAGCTCCTCGGCAACATAGACGAGCGCCTGTTGCTCATCGTCGGCGCCCCTACGTTCCATGAAGGGATCGTGGGCTTGGTGGCCAGCCGGCTCACCGAGGAATTCCATAAACCATCCCTGGTCATGTGCCATGGCGAGATGACGACGCGTGGCTCGGCGCGCAGCATTGAGGGCTTTCATATCACCCAGGCACTGGATGCCTGCGGGGAGCTTCTTTTGCAGCATGGAGGGCATGCCCGTGCCGCGGGCTTCACCTTGCCCAACGAGAACTTGCCCGCCTTCTACGAGCGCCTAGAGCAATACGGGGCAGAACACCTGAACGAGGAAATGCTTAGCCGTCGTCGCCTTGTGGACGCATTGGTTTCTTTGGATGAGCTAACCTTGGAAACACCTCCTGCTTTGGCTTTATTGGAGCCGTTTGGGGAAGGTAACCCGGAGCCCGCTCTGGCCACCCTGGGCTTGCGGCTCCTAGACGTGCGCCCTGTGGGGCAGGAGGGCAAACACTTGCGTTTGGAAGTGAGCGACGGGAAACAATCCGTCCAGGCAATTGCCTTTCGCCAGGGATATCTGGTCAACGAACTCAAGCCCGGCGATATGGTGGATTTGATCTATCGGCCAACGCTCAATGAGTGGCAGGGACAAGTGTCTCTGCAACTGGTTATTCAAAGTATCCGCCCAAGCGCTGCGGGCACAGAGGCACTATCTAAAGGTTAAGCGAGATATGGAAACGGTTTGGGATGAGTGAGCAGCCCTCCCTCTGGCGAGAAGAGGGGGATAAGCGAATTTGTACAATAGTGGGTACGACAAACTGAAAGGAGAGAACGATGACATCGCTTTTGGAGAGAGTGGGTACGCTGATTTCGGCCAACCTGAACTATCTGGTGAGCAAAGCGCTCAAGGCCAACAGTATCGCCGTTATTGACGAATACATTCGTAAGATCGAAGACAACTTGGAGGCCCTGGAGGACGCTGCCGCCACGGTTGGCGGCGAGGCCAAAGGGATACGCCGCAAGTACGAGGAGCTTCAAGCCAAAGTGGCCGAGATAGATCAGAACATAGACCTTTTCCTGCGCCAGGGGAAGACGGATCTCGCCCGTTCGGCTCAAAGTCGCTACAACACGTTGGCTCGTTTGGCCGAGACCTATGAGAAGCAAGCGGCAGCTCAGGAAGCCGAGTTCCAGAAACTTCTAGAGGCTAAGACCAAGCTGGAGGCTAGGCTCGCCGAGGTGAAGCAGGAAAGGGCCGAGCTGCAAGCTATGCTGGACTTGGCCAAGTCTAAAGAGCTAACCCATAAGGTGGTTGAGGGTGTTGCCGGTAAAACGGCAGCCGAGACGGGGATCGAGGAGATGCGCGCCGAGATTCAGCGTCGTCTAGACAAGGCCACTGCCCAAGGAGAGATAGATGCCTCCCGCCTGGAACGGCAGATGGCCGAAGCCCTGGAGGAAAACGCCCTTGACGCCCAGCTCGCAGAGCGCAAGCGTCGCCTAGGGCTGCTCTAAAGCGATCCGCACGAAGCTTTAGAAAAGACGCCAGGAGGCCGCGATCTTAGGCCTCCTGGCGCGTTGAGGCTGTCCTCAGGGGCATGCGTTGCAGAGAATGAACGAGGAAAGCCCATGACCAAGACACGCCTGGTCTTTTTTGCCTTGATTATCATAGCCCTAGGGATAGTTGCCGTCTCGTACTTTACCCAGCGGTCTGGGCGGCTACCACTTACAACGAAGCCGGAGGCTCTCTCGGTACGCATCGTCTGTGCTTTGCCCGTCGAGCCCTTTGTCACCGAGGCAGCCAAAAAGTTCAACGCCGAGAAGCACACCTTGGAAGGACGACCTATTGAAGTCTCGGTCATACCTATGGATGGCTTGGTGGCTATGGGCCGCTGGGAACGCGAGGAGATGGATCCCCTACCCACCGTCTGGATTCCCGATAGCCGCTACCTGGTTGAGCTCGTCAATGCAACGTACAAAGAGAAACGCGGTCGGGACATCTTCCTCACAGGTGGTGAGTATCGGACGCGCCCCATCGCGACCTCGCTCTTCTGTTGGGGCATCTGGCAAAGCCGTGACGAGGTGTTGCGCAAGAAATACGGCGATGAGATCACTTGGCAAGCTATTCACGATGCGGCGGCAGCTAAAGGGGGCTGGCCCGAACTAGGGGGAAAAGCCGAGTGGGGTTCCTTCGAGCTCGTCGTGCCCAACCCTCGGAAAAACGTGGGGGGCTTGATGAGCATGGTCGCTGCGGCCGGTGAGTACTACCAGAAGACGCGTATCAGCGTGGCCGATGTGACTAACCCCACCTTTCAGGCCTGGCTCAAGGAGCTGATGGGAGCGGTCACGGATTTCTCCAGCCTGGGTTCCTATTCGGTGGAGAACCTCGCCCTATTTGGCTACTCCATGGGTGACGGCGGACAGCTTTTAGAAAGCGATTTGCTGGTGAACATGGCCGGGATCCGCACCCGCTGGGTGGAGCCAATGGTCATACGTTACCCGAAGTACATCACCTGGTTCGATTTCCCCTACACGATCTGGATGGGCGAAGAGACCTCAGCGCTAGAGAAAAACGCTGCCTTGGAGTTTGAGCGCTATTTGCTCAAACCAGACGTGCAGCGCTTGGCCATTGCCCGTGGCCTGCGACCCGCCAATCCCGAGGTGCCCATTACCGAGGGAGATAGCCCCTTCGTCAAGTGGCGGGAACAGGGTGCCACCATTGTCGTGCCGCGATCCACCAGCATGCACTCGCCTGACCGAGACGTCTTGTTAGCGCTCTTGCGCTGGTTTGACCTCAACATCTACGAGCGTTAGGAGGGGGGCCAGATCGTGAGCGCAAAAACCAGGGGACGTTCGGGCACCAGGACGGTCTTCACTGTCTTGGCGGTCCTGTTGCTTGCGGCCATCGCGCTGTGTGGGGGCAGCCTTGCCCTCATGAGCTATCTTTCCTCCCGGCCAACGAGCAGTGAGCTCACTCTACAAGTCGCCTATTCGCCGGAGAAGAAGGAGCTTTTCGAACAGGTCGCACAGCGATTCAACGAGAGCAAACCCCGCTTAAGCGACGGCCGGCGAGTCAAACTGGTTGTGAGCAGCGTAGACCCGGATGAGATGGTCGAGAAAGCGGGCGACAACCTATATCACGCTGTTAGCCCGGATTCCTCCATTTGGCTCGCCGAGATCGACCGACAGTGGGCTAGAAGACAAGGAACAGATGTGACCTTGGTCGGCGAGACGACTCGCTACATGGTCAGCCCGGTGGTCATCGCCATGTGGGATGAGGTGGCCAGGTCTTTAGGCTACCCCGATAAGGAGCTAGGCTGGCAAGATGTGCTCAAGGCCGCCATGGAAAGGCCCGATTTCAAGTGGAGCCACCCCTCGGCCAATACGGCAAGCGGTATGCTGGCCACCCTGGCTCTGTTCTACGCGGGGGCCGGAGTAACCCGTGGGCTGACAGAGGAAATGGCCACTGCTAAAGGGACTTTGGATTATGTCGGTCAGGTAGAAAAGACGGTGAAGCA
>Ga0078972_1016609_pt1 | contig 10842 bp, 6 predicted proteins | sample YelNatPaOPGAMG01_FD_67568 | JGI IMG/M metagenome (GOLD analysis project Ga0078972, IMG submission 67568) | Hot spring thermophilic microbial communities from Obsidian Pool, Yellowstone National Park, USA - OP-RAMG-01 (SPADES assembly) (version 2) | ecosystem: Environmental > Aquatic > Thermal...
TTAAATCAAATAAGATCTTTGGGATATAAGGAAGATAGATTTGATAGTGGGTGTTGTATGGCTATAAATAATGTATTAATACCATTGATTTTACCTATTCCATATTTAGAATATAAGCATGATAGTTGGATAAATAAGATATCAACAACATTCGAAGTAAAAAAAATAATTAATCAAGTTTTACAGCATTATCGAAGACATAATCAAAGTGCTTCATCATGGATTGGAAGTAGAGCTGAAAAAGTTAATCAATATACCATTATAAAAGAATATAAAAATATAGATCAAAGAGAATATTTATTAAAAAGATTAAATAAGTTAAAAGTATTAGAAGAAAGGATTGATAAATACATAAACGAAATAGAAAATAATTCTATATTTAGAGAAAAATATATAAATGCTAAAAGAAAAATAATTAAAGAAAAAGTTGCAATACAACATAGAGAGCAAGCATTAAAGAAGAGCCTAATACATAGATTTCCAGATATGATTATTATGCTTTTTAAAGGAGAATATAAATATTTCAGTGGAATAAAAAGCTTTATAAAAGATATTATCTTAGATTAAATATCACCTCTTCCCACTTTGCCTCCCAGTCAAAATGAAAAGCAGGTAAACGGTGAGCGCAAAGGGTGCGAAGTTTAATATAGGCCTGAGGGTCGGAGACTAAATTAAGTATTTTTTCAGCAATTGACTTTGCATCTCCTGGGGGAAACAGCAGTTCTGAGAACTGCAGCATTTCCGGTATTCCCCCCACAGCGCTTGCGATTACTGGGATCCCCGTGTGAAGGGCCTCTAATACAGTATTGGGATAACTGTCATAAATGGAGGGAATGACCATCAGATCATCGGCCTGCATGAAGGGAAATGGATCTGCCACCCGTCCGTGGAATCGAACCTTATCCAGTAACCCGTGCTGTTTCAGATAACTGAGATGCGCTTCCGTGTCACCCGGCCCCACTACATCCAGCTCGAGCTGATCGGTCCCCCGTTCTTTCAACAGAACAAGGGCCTCCAGCAGATACTGCAGTCCCTTCCGAGGGCCTGTGGTACCGATAAAGAGAAGACGGCGCAGGCTGGTGCTGTGGTTGATCTGGGCGGTTTCAGCCTTGAAACGAGGGGGACCGATGTGTCCTCCAATGATGAAGGATTTATCCTTCGCCGATGGGTTTCGAGATAGGTAATCCTCCTGGTCATACCTGCTTTGAAACACGATCGCTTCGGAGAGGGAGTTAATCTTTCCTTCGTACCACCGGTATTTCCAGTAGTCGATCTGGTATTTCAGGAGTTTCCAGGGTTTACCCCGGTGTTCTTTCTTGTATTGGAGGGCTTCCTGAACGGCGTTACTCCGGTGCCCGTAAAGTAGTTTACAGTTGAGCTTTTTCTTCAGGTATCCCGCAGCAGAAAGGTTCGTTTCGCTGAAAATTAGGATCCATTCCGTTCCTGCAAGTTCTGACTGGATCGAAGGGTAGTTCCGCTCTATGGCGTGTTTGAACACGAGGGATACGGGATACCGCTGCCCTTGGGTGTATTTCACGGAAAGGTAAATGGGCTTGAGATGGGAGAAACTGTAGGATAGATTTTCGTTCACCAGTAAGCGTACCGTATGTCCCCGCGCTGCCAGACCTTCCATCAGCTCCAGGTACCGCCTGTGGCCTCCGGTGCGGATCTCCTTGTACAGGAACAATCCGAGGATGGTGCATCGAGTCTCTCCCATAGAGAGGGAGGGTAGCCTATTCACCGGGAGCGTTTCAAGACATCCACCAGGCCCTGTTTCTCACTTTCCGGGAAAGGGGGATCGATTCTTCGTAGAGGCTTATGACAGTGCAGTTCGATGAGGGGAACAGTTCAGAGAGCCGTTCTATAGCGGAGTAGTGGGAAGGGCGGAGGGTTTTTGCAAGCTTCAATTCTATCAATTCGAATCGGGTCCCCTGATCCAGAACAAGATCGATCTCGTTCCCGTGGTTGTCCCGGTAGAAGTACAGTTCGTACAGTTTTTGCTGATGTAGTTTTTCTTTGAGGTACTCCATGATCATGAAGTTTTCGAAGAGGGCTCCGCTATGGGGGCCAGCGGACAGGGACCCCGGATCAGGGTACCGAAGAAGAAAAGAAGCCAATCCCGTGTCGGTGAAATAGAGCTTTGGGGTTTTGATCACTCGCTTTTGAATATTTTTGAAGTAGGGGCGTAACAGGTATACGATGCGGGAGGATTCCAGGATGGAGAGCCAGCGGGCTGCCGTCGGTTGGGAGATCCCCAGAACCTTGCTGATCTCAGAGAGATTGAGGAGGTTTCCTACCCGGGCGGCCAGGAGTTCGAGAAAGTTTTGGAATAAAACCATGTCACGAATGTCCGAGACCTGCCGCAGATCCCGTTCCAGGTATGTCTGCACATAGGATTGGTAGAATATCCTTCGGTCTACCCCATGGATGAGGGGATCCGGATAGGAACCTACAAAGATACGCTGGAATAGATCCTGAAAGGTGGGCGGGGAATCCCCTTGGATGGGGATGGGGTACTCTTTCAGGGAAAACCCCAGGAGTTCGAACACGGCCGTTCTCCCCGCAAGGCTTTCACTGACTCGCTGCATCAGGGGGAATACCTGGGAGCCGGACAGAAAAAATCGGCCTGCCTCGGATCGATGGGAATCTACCTGCATTTTGATGTAGGGGAACAGCTCCGGGGCGTACTGGATTTCGTCAATGATGCAGGGGGGAGAAGCGTTTTCAAGGAACAAAGCGGGATCCTCGATAGCTAACTTTCGTTTAATCGGATCGTCCAAGGTATGAAAGGGAAGTTTTGGAAACAGGTTTCGGAGCAGGGTGGTCTTGCCGGTTTGACGGGGTCCTGTTAACACCACCACGGGGAACTGCCTGCAAGCTTGTACAATGTGTTCTTCCAGGGACCGGTGAACGTATCGCATACAGATGAGGTAATCATACTCCATTCATTGTACAAATTCAATATTTCACATTTAATTTGCACATGAAGAGAAGGCTGCGGCTTTTTCTCTCAATGTCTTATATATTACTTACGGCCTTGGACGGAACGAAGATCAAAGGCTAATACATCGCTCGTGGCTTTCTCTTCTTGATTCCCTGCTGATTCAATGTCCTACCTATTCCTGCCCCGTAAGCCCCTCATACACTTCCATCACCTTCCTCGCGCTCTCATCCCAATCGAACTGTCTCACTCGCGCTAGCCCCCTGTCGATTAGTCGTTTCCGTAGCGGCAGCTCGTACACCACTCGCTGGATCGCTAGAGCCAGGGCGTCTGGATCGAGGGGATTCTTCAGCACCATTGCCGCATCTCCTACCACTTCGGGGATGGCAAACACGTTGGAGGTGATCACGGGGCAACCGCAGGCCATCGCTTCCAGGTTGGGCATACCGAACCCCTCCGCCAGGGAAGGGAAGAGGAAAGCGGCTGCATAGTTGTAGAAGGCTACCGCTTCCTGTTCCTTCAGGAATCCGGTGCGGATCACCCGGTCGGAGATTCCGGCACGTTCCAGATACCGGGTAACCTCAGGATTTTCCCAGCGAGTGCCGCCGATCACGAGCTTGAAAGCGGAAGGGGGAACACCTGCAAAGTCGGCAGATACCAGAGAAGGAGAGATCAGGGAGTCCGAGGCTTTCACAGGTTCATCGACACCGGAGGACGCTGTATAAGGAACCGGTGTACGGGGAGCCACTGCATCGGGCGCGGCTTCAGGTGCCGAAGCTAAAGCGGCCGCCGGAGCGGTGATGCCGGTTGAATCGAACCGGGAAGGAGCCGGCAGGTGAAGAAATCTTCGAAACCCTTCCAGGATCGTCCAGGGATTCTTGCGCTCCGAAAAGCGGCTGAGATGGAACAGGAAGGGTTCGCCGGCGGAAAGGCCGAAACGACTCAGCACGGCGCGGGCATTGTGGATAGCAGATTGTTCCGAGTGAGTCGCCTCATCCGCATTTCTCCTATCCGGTGTAGCTACAGCGGCGATGGGAACCTCTCCGGGCTTCGGGGCATTGGGGGGCAGGCGGCGTTGAAGTACCCGATAGAGGGGGCTTACGGCATTGGGGCAGACGGTGATCCGGTCACCAGAGACCCTATACCGGCCCATGAAGAATCCCCGGCTTGTGTGGGATACGGTGATGATGTGATCCATCCTGCGGGCATAGAGGGGCACCAGGAACCGTTCGTGGAGCATCTCGATGGACCCGTAGAACTGGGGTACGATCAGTTGTTCCGCCCCATGGATCGTGGCCACCTTCTTTGCCCGGACTCCCCAGATGGGGGCGAAGATCGTGAGGGGTGTGTAATGGAGGATATCGAACCGCCGTTTGCGGAGGATCCAGGCTGCGGCCAGGGGATTCCGCGGGATGATGAGTTCCTCCACCCGCTGGTAGATGGGGTTGCCGCTTTTCGCGTAGTGGATGAAGACGAATTTGAAGCGAGGATGCGCTTCGTTCATGTCTAGAATACGATGCATGATTTCGTTCAGGTGGTGGCCGCTGCCGCTTTGCCAGTTGTCCAGCTGTTTGGTGAACACCCCGATCACCGGCAGGTAATGATTGCCAGGCATAAAGGGTATAATAAAGAGAAAGGCTCTGGCGGGCAAGGAGAAGAACGGGAAGACGGGAGGTATCATGTCGGATCCTCAGGATGAATCGTTAGAGGGAAAACTTCGATCCCTTGATCTACATGCATACTTCGATTCGGTCATTATCGAACGGGGGGTGCGCTACTACAACGAAAGGCGAGTCCGGAAGGTCGTGTTCGCTCCGAATCAGATCGTAGGGACCGTACAGGGACAAAATCAAAACTACCAGGTATCCTTAAGCCTTTACAGGCAAGATAAAAAGCCCTTTCTGCACTTCATCTGCACCTGCCCCTATGGGTACTACTGTAAACACATGGTGGCACTGATACTGAAAGTACAGGAAATCCTTCGGAGAAGGGTAGAAAAGGAAACACCCTTCACACGGCTAAAGGAGTTCTCCAAGGCTCTTCGAGAGATACCCTCTATCCCGGGGAGGGTTCCTGGCACCCAAGAAAACCTTTCCAAACCTAAAAAGACTCGCAAGATCAAGGGGGTGATTCTGGGCCTCCTTACTGCTCCCTACTATCCCTATGAATCCGACTGTACCCTGGGTGTGTACAAAGTGTCGGCTTCCCATTGGAGACCTCTGGCCGAGATGGTTTCCGCCTGGCCTTCGGAACTCCCCCAGGAAGAGTTCTGGAAACAGGTCCGTATCCTTTTCCAGGAGGATACTTCCTGGGTAGAAAGGCTGGAACTCCTGGACTTCCGAAAGGGGGAGGCGGAAGAGTGGGGCCTGACTGAGGCAGGGTTAGGGGCGATGCATCTTCTGGCACAGTACGAGCGGAACAATTTCCGATCCGTTGATTTCAAAGGGTCTATGCTCTCCCTTCTTTTTTCAACGGGCGTGCCCCTGTACTTTCACAACGACTACGAAGAACCTGGCTCAGAGTCGCATTCCAGCAAAGGACTGGTTTTTCCCCTGCAGATGATTCCCGAACCTCTTATAGCGGGGATCCGGATCCACCATTGCGAAGGAGGGGGCGTGAGGCTCGAAGGGATCCTGTTTCCCCCGAAACTGCAGGGAGCTGCGAATGACCTACTGGACGGGATTTCCCTTCACTACAGGCTTTTCAAAGTAGCCTCCGATCCAGACTGGTATATGGCAAATGGCAAGGTCTTTCGGGTCTGGAACGAGGAAGCGTTACACCTTCTGTCGGGTTGGTCGATGGAGCTCTCCCCGCAGGCTACCGAGCGATTTCGGTTGGAGGTTCTTCCCGATCTCCTGTCAGTGATTCCCGTCTCCAGCCCTCTCCTTACGGTGACAAGGGTACAGGAAAAGCCCATCCCCCGTCTGTACCTTTCGGAGGATGAGATGGGTTTGCGGCTGGAGTTGCGGTTTGCCTACGCCGGGCATGAGGTGGGAGCTTCCGACCCTGTGGAGGGAGCGGCTAACGCCACCGAGGAGCCCTGGCAGTACACACTCGTTCTGCGGGATCTGGAAAGGGAGAAGCAGTGGGCAGAGTGGATCCTTGCTCAGAATCCGGGCCTGAAAAAGGCTCCGAAACCGGATCCCTACGGAACGTATCGATTGAAGAAGAAGCTCCACCCGGTGGATTTTCTTCTTTACACCCTGCCTCTTCTATCGAAAGAGGGGGTGGAAATATTCGGGGAGGAAAGCCTAGTTCATGCCCGGGTGAATCGACACAAGCCATCCATCTGGTTGAGTGTGGAATCGGGGATCGATTGGTTCGATCTGAAAGGCGGGGTACGGTTCGGGGATCAGCTCTGCGGGTTGAAAGAGATCCTCCATGCGGTCCAGAGAGGGGAACGGTACGTGAAACTGGGAGATGGTTCCCTCGGTGTCCTTCCTGCCGAGTGGATTCGGAGGTTCGAAGACCTGGAAGTCTTCGGTCAGTGGGAGGAAGAATCCCTACGGTTTCATTCTCTCCATGCGCCGCTTTTGGAACCCCTATGGGCAGAGGGGCAGACAGCAGAATCTTCGAAGGCAGATTCTACGCTCGGGGCTTCTTCTACAAAAGTTGCAGGAGGGGCTCCCGATGCAGAGGTAACGAGGCTTGAAGGGGCCGCAACCAACTCGGAAGTAGTGGGGCTTGAAAAACTTCGGAAGCGTCTGTCCCATTTCCGACGGATCGGACACGTGCCCCTCCCCCAAGACTTTTTCGGTACCCTAAGGCCCTACCAGGAGCATGGGTACCACTGGCTCCATTTCCTTCGTTCGGTAAAGGTAGGGGGTATCCTGGCGGACGATATGGGACTGGGAAAAACGATTCAGGTACTGGCGTATCTTCAGTCCCTCAAAGAGATGGATCCTCCTACCCGGGCTCACCTCCTGGTGGTGCCGAAAAGCCTTGTGTACAACTGGCAGGCCGAGGCATCCCGGTTCACCCCAGGTCTTCGGTTCCTCGAGTATCTGGGTCAGGGACGGGCAGAGAATGTGGAGGAGTTCGATGGTTACGATGTGGTGATCACCACCTATGCCACGATGCTCCGGGATGTGGAGAAGCTCAAGCTCTACCCCTTCCATCACGTAATCCTCGATGAATCCCAGGCGATCAAGAATCCCCTGGCCCTGAGTAATCGAGCCGCCCGATCCCTACAGGCAGAGCATCGGCTGGTCCTTACGGGAACCCCCATGGAGAACAACATTCTGGAGTTGTGGAGTCAGTTTGCTTTTCTCGAACCGGCCCTCCTCGGCCCCCTCAATCGATTCAAACGTACCCTGGGGAACCGGGTGGAACGGGGGGACAAACACGCCCTGGAGGTAATCAAGACCCTCATCTATCCCTTTCTCCTCCGCCGGACAAAGGAACAGGTGGCACCCGAACTCCCACCCCGGATGGAGGAAACCCTCTACGCGGAGTTGGAAGGGGAACAGGAAAGACTCTACCATGCGGTGCGGGAACAGTATCGCCTGGAGATCGAAGAACTTCTGGCGTCTAGTGAGCCGTGGCTCGCCCGGACGAAAATATTGGAAGGATTGCTGCGGTTACGGCAGATCGCCATCCATCCTTCCCTTTACGATGGGCGGAAACGGTTCGCATCGGCCAAATTCCTTCTTCTGATGGATGTGCTAAGTACCCTGCAGAAAGAAGGGCATCGGGGGTTGATCTTTTCCCAGTTCGTGGAAGCCCTGAAACTCCTACGAAAGGAACTGGATATCCGGAAGATTCCCTATGCGTACCTGGATGGGCAGACTCAGAAACGAAAGGAAGAGGTAGAGAGGTTCCAGACCGATTCCTCCGTGCCCTTTTTCCTCATCAGCCTGAAAGCGGGAGGCACGGGGTTGAACCTTACGGCGGCCGATTATGTGCTTCTCTTGGACCCCTGGTGGAATCCCGCGGTAGAGGCTCAGGCGGCGGATCGCACCCACCGGATCGGCCAGGACAAACCTGTGTTCGTGTACCGTTTCATCGCCCGGGGTACGGTGGAAGAAAAGATCCTCCTCCTGCAGGAAAAGAAACGGGATATCGTTTCCTCCGTGATCCGTAATGAGGCGGGGATTTTCAAATCCCTCAGTCAGGAAGATATCGAAGCCCTGTTCTCGAGGTGACGGGGTAAGGCTAAGAGGAAAAAGCAGTCACAGAGCTTGCAGGAGGGGCCGTTGTCGAGTATACAGGTACGGGGAGTCCTATGCCTAACATAACGATTTTGACTTTCTACGATCGGATCGCCGCGTTCCATACCCTGAAGCCCTTCCTGTTTTCGAAAGATAGGAAGCTTTTCACCTACACGAATTCTCCGGACTGGTGCCTTCAGAAAGACCGGAACCGCATCCTGGTGATGGTTCGCTGGTTCCTGAAGCCCGATCGGGTGGATCTGAATCTACTGAAGAAACTTCGGGACAAGTACGAACGACTGATCTTCTTCCACGACGATGCGGGAGGAGGAATCCCCCGCCTTGAGGTTCTTCCCTACGTGGATCTGTTCTACCAGAAAGCCCTCTTTAAGGATCGCACCCTTTACATGCGAGAGCTGTACGGGAAGGAGTTGTTTTCCGATTACTACCACAAGAAGTATGGGATAAGGGATCCTGAGGAGAGGAAACGGGCGGTGGTAGAGGATCCAGAGCAACTGAAAAAGCTTCGCCTGTCCTGGAACATCGGCATCGGAGATTTCCCTCGCTCAACCGGAAGGGAGCGGTTTGCCGTAGCCCTGGCCCGGATCCTGGGTATGCCCATCGTGAAACCCTTCTACCATAGGGAAACCCTTTCCGAGCGGGTTCTTACGGAAAACCGGGGACAATATCCGGTCCATGCCCGTATGGGTCTCGTGTCACGGCCTTCCATCGCGTTTCATCGGAAGCTAATTCTAGAGAAGATCAAGGACGATCCCCGGTTTATCACAGGGGAAGTAGGGCAGCGGCAGTACAATCGGGAGATTCGGCAGTCGAAGATCATCCTTTCCCCTTTTGGGTGGGGAGAGCTCTGCTACCGGGACTTCGAAGCGGTGCGGAACGGCGCGCTCCTTTTAAAGCCGGATATGTCGCACCTGGAAACCTGGCCGGATGTGTTCAAGCCCTTCGAGACATACGTGCCTTTTTCCTGGGATGCGGATGACCTGATCGAAAAAGCCGCTGCCTACCTAGAGGACGAGGAGGCCCGGAAGCGGATCGTGCGGAATGCCTTCGAGGCGTACAGGGAGCAACTGGCGGAACTGCCTCGAAGATTCGAGGGAATCCTCTCGGATATCCTTTTGTAGTTTATCGAACCTTGTGTATGCCCCCGACAGGTGTACTGTGGGAGTAACCTAGTGAGGGATCCAGGGGATCTGGTAGATCCCTTCCTTGATTTCCCACAGATGCCCTGTGGGAGTAATAACGCCCAGGAAGGCAACCTGTTCTTTAAAACGGTCCTTGAATGCGCGAAGCCCTGCCAAGTCTTTTTCGGAAACTTCGGAACTCCACTTACACTCGAAGGCATACAACCGATTCTTATATTCCAGAACGATATCTACTTCTTTCCCTTCGTAGATCCGCCAGTGATACAGTTGCGCAGGCATCAGGTAAGTCTGGAGGTACGCTCGTATCTCCAACCGCATGGCAGTTTCGAAAACGCTTCCAATTGACGGATGCACGGCCAGGGCTTCTGCATCAGGGATTCCTTGAAGGTGACAGATCAGCCCCGTGTCGAACAAGGTTCCTTTGGGATGCTTGGCAATACGTTTAATCATGCTGCTAATATAGGGGGCTGTTTCTTCCCACAGGAGAGAAATCTTCAATCGTTCCATCCAGCGGTTTGCTGTAGGAGGACTGATGGATAATTCCCTGCCCAGTTGGTTCTTGTTTATTTCCTGGCCGCTCAAAGCAGCCAACAATCTCAGAAATCGAACTACCTGGGTGGGATCCGTATCGGGGAGAAGAGTGACCAGATCTCTCAAGAGGTAAGTCTGGATGTAACTGTCAAAGAATGCCGAATGGAAAGAAGTTCGCATCGAAAGGATGGGGGGTAGCCCACCCTTGTGCATCTCTTGTATGGGGGATACCGCCTGAAAGATCTTCCGATCCAAAGAGGGGGCAGTACACAATCGATCGATTCTAGACTCCTTCACTTCAAGTAAGATGTTTATCCAGGGTTGTAGAGTTCCCATTCCAAGCTTTTCCAGGACGGTCATGGGATGAAGGTGAAGGAGCAGGATCCTGCCGGGTAAAGTTTCCTGAAATCCTTTCATCAGATGAAACTGTTGGGAGCCGGTCAGAAGAAAACGGCCTGCGTAGCGGTCCTGATCCACCTGGACCTTTATTTCCGATAGCAATTCAGGAACGTACTGGATCTCGTCCAGGATGAGAGGGCCTGGAAAATTCTTCAAGAATAGAACAGGGTCTGATTTTGCTTCTGTTCGGAGGGCAAGATCATCGAAACTGAGATACCGATGTGTATCCTTAAAGAGAGTCTGAAGAAGAGTGGACTTGCCTACCTGTCTGGGTCCCAGGAGAGCTACCACAGGGAATTGCGTCACCGCTTCCTGAAGGATAGGTTCTATATGGCGGTGTAAATACATATTGTAAAAAGTAATGGTTTCCGTTAATTTTTTCAATAGTTCTAAAAGAAGCTTTTTTAAAGAGGCATTGTGCTATGGATACTACCAACCGTTCCTGGACGCTGCAGGATCTGCGTTCCTCCCTTCCGGCAGAAAAGAACCGTTCCGATTCCTACTGGACTCGATGGGTGTTACGACCTCTTTCCTATCCGATAAGTTGGCTCTTCCTCCAGTGGGGCTGGTCGGCGAATGCGGTTTCCTACCTATCCGCTGTAGTTGCCATTCTCGGCGGTGTACTATTGAGTTTGCCCTACTTTCGATTCCAGGTGGT
>Ga0078972_1016611_pt1 | contig 10841 bp, 15 predicted proteins | sample YelNatPaOPGAMG01_FD_67568 | JGI IMG/M metagenome (GOLD analysis project Ga0078972, IMG submission 67568) | Hot spring thermophilic microbial communities from Obsidian Pool, Yellowstone National Park, USA - OP-RAMG-01 (SPADES assembly) (version 2) | ecosystem: Environmental > Aquatic > Thermal...
TCCAGACATTCTTGAAGAGGTGGGAGACCCGGAACCCCGGGGCTCGGCAAGGATCCCTCGCCTCCGCACCCATCAGGTGAAGAAGTGCTTCAGGTAAGTCATTGTCGTCAAATCGCTTTTTTGGGGGGAGCCCCCTCTATCGCGGAATCAGGGGTAAAGAACATGAGACCGCTCCGCCTATTTACGACTATGGGATGTCTGGTTTGATGTTGACCTTTCAGGCAAATCCCCGACACATGGGCGAGGCACTCGGTGAACAGGAAGTCAAGCGCCCTTCGGGGGGTGATTCCCGGAAAGCTTCGGTAGAAACTTTGGTAGAAACTTCGGTAAAAACTTCGGTAAAAATCCTCCGGCTCTTGGAAGAAGATCCGTCCATGACGCTTGCCCAGATTGCTACCAGGATTGAAAGGTCGCTACGTGGTGTTGAACTCGCCAGTTCCAAGCTGATTAAAGAGGGGAGGCTCCGGTATGTCGGTCCGAAAAAAGGCGGCCACTGGGAGGTGTTGAAATGAGCATCGGCCAGCCTGAACGAGCCACGCAGAACCGCATTATCGCCCTGTTCCGTGACGAATTGGGCTATGACTCTTTGGACAACTGGCATGATCGCCCGGATAACAGCAACATCGAGGAATCCTGTCTGCGTTCCTTTCTGTCCAGGCAAGGCAACAGCGAAACCCTGACTGCCAAAGCCTTGTACGAACTCCAATAGGCGGCGGACCAGACCAAAAGTCTGTATGGCAGGAGTTTGTCACCGGAGAGAGCCATGACTTTCAGGGCTAACGCTATCGCCTGAATGTCGTGGTACAGGATGGCCCTGCGCATGTGGTCCTTCGCAATACCAATCAGGATGAATTCAATGTCATTAAGTTAAGGTTCGATATTTGTTCATTCAAGACTCTTTAGCCTGAATTCTTCCCCAAAATTCTCCCCGGCTTCCCCGCTGGACATGCCGAGGGGATTCTGCTATAACCGTTCCATGTCATCATCTCAGTCTTCTTCATTGCTGGAGCGTATACAGGCGTCCTCCGAAAAGGATCGTGCCTGTATTGTCGCACTCCTGACGGGGTGGGTCGGAGCCTTGCTTGATCCGCTCTTCGTGGAGAAGCACCGGGTCTCCAAGACGGATTTCACCCGGATCCGCCGTCTGACGTTTCTCCGCGTCTTTCTCTTCTGCCTGATCTCCTTTGCCCGCTCCTCCGTCAGGGAGGCCCTCGAGCTGATCTTCTCGAAGGGACAGAGTCTCATCAAGGTCGCTCCCGTCACACCCTCGGCTCTCTGTCAGGCTCTGCAGAAGATCAGTCACAGCGCGTTCATAGACGCCAACACGATCCTTGTCTCGTATTTTCGGAAGACGGATCTTTCCCGAACCTGGCATGGATTCCGCGTGACGACCATCGATGGCTCCGTTCTCAGGCTCCCCCGGTTCAAGGCCCTCATGGAGGCTTTTGTTCCAGGAGTGGACCCCTCCCTTCCCGGCGCCACCGCCGCCCGTCTCTCCCTTTTGCTCGACGTGACCAACGGCCTCGTGCTCGACGCTCGCGTCGGTTCCTGTCAGACCGGGGAGCGCGAATACGCCTTCAAGCACCTGGAGGCTCTCGGAGAGGGCGACATCGTTCTCGGCGACAGAGGCTATCCCTCTCTCGAGTTTTTCGCGAAGATCCGGGAAAGAGGCGCTCACTTCGCCATCCGGATGCCGGGCCAATGGAAGGCAGTGAAACAGTTCCGCCGCTCCGGGGAAAAGGAGGCGATCGTCACGCTCCCCTCCCGGAACGCCCCCTCTCTCACGATGACGGTCCGCCTTCTCAAGATCGAACACGAGGGGAAGAGCATGGTCGTCGCCACCAGTCTCCTCGACGCGACCCTCTTTCCTCTCGAGCTCTTCTCGGAGCTTTACCACATGCGCTGGTGGAACGAAGAGTGGTATAAGGAACTCGGGAGGCGTTCTGGCTCTTGAGTCCGTCTCGGGTCGCACCGAAGAAGCCTTTCGGCGCGAACTCCATGCCCGCATCCTCACGCAGAACCTCATCTCGCTTTTTTCTCTCCCCTCCCTTCGAGCTCTCCAGGAGGAGGCCGAGATCCACCCGCCCAAGGGCAGGACTGTTCGCTACAAGCCCAATCGTGCCGCCACCGCGGACTATCTCAGGACGGGCTTGGCCCTCCTGTTCGACTCCCTCGGCTCGCTTTCCTCTCTTCTCTCCTGGATCCTTCGAAAAACCCTTCCTGTAAGAAGCGCCGTCCGTCCCGGACGCGCCTTTCCCCGGATCCGCGCCGCCTGATCCCGGGCTCCGTCCCCGCCGTCTCCTCTCGGTCGCCTTTTCCGACCACTCCGACGCGAGAGCCTTGCCCGCAGAGTCGGGAATGTCTCCGTCTTCCCCTTCCTCCGCCCTTCTCTGGCCCTTTCTCCGGCCTTTTCTCCCGAATATCCCGGGTCGGCCCCCTCCATCTTTTGGCCGGAAGACGCATCGTTTCCTCGGGGAGCCCTCTCGCTGTCCGGGAGAAGCCTCCTCTTCAGGGAGGGACTCCGGCAATGATATTGGGAAAGACAAGTGATAGCCTTGTTTTTAAGAGGTCTCATTCAAAATATCATTGCATCCACTTTAAAACTTGCAACAAATACACATAAAACCATTTAATTGCAATTGTTTCCGCTTAACTTAATGACATTGATTGGGAACTTGACCTGACCCGCCAGTCATACTGCATTTCGCCTTTGACTTCAGTTTACAGATATAACTACAATTACGATGTATGTAAACTGTCAATGGAGGGTCTGATTATGATTGGTCAACGGCTGTACCGGGCCCGAAAAGCGGCGGGGCTGTCGCTGCGCGAACTGGGCTCTCAGGTCGGACTGACGCATGCCGCCATCAAGAAGTACGAGGATGAGCAAGTAACTCCGACGTCCGCTACTCTGCTCAAGCTTTCTCGGGCGCTCAACGTGCGCACCGAATATTTTTTTCGGCCTGAGACCGTGGCGCTCGATCGGATTGAGTACCGCAAGCGCAGCACCCTGCCTAAGAAGCGGTTGGAGGCCATTGAGCATGAGGTGATCGATCAGATTGAGCGGCGCATCGAGCTCGAAAATCTGTTCCCTGCGCTGCCTGTGGCACCGTTTGCCCCGGTGATGGGCTTTCCGACATCGGTCACCGACTTCAGTCAAATCGAGGACATTGCCGAGGCGGCTCGAAAAGCATGGGACTTAGGCTACGACCCGATTCCGGACCTGATCGACGTTTTGGAGACACACGGCATCCGAGTGTTCATGATCGATGCTAATGCGGATCCCAAATTCGACGGGCTGGCAGCTTCCGTCAATCAGATGCCGATCATTGTCGTCGGAAGCAATTGGCCTGGTGACCGCCAGCGTTTTACGCTCGCGCACGAACTCGGCCATCTGATGCTCGCCAAGCGGCTGGAGTCTGAACTTGATGAGGAGATGGCCTGCAACCGCTTTGCCGGTGCCTTTCTGTTTCCACGCCAGTCCGTGACACAGGAGCTAGGGGCGCACCGAAACTACATCGAGCCTAAGGAACTTGCCCTGCTCAAGGAAGAGTTTGGCCTCAGCATGTCTGCCATTCTCTACCGGGCTCGTGATCTCGGCATCGTGACACCGGCATGGAGGAGTAACCAAGTGAAGCTCTTTCGGATCAAGGGTTGGCATATTACTGAGCCGGGTAACCCGTACCCGGCTGAGAAAGCGCACGTGTTTGAGCAACGAGTCTTCCACGCGCTTGCAGAAAATTACATAGGAGAATCAAAAGCGGCAGAACTGATGAAAATGTCTCTAACTGCCTTCCAGACCTTACGAACTCTGGAGGGCAGCGATGTTGCTGCTTATCAGTGATGCGAATATCCTGATCGATATCGAGATTGGTGGGCTTCTCGCACCCATGTTCAGTCTAAATTATCGGTTCGCTGTACCCGACGTGCTCTTTTACGAGGAGTTGGAGGGACAGCACAGCTCTCTCCTTGGCATGGGACTTGAGGTACAGGAACTCGACGAGTTGATGATCGAACACGTGGTCGAATTGGCCAGGAGGTACCCGCGCCCTGGCCGAAATGACCTGTTTTCACTGGTGCTGGCAGTGAAAATGGAGTGCCCGCTGCTGACGGGAGATAAGGATCTAAAGGCAGCTGCTGAAAGTGAGCACGTCAGGGTGCACGGAACATTGTGGCTGGTCAGCGAAATGGTGCGGACGGGAAAGATTTCTGTACTAGTGGCCCGGGGTGCCTATCACCGAATGCGTGTCAATGGACGGCGTTTACCATGGGATTTAGTGGAAAAGGTGTTGACTACTCTCGACAATGAGCAGCCAGGTTAAGGACAAACCCTATGGTAAATATGGTGAGCTGCTTTGGTTTCGATCCCAGCACACTCGCCTTAAAAGTGAGAAAAACCCCAATTCTGACAGGTGATGCCCAAGTGTGACGATTGGTGACCGAGTCAACCTTTAAAAGCCCACATTTCTCACTTCTAAAACCCTGTAGCGGTCATTCATAAGTCATTTACAAACAAGTATTTTTTTAGCATCCCCTTGCATGGAATGCGAAAATACTTAAAATACAAGTAAGTGTTCGTTGAGCCCTTGGCCCTTTATTTGTTATGGCCGGTCCTATTCGATTTTTCACCCGATCAACGGGTTTAACGAACACTTACCTACGATTTAACCCAGTACTCTTACCGCCTCGGCAATCAACTCCTGCACCAACAACATATCAACTTCGGGTTGAAGCTCCTCTGCCGTACCGTGGTCGTCCGTCTCGGCGATAGTAATGTGACCATCCTCGCGGATGACGGTGGTCTTGTACCCGCAATTGCGGCAGAAAACATAATCGCCGTTTTTTTGGTCGCGGCGCACGACGATGATGGGGCCGCATTCGGGACAGTCCTGCATAGGAATACCGAGATCGGAATGTCCCACGATGTGAGCTAACGCCCCTTCATTTCCTAATTGAATGAAGACGCGTGAGATTTCAGCATCAAACTGTGTGCCAGCGCATTTTTCAAGGATAGCCAAGGCTGTTGTGATCGGCATCCCCTTGCGATAGGGACGGGTGCTGGTCATGGCATCAAATGCGTCAGTCAGCCCAACTATGCGAGCATCCAGTGTAATGGCTTCATGCTGCAAGCTGCGCGGGTAACCCTTTCCGTCCGGCCTTTCGTGGTGGCTAAACACAGCGTCCTCCGCCAAAGGAGCAAGGGGATGACCGGACAGAATGCGGCGGCCTATTTCTGGATGTGTCTTGATGACGGCGTATTCTTCATCGGTCAAGCGGTCATGCTTGTTGAGTATTGCATCCGGCACGCCAACTTTGCCAAGGTCATGCAAAAATCCGCCAAGCATGACGCGCGCAATGTCCTTATTGGGCAGATTCAAGCGGGAGGCAAGCAGACCGGAAAACTGCGACACGCGCCACAGATGTCCACCCGTGTAGGGGTCACGCGATTCAACTAGGGATGCCATCACGTACAGGCTTTTTAGCAGTTCTTGGGTGTAGTTCATTGGGGCTCCTAAGGTGGGTGGCTTTGTCAAGACAGTTTTTAAGTCGTTTTTAAGCACATTAAATGAGACTGAGACGCCCTCTTAAGATCTGCCTCCTTCTGGTTCAGATTGGAGAAGGTTTTGATTTGCTCCCTGCCGAGAGAACCTCCCAATGTGTCTGGTATTCCAGGGATTGGGGGGGTCGTTTTGTATTGCAAAATATGAACCAGTCCCGGATTCTTTCCCTGGCATGACGAGGACTGTCGTATTCATTGAGGTAAACCTCTGTCCAGTTTTCGGGGTGCATCATAATACTCGATCCATCGAAATCCGAAAAAGATGCCAGCGATAAAAAAATGGGGTATTTTTGGGGGTATTTCTAAAATATCATTAGCGTAATATCGCCAAATGGTGCCATATTTACATGATTGTTAGGTAGACGCTCCGCCTACCATTTTATGATTTTTTCACATCCAATACAATCCGGTAAAGACAATTAAGTCATAGTAAAATATGGCTTTTTTAATTTTTAGTGTCTTGTGAAGTCGAATTATATCAACTCCAAAAGAAACACTAGGTCACTTGTAACCAATTGTCCCCTCCTCCAAAGAAAAATCTCGCTATACCAAAATGTTATGTTAGCGTATGTCCTTGGTCAGTATCCTGTGAAAGGAGGTTCTGCCATGCCAAAAAAAGCCGTTTTCACGATGAAGCTGGAACCCGAGTTGCGCGCCGAGTTCATACTGGATAAGCGTAACACTTAAATCGTGTTTCGATCCAAATTAAACTTGGGATGTATACTCATTCGATTGACTCCCATATTAAACCTAGCCTTTAATATGGAGGAGTTTTCATTTCATATTGCTGAAAGATTGCATAAGGGACCTTGATGAAGAAGACTGGTCGCTCCGGACAATATATTCAGCAGCTAACTGGATATAAAGCCTTTATTCCATTGGCGCTTCCGCCTGATCCTCCCATCGAAATGGATGGTGAAATGCTATTATTAAACTCTCAGGCGGATCGTGAACTTGGACGTCTGGACGGATCCATTCAAACACTTCCGGATTCTGATCTTTTTATCTATATGTACATTCGCAAGGAAGCAGTTCTTTCAAGTCAAATCGAAGGGACCCAAAGTTCTATTAATGATGTTCTTGACGCAGAAGCAAATGTATTCCGGCCCCATCGCCCCAAGGATGTCAGCGAAGTGATCAGCTATATCCACGCAATGAATTACGGAATATCCCGATTAAAGACTTTGCCTGTTTCAGTTCGCCTCATCAAGGAAATCCACAAAGAATTGCTTACTGGGGTAAGAGGAGAAGATCGTCAACCGGGAGAAATTCGCACCAGTCAAAATTGGATTGGGCCAGAAGGATGTACTCTGCGTGATGCTAGCTTCGTTCCTCCTCCCCCCGAAATCGTTGGAGCGGCATTGTCGGATTTGGAAAAATTTATCCATAGCGACAGTCAGCTTCCCATTCTTATTAAAATCGGTTTAGCACATGCTCAATTTGAAACCATACACCCTTTCCTTGATGGAAATGGACGTGTTGGGAGATTGCTGATCACATTCCTGCTTGTCGAACCCAAGATCCTACAATGGCCAGTTCTTTATTTGTCCTACTACTTTAAACGTTATAGGGAGCAATATTACAACCTTCTTCAAGGTGTGCGGGACTCAGGAGACTGGGAGAGCTGGCTAAAATTTTTTCTTTCAGCAGTTTTAGCTGTATCGAAAGAGGCAATGGAAACAGCCAGAGGAATTGTTTCGTTGCGAGAAGAGCACAGGAAATTGATCATAGAAGAATTTGGTCGTTCCGCTGCCAATGGAATCATGGTTCTTGAATCACTTTATTCACGCCCCATTATCAGTGTTTCCGATATCACTGCACTGACGGGGATCAGCTTTACCGCCGCAAACAACCTTATGAACCGTTTCGTTGCAACAGGAATCCTTTTAAAAGCGACTGATAACGAGCGCAATAGAAAGTTCAGTTACGAAAAATATATTTCGTTCTTCACTGGAAATGGGGTCGATTGAGTGGGGCTTGATCGGTAATCGGTTTTTTGTGAGCAGGTCCAACGAATTGGCAACTTTCCCATGGCTTGTCCTCCTGTATGATAGCTCTGGATGTGGGGGTAACCGCTTCCAATTCTCACCCTCTCATAAAGGTTCTGACAGACCACCCACACATATTATCTACAAGCGACTTCCGCTCGGGAGATCCGGTCCCTCCATCGCCGCTGTAATGAGGGAGATCCCTTCCCGGGCCCCCATCCGGAGAGAGATGTCTCCCGGACGGGATGTTTCTGGCTCATTTGGGTTGATCCGGATGAGAGGCGCGCCAAGGGATTCGCCGAAGAGGCGAACCGTGGGGACAGATCTCCCGGCGCCGATCTCGATCACTACCAGCCGGCGTACCGTCTCTTTCCAGCGACTCCATCGCGACATCTGGTCTCGTGTTCTGTCAGGATTCCAGCCGTTGTCGTCGAACATGAGGATGTTGGGACGGGCCAGGCCCCGGCAACGAGGGCAAAGGGGGAGCTCCGAGAGGAGGCGTGCCGACTCCCGGTCGACTTCGGGAGAAAACTCTTCTGAACTCCAGATCTCTCGCCCGCAGTTGCCAAAGCACTGCATGTGATGGATCGCCCCGTGGCACTCGACGATCCGGTCTTCGGGGAATCCTGCCAGAGTGAATTGTCCGTCGACATTGCTCGTGAAGACAAAGGACTGGCGGGGGTACCGGGAGGCCGCCCGGAGAAGGGAGGTAAATCCATCGTGAGGGTGGGTCCTGCGATAGAGGAGAAGCCGGTGGCCGTAAAATCCCCAGGCCAGGCGCGAATCGCTCTCGAAGGTTCGGGGGGATGCGACCTCCTCGAAGCGCATGCCGGCGCGGCCGAGTGCCGGATAGGCCTTCCAGAATCCTTCCGTTCCCCTGAAATCCGGAAGTCCCGAGTCGACTCCCATTCCGGCACCGGCGGTGATCACGAGGCCATCGGCCTGGATGAGGATCGTTTGGATGCGTGAGTGGAGGAGGGGAGGAATGGACAAGGATGCTCCTTACGTTTATATGCGCATTCGAAGTGTGGGGCAGGAACTCTGCCGTTTCTCCGGATGCCAGGGTAAAGTAGCGGGCCGGAAAGTTCCTGATCGGTGCACGAACCTGTTACTGCCCTTCGGGAGCTTTTGTCCCAGTATAGTGCGGCGGGCCCGGCCGGCAAAAAGTGAAGGAGAAAGTCGGGTGACAAATAAAACTCTGTCGACGGAAGGGATCCGTCGGGGATGGGAGATTGCGGCCCCTGCCTACCGGGAGGGGTTTGCCCTTGCGCTCCAAGAGATCTCACATGAACTGGCCAGGAGACTGCCCTCCCGGCTACCGACCCCTGTTCTCGACCTGGCCTGCGGTCCGGGGACGGCGATGGCGACACTCGAACAATACCACGGACCAATCCTCTCTGTCGGGTGCGACTTTTCCCATGCCATGGTGGGGTTTGCCAGGAAGACAACGGGTGGGGGGCATGGGGTTGTGGCCGATCAGGATCTCCTCCCTTTTGCTCCGGCTACTTTCGGGACTGTCGTCTCCTCCATGGGGACGATCTTCTCCCGGGAGCCGGAGAGGCAGCTTGGGACTATTGCAACCATTCTCAAAACAGGGGGGTGCTATGGGTTTTCGGCCTGGGGGGAGCCCCACGAAAACGCCATGGGGGCGGTCTCCCGGAGGGTCGTGGACTCCTGGCCCTATTCCCTTTCCTCCGCGCCCCCTCCGATTGAGACGCCCTACTCACAGGGGCAGAGTCCATGGCTTTCCCGGGCGACAGAAAAGGCTGGTCTCTCGATTGTCTCCGTGACTTCCCACTGGCTTGTCTTCCGCTTCCCCGACAGGGGGGCTGCGGCCCGCGCACTTGCCGGAACAGGTCGGCTGGCTCTTTTGACCGGAGGAGCCCCCGCCCGCGAGCAGGAGCTTCTCGACCGTCTCATGGAGGCCTTCCTTCCCCACGAGGATCGGGCTTCAGGACAGGTTGAGCTGGCGAATCGCTACCATCTTTTTGTGCTTTCTCGTTCCTCGGGTCAGTGAGTGAGTTTTTGTACGGGTGATCGCTGGCTCCGATGTAGCCGCTGACGATTACAGAATCTCTTTTTTGGCTGGAATGAGGAAGAGTGCCGGGAGATCCGGCTCGCCTTGGATGTCATCGGGAGGCGGGAGCTTTTTAGAAAGAGCGACAAATGGCTGGAGTTTCAGGTCGTTCCCCGTCCTCTCGGCTGCTCTCCATCGTCCATGCGGGGGAAAAGGGAGATGTGCATCCTTATTTTTACCCCAAGAACAGAAAAAACATGACTTTTTTTCTGTTCTCGCACATAAATCCAAATCCGGAGGTTTTCGACGTCCCGATCTTCCCGATAAAAAGAGGGACCCCTGCCGAAGTCCACCTGAAAAAATTACAAACGAAACGAAATAATGTTTAAAAATATTTTGCTAAAGACTATTTATGCGTTTTTCTTGTGAGAGAGGGAGTGCAGGGAACTTCATCAAGGCCCGGAAGGCCAAGTTCCCTCAGACAGCGTGACCGGATGGCGCGACGTGAGAGAGACCAGTCAGACTTCTTTGCCATCCTCCTCTGCAATCTCCCGAACGCGAGCGATATCGACATTCACTAAAGAGGCAATCTCTTCTGGGGAAAACGATCCCCGATTGAGAAGTTGCCGGATGATTTGACCTTCTTTCAGACGCGCTCCCTGTTGAACCCCCTGCTGGATTCCCTGCTGGATTCCCTGCTGGAATCCCTGTTGGATCCCTGCTGGAATCCCTGTTGGATTCCCTGCTGGACTTCCTGCTGGACTCCCTGTTGGATTCCCTGTTGGAGCCATTCTTCCATCCATGTATCAACGATGCTTTGAGCCATTCCTACCTCCTCGGCGATGGGATCGAGAAACCGTTTCATCTCCCGGGCGTTGTGGATTCCATACATGCTGCCCATATAGTTGATCTCCGGTTTGAGTATACCATAGGGGAGTTTTCGCTCGCAGACCTCCTGCAGGAGGAGTTGGGCGCATGTTTCAGGGCTGTCGAAGATGTGTTTGAGAGAGAGAAGTGCCAGGATCGCCTCTACATCGTCGAACTGGGTTCGGATTTCCTCGTCCTCGATCCGACGAAGGTAACTATTCAGGGGGGGTTCCCCTCCAGATGATCAATTTTTGACCACTGGACACCAGGTTTTTGATGTGGTAGGGTGGTGGTATGAAAATGACGCCACCCCCCCTTACCGTCCCGAACGGTCCAGAAGCCTCTTCCGACCCCGCGATCTCCTCCAGGGTTTTTACGCGGGAGGAACTCGAAGCGATCGCGCTCACAA
>Ga0078972_1016612_pt1 | contig 10841 bp, 11 predicted proteins | sample YelNatPaOPGAMG01_FD_67568 | JGI IMG/M metagenome (GOLD analysis project Ga0078972, IMG submission 67568) | Hot spring thermophilic microbial communities from Obsidian Pool, Yellowstone National Park, USA - OP-RAMG-01 (SPADES assembly) (version 2) | ecosystem: Environmental > Aquatic > Thermal...
TTGAAAAATTAAACCCATCTAGCATTGTAATCTTTGGTTCTTCTGCTCAAAAGCTGAAGCTTAATGGAGATGTTGATGTTTTAGTCTTAGTTAAAGATAGCTTTGAAAAAGATGAAATTTACAAGATAGCTTCAGAACTTTCTGAAAATTATGGAATTAGTGTTTCTATACTTGCATTGAAAGAAGATGAATTCAAGGAAAAAGTTAGAAAGGGGGATGCTTTTGCTATAAATGTCCTAGCTACTCACAAAAAAATTTTTGGGAAAGATTTGGAGGAGATTGCATGGCAATAGAAAAGATGAAAGAAGATGCAATAAAGTTTTTGGAAAAAGCTGAAGAGTTTTACAACTCAGCACTAGAAAATTATCAAAAAGGAAGGTATGCTGCTTGCATTTTTGATGCAACTCAAAGTATAATTTTAGCTAACGATGCGTTTTGCATTTTTATTTTAGGAAAAAGAGCAAGCAAAGACCATAGAGAAGCAGTTTTATTGCATGCACAAGCTTCTCAAATGAGAGGAGAATCTAAAAAGGAAATAGTTTCTGAAGCTTTGGAGAAAAGAAGCGAGTTTGGTTATACTGAAATAAAGGCTTCAGAGAAAGAAGCAAACAAAATACTTGTTAAGGCAAAAAGGTTTTTGGATTGGGTAAAGGTGATTTTAAAATGAGTTTGAAAAACAAAATATTTGCAAATCTTTCAATTTTGCTAGTTTTCATTTCTTTTCTAGTTCTTAGCTTGAGTTTTGTTTATGCTAAAGACTTTATAATCCAAAATGCAACTACTGGCAATTATCTTTTTGTTGTTAACGGTACAACTGGCTATGTTGGTATAGGTACTGGTAATCCGGCTTATCCTTTGCATGTTATTGGAGATGTTTATTGGAGTGGGACTTTGCAAGGAGGAAATGTGCCTTGGGCAAGACTTACTAGTTTTCCATCTTCTTGTTCTTGCTCATCTGGCTATGCTGTACAAACTATTGGAGGTACTTGTACTTGTATTCAAATAAACGCAACTCAAGGAGTGATTAATGGAAGCGGAATTGTAAATTATATTCCTGTGTTTACTGGAGTAAGTACAATTGGTGCATCTCCGTTTTATTTGACTTCAAATAATTTGAATTTAGGACAGCAAAGTTTGATAAATGCTTCTTGGATAAATGCTAGTTATTTGAACATTTCAGCTGGATTTGTTGTATTGCCGAGTGGAAACGTTGGTATAGGGACAACAAGTCCTGGATATAAATTAGATGTTTCTGGAGATATAAGAGCTACCGGGATAATTTACGGAAATCAGTTAAAAATCAGTGGTTTAACATCTTATTATTCCGCTCCAGAACCTTCTCCTTATTATTCTATGACAGAGCTTCTAGAAAGAAACTTTTTACGACATAGAACTTTAGAATCAATAGAATACTGGGACGGTACAGCCTGGACAACATGGACTGTAGATGCCACAAGCCTTATCGATGGTCATGCCGATGATGATGCTTTAACAGTAGATTATACTCACAGAAAATGGAGAATAACAGTAAGTGGACTTAGTTGGGAAGGTTTAGATGTATTCTTCTTCATTTGGAGACGTGGAAATACACCTCAAACTACAGTAACAATAGAAGGATATGATGGAACAAGTTGGACGACATGGAAAACGGTAATATTTTCTGCACTTAGACCAGTGAATTTAGCGCCAGTGAGTGTTCCTTCAGGCTATAATAAAATAAGAATTACGTTTGATATGGCTCTCGCTTCAGGAGAAAGTACTGATATTTGGGAAGTAGGTGTTCATGCAACAAATTATCCATACGCAAATCCTACTTTTGAAACATACGGAGATAGAAGGATTAAGTTTTACAGCGATGTATATGCCCTTGGCAATGTCGGAATAGGGACAACTTCACCAGTTAAAAAGCTAGATGTTGTTGGAGATGTAAATGCTACTGGTGCTATATATTCATCAAATGGATATTATATTGGAACTAACCAAATAATTACTAGTGCGAGGGTTTTACAAAATATAGCTTCCATTTCACAAAGCTTATTGCCAACTACTGATAACAGCTATGATTTGGGTTCTTCAAGCTATAGATGGAGGGATGCTTACTTTAGTGGAATTATTTATGGAAATGTTCAGGGAAGTATAACACCAACTGGAAACATTAACATGCAAGGTTATTCTATTTACAATGCTTATGATGTTAATGCAACAAGGTTCTTCCAAGGAAGCAATAGAGTTATTGATACTGTTATTGCTGGAAATGGTTTAAGTGGAGGAGGTTCTGGACCTAGTGTTAGCTTAAGCGTTAATAATGGAACTGGATTAGCAATTGATGGTAGTGGAAAATTATATGTAATCTTCGGTTCTTCTGCAGGAACAGCAGCAGAAGGAAATAAACAAATAACTATTAGTGCTGGGACTGGATTGAGCGGGGGCGGAACTGTAACAATAGGTGCTGGTGGAAGTGTTAGCCTGGGGATAAATCCAAGTGTAGTTCCAAGAAAAGACGTTGCAGACACAATAAATGCACCTTGGACTTTTGCTGAAAATGTTTGGTTTAATAAGAATGTTTTCATTGCTGGAAATTTGAGCTATGTTAATGTTCAAACTTTAAATGTCAATGGAAGTTTAATTCCTATTTTTAACAATATGTTTGACATTGGAAATTCAAGTAATAGATGGAGGGATGCTAATTTTGCTGGAAGTGTTAATACGAATAATTTGATAGTTAGTGGTTATGTAAATTCAAATTTAATTCCTGGAAGTGATAATAGTTATGATCTTGGTTCTTCTACTAACAAGTGGAGGAATATTTTTGCTTACAATATAAATGGAGGAACTCCAATTACTGGTTCTGGTAGTGCTAATTATGTAGCCAAGTTTACTGGAAGTAATACTTTAGGGAATTCTATAATTTATGATACAGGAACGAGTGTTGGCATAGGGACGAGCTCACCTGGAGCAAAATTAGATGTGGCTGGAGATATAGCTCTTAATGATAATCCACTTAAACTAAGGAGTTATAGTGATGCATTTCATCAGATCGACTATTCTACAAGTATTTTTGGATTAAGCGACGTTGATTATTGGAATTACAACAGCTACCTCGTATTTTCTCAAGGAACGTCTAATCCAAGAGTTACTATAACAGGGGCAGGCAACGTCGGCATAGGAACAACTAATCCAGTTAAAAAGCTTGATGTTGTTGGAGATGTAAATGCAACTAATGCTGTTTATTCAACAAATGGATATTATATTGGAAGCTATCAAGTTATAGATTCAAATAGGAATATAGTAAATGCTAATTGGGTTAATGCTACTAATTTAAATGCTAGCAATACTGTTTATGCCACTGTAATTAGAGGAACAACGATTTATCAAGGAGCTAACCAGGTTATTGATACAATAAATGCTAACGCTCCTCTCTCTTCTTCTAAAACTGGGGGTTCTGTTACCATATCTTTGACTACACCTTTAGCTTTGAATTATGGAGGTACTGGAGCTGATTTGAGCACAGCTGGTAATTACATAATTGTTAAGAGTGGTAGTTCATTAGCCGCTTCTCCAGTTGATTTGGCAAGCGGTAATTTTACTGGAGTTTTGCCTTTGAGTAAAGGAGGTACTGGAGCAAGCTTAACTGCTAATGCCGGTGGAATTGTTTATTCAACTTCTTCAGCTTTAGCAATTAGCTCTCCAGGAACCTCTGGACAAGTTTTGGTTTCAGGTGGAACAGGAGCTCCGTCTTGGACTTCAAGTTTAAGTTTATCGAGCTTAACAATGAGCGGAAATATAAACATGGGGGCAAACAGCATAGTTGGAGCTAATTGGGTTAATGGAACAAATGCTTACTTTACTGGAACTATTTATGGAAACATTCAAGGAAGCATAACACCAACTGGAAACATTAACATGCAAAGTTATTCTATTTACAATGCTTATGATGTTAACGCAACAAGATTCTTCCAAGGAAGCAATAGAGTTATTGATACTATTACTGCTGGTAATGGTTTAACTGGAGGGGGAAGTGGGCCTTCTGTTAATCTTGATGTTAATGTTAATACAGCAAAAGGATTGCAAATAGTTAACGATGCTTTAGAGACAAAAATAGGGACTGGATTGAATTATGATGGAAGTGGAAATATTTATGTTGTTTATGGAAATACTGCTGGTACAGCTGTACAAGGAAATACACAATTAACAATAAATACGGGAACTGGATTGACTGGAGGGACAACAATAACTTTAGGTTCTGGAGGAACAGTTAATTTGGGAATAGATAATACCTATGTTCCGTTTAAAGGAAATAATGAGCAAATTTCTGGTTCATGGACTTTCCTTAATGATTTAACCGTTATGAAAAACTTGAGGGTTGCTGGAAATATAACTTATGTAAATGCTCAAACTTTGAATGTTAATGGTTCTTTAATTCCTCCTTTAGATAATTGGTTTGACATTGGGAATTCAAGCAATAGATGGAGGAATGCCAGTTTTGCTGGAAGTGTTAATACGAATAATTTGATAGTTAGTGGTTATGTAAATTCAAATTTAATTCCTGGAAGTGATAATAGTTATAATCTTGGATCTTCTAGCAATAGATGGGCAAACCTTTATGCTGTTAATGTTTATGCGAGCAATATAAATGGGGGAACTCCAATCACTGGAAGTGGAGCTAGTGGTCAAGTTGCTTTCTTTACAGGAACAAATACAATTGGTGGAAGCAATAATCTTTATTGGGACAATACTAACGCTAGACTTGGAATTGGAACAAATCTTCCTCAACAAAATTTAGATGTGGTTGGAAATGTTAATGTTACAAACAATTTGTATGTTTCAGGAAATATAGGAATCGGAACAAATAATCCTCAGGCAAGATTGGATATAGAATATCTTCCAGGGAATCAGGGAACAATAGCAATCTTTGGTAGCACTTCAAGAATTCGTATCATTGATGAAGGTTCGGGATTACCAAGTGGAATAGCTGCTATTGGACCTACATATGGATTGGGTCTGTATGCAGCCAGTGGTCCAATGAGATTCTTCACTGGAGGTACTACATCAGGGTACGAAAGAATGAGAATAGATACAACAGGTAATATCGGCATAGGGACAACTTCTCCAACAGCAACTTTGCATATTAGCTCAACAAATCCTGCAGGAGCAATTAATATAGTAAATACAACAACAGGAAATAGCTTACTATTTGTTAATGCAACTTCAGGCAACGTCGGCATAGGGACAACGACACCAGTTTCGGCATTAACTATCAGAGGATTTTCAGGAGGAACTGGAGGAGATCCCCTCGCAGGTTATACACGTAATTTAGTTATAGGTGGGCCATACAATCAACCATACAATTCAGGAAATGCAACACTTTTGGAAATACGAGACTATAGCAATGATGCTGGGGATAATGTTTATCCTATTTTTGTAGCTGATGAGAACAGCAATATTGACTTTTTCTTAAAAGCAGGAACGACAAATAGTAATTCAAACGCAATTGCATATTTTGGTGGCAATGTTGGCATAGGGATAATGAGTCCTTCAGAAAAACTAGAAGTTTCTGGCAACATTAAACTTTCTGGCTATATTAATGTCGCCGGAAGTTACATAAGAAAAACTGGAAGTTCAATTGTAATCAGCGATGTGTAATTTCTGTAATCATCTACTTAGAAACATTAATAACCTCTATAAAAGGCTTATCTTTACAAAAACAGATACAAAACAGCCTATAATAATTTGAACAAAATTTTTACTATACGAGACTGCTCAAGAAAAACAGCAAAAAATGAAAAATCAGCAAAAACCAGCAAAAATTTTTGTTTTCAGCTTCAAATCCTTTCATATAATATTTTTATCACACACGCAAAAGATTGAATAATTATCCGCAATATTTTAAAACAGAAGCTGCAAACTTTCAAATTTCATAAAATTCTGTTTGGTTAGATTTTCAAAAAGAATCGCATTTTACAAGATTTATAATGTCGAACATATACTTATCTATGGCTTGGTCTGTTGAAATCTCTGATAAGGCTTTAAAGCATTTGGAAAAGTTTGAAAGAAAAATCCAAGCTAAGCTATTAGCCATTATTGAAATGTTTAAGATTTCTCCTTTTCCAAGAAATTGTGATATTAAAAAATTAGAAGGTATGGAAAATATTTTTAGATTGAGAAAGGGTAAAATAAGAATTTTGTATTATGTTGATAAGATGAACAATAAAATAAAAGTTTTAGATATCGATGTGAGAGGCAGAATATATTAAACTTTCAATTTCTTTTTGACTTCTTCGAGGCTGTAAAATTTCATTTTCCCTATATTTCTTATTACATTCTTTTCTCTTTTTGTTGGTTTAGCCGTTGGAACCATAAACTCTATCAATTTTAGTTGTAGAAGCTTCATCTCTTGGAATTCTTTTCTCATGTTTCTAATTTCTTCTAGTAATTCTTCTTTAAACTTTATCATAATGTATTTTTATTCCTTGTGTTTAAAAGTATTAAAGCAAAGTATAAGCAGCGTAAAATACTCTCTCATTACCCTTCGAGTTGACAATAGCTCTACCCTTTAATTCACTTTCAGAATTTCGATCCAGGAAAACTAACTATCAGCGAATTGTAAGCTCAATTTCTTTTTAGTTAGTTCTGGCTAGAGCTTTCATAGTTCATAACTCTCTTATAAGAAAATTATGACAAATAACAAAACTCTTTAAACTCAAAAAACAACAAGAAATACCAAAGTAATAATTTTAAATATATGCCGCTATCATAATGATAAGTTAGTGAAAATAGAAAAATCGAGGAAATAGATGTTGTTGGAATAAATGAAAAAGATAAAACAATTGTTTTTGGAGAATGTAAGTGGAGCGAGGATATAGATGCAGAAAAAGTTTTTAAAGAGATAAAAGAAAAATCAAAACTTGTTGATTGGAATAGAAATCAAAGAAAAGAAATTTTTGCCATATTTGCAAAATCCTTTGACAAAAAAATAAAGGTAGAAAATCTCTATCTTTTTGATTTGAAAGATATAGAAAATCTCCTACAGTAAAAATGTTATAAGTTGCAATCAATAAAAAGTTATAATCAACAAAGAATGGTCTTCCCATCTTATTTGAGGCTGTTTAAGTGTTTTTAATCAATCCAAAACAATAGAGTTAACATGAGCTTATCAAAAGAGAAATTGAAGACAAACTGAAAAAGTTTATTGAAAGAAGGGAAATCGAGTGTCCCACCTGGGGAAATTTATATACATAGGATGTCTTTTTTAACTAAAGATAAATTGCATACAGTAACATCTACTCTCCCCCGAAAAGATATTATAGAAGTGTAATACGTATTACATTTTAGAAGGTGAGTAAAAATGTTCATAATAAGCTTTGATTTACCAAGAGAAATGAATTCAGCAAGAGTAAGGTTATTTAGAATGTTGAGAAGTAGAAATTGTAAAATGATTCATGAAAGCTTATGGGAGAGCAATAACTTAAGAGAACTAATTGAAATAGCAAGTTTTATAAAAAGGTTTGGAGGAAGTGCAAAAATTTTAGAGGAAAAGTTCATTTTCTGATGACAACATAATAGTTGTAATTCCCTCAATTGTTCTTTTTGAATAATTGTACATTTGATGAGCTATCTCTACTAAACGCACTTTAAGAATTCTTCTCTACTAACTTTGGCCAACTGCAAAATACCTAGCAACGTTCCTGGTTTAATTTCTTTATGTAGTGGAACAACTGTAACTATTTTTCTTCCTTCCGAGAATTTTCTTAGAACAACATGGCTTCCTTTGTGTCTAGCGACTTCAAAACCGAAATTTTTAACGAGAATTTTAACTACTTCCTCTCCAGAAAGCTTAGGCAATTTCGACACGAATTGCACCCAAGGCTTTTCTGTTCTTTAAATATTCTACTATTTCAGGCATTTCTTCTAAGTAAAGTTCCACAGCTTCCTTTAGGTTCTCAATAGCTTCTTCCACACTTTTCCCTTGAGTAGTTACACCAGTAACAACTTCTTTAATTACAAACATGTCTTCTTCTTTCCAAACAACTGCTTGCAACTCCATCATCTCACTAAATGATAATTAGAATTTATATTTAAAGCTCAAGATGGTTTATATAGCAAACAAGATTGGTAAGAATTTAAATAGGAGGATAACGAATAAATAGTGAGAATTGTGGATGAAGCAAAAGAAATCTACCCAATACTTAAGAAAATAGAAAGCAAGATCCAGGTATTGAAACTGCTTATTGTGAAATCGAGAAAAGCTCCAAACAAAATAGTCAAGTTGGAAGGCGCTCTTAAGGGAATTAAAGTAAGCGAGGAAGAAGTAGAAGAGGTTAAAAACTAAAAATTTTATAAACTAAGTTGCTAATATTATTCATGCTCTCAAAAGAAGACAAAGCATTTGCGGTAGGTGTAATAGCTTTAGTAATCTCTGGCCTTATTTTCAATCTATATTTTAAAATCAGTTGGTTGCCAACACTAGCACTTGCATCTATCGTTGGGGTTATTTTGTATTTTCTCTCTTTAAAATTGTTAGGTGAGTAAATGAACAGAAGATTTCTGGAAGTTATTGCAGTTGGAATAATTTTATTAACTTTAATAGTATTGCTATTGATGTGGCTAAAAATAGTTGGCTCGCCAAGCTTCGAAGATTTTATTCTTGGCTGGCTTCTTTCACTTACAATCTGGGTTTTCAATATAAGAGAAGATTTCAAAGAGTTTAAGTCTGATGTTAATATTAAGCTCGAATTAATCTGGAAAGAGTTTAAAAAACGAAAAAAGCTTTGAGATTTTTTATCCTTTTTTGAAAATCTGCATTTATACAAGCTTGCTAAATAATAATTTTTATGAGTGAGATAACTGTTAAACTTCCGAAAGAAATAATACTTATTCTTAAGTCTAAAAACCATTAGAAAAGAAGCCAATAAAGTTGAGAGGATTGTTAAAAGGAATGAAATTTAAAGAGGAAGAAATAGAGAAAGTTAAGAAAAGCTTGTTTAAGCATGTGTATGGAGAGTAAACATGTATGTCTTTAAATTCTATAAGTGTTGAATTTACTCAGCTTAAAAAGCTTTGCCATAAGTGTTAATTCTAATTACTTCTAACTTAGTTTTAATGTCTCATGTGGGGACATTTTTAGACTAGAGATAAATTGCATACAGTCTCAGGTACTCTCCCCCGAAAGTATTTTTATATACCCTTTACAATAATTAATTAGTAAGTAGAAATTAAGATGATAATAATGAAAAATATAGAGAAATTTGAAGTAAAAAATGATGATAAAGAAAGTAAAATAAAAGTAACGAAGAGTTTGATTGTTGAATATGAGGAAAATGAAGAAATGGAAAAGCTTTTGGAAGATTTTAAGGATATGGTTAACTTTTGTATCGAGAAAGGATTGAAATATGGATGTAGTTTAAAGAAATTGCACCAAAATTGCTATAAAGAGTTAAAGAAAAGATATAATTATCATTCTATCTTCTTTCCTGAGGCTTATAGAATTGCTCAATCAATAATAAGAAGCTGGAAAGCTAATAAAGGAAAAGAAAAACCAGTAGCGAGAAAAAAGTTACTTAGATTGCATAAGGCTATTTTCAAAATAGATTTAGAAAATAGTCAACTAATAGTTAATTACAAGCCAAAACAAAAAATTTATCTCAATCTGAAGCTTTCTGATTACCAAAAACAGCAAATTAAGAGTGCAAGTGAAATTGGAGAAGTTTTGGTTAACGAAAAACATGTTTACATTCCTCTAGCTCATGAAATTAATTTAACAAAACCAGAAAAGTTTGTTGCAATTGATGTTAATGAGAATAATATAGCTTTTGTCTCTAGCGATGGTAAATTTGGTAAAATAGTTACAGGAGTAAAGGAATTAAAAGTAGGATATGCAGAAAAGAGAAGGAAAATTCAGAAAATTAGAAATAAAAGAAGGAGAGAAAGATTGCTGAAGAAATATAAAGAAAGAGAGCAGAATAGAACTAAAGATGCTTTGCATAAAATTAGCAAGTTTATTGCCGATAACTTTAAAGGTTATGGCATAATAATGGAGGATTTGAAATGCTTGAGAAGAACTGTTAACAGAAAAGTTAAGAAACTGAATAAATACAATCATAAAATACAAAAAGTTAGTGTGAATAGCGACTTTCTCAAATTCAGATTGAATTCTTTTCCTTTTAGAATGATTCAGTTTTACATTCAATACAAGTCTTTGTTAAATTCTTCTCCAGTTTATTTTGTTAATCCAAAAAATACTTCTAAAATTTGTTTTAGATGCGGAGGGTCAATTAATTCCTCTAAGTATTGTCCTAAATGTGGGTTAGATCGCGATATCAACGCTTGTTTAAATTTACTGAAAATGTGGGGATTGCCCCCTCCTGAAAGCCTCTTCAATGCCAATATGACTCTATCTCTAACGATTAAAATAAAAGATGAGGAAAAGGTAGAGGATTTAAGGAAGAGGAATTGGGGGCTATACAAAAGATTCTAAACAAAAAGCTTAAATACCCTAACAACAACACTATAATATGAAAAAAATGGCATTTAAATAGCAAAAAAGTGATAGCATGAAATCTAGCAAAAGCGTTTCGCTTGACATAAAATACTGGCAAGCTTTAGAAGAGTTGAGAAAGAAAAAGGGGTTGTCTTCTCTTTCCAATGCCTTGGAAGAAGTTTTGAAGGAGTATTTTGGTGAGGAAAAATGAAATTAACAAAAAAAGAAAAAGAGGCTTTGGAAGAATTCGTTGAAGCTTGCAAGAAAAAATTAGGGGAAAGTTTAGTTTCCATCGTTCTCTTTGGCTCAAGAGTTAAAGGTTATGCGAGAGAAGATAGCGATTATGATTTATTGATAATTGCAA
>Ga0078972_1016613_pt1 | contig 10841 bp, 7 predicted proteins | sample YelNatPaOPGAMG01_FD_67568 | JGI IMG/M metagenome (GOLD analysis project Ga0078972, IMG submission 67568) | Hot spring thermophilic microbial communities from Obsidian Pool, Yellowstone National Park, USA - OP-RAMG-01 (SPADES assembly) (version 2) | ecosystem: Environmental > Aquatic > Thermal...
AGAGAAATGTCACAGGATAAAGATTTAAGATTGAGAGTTTCTTCTTTATTGAAATTAAATGTGGAAGAGAAATTTAGAGGGAAGAAAGAAAATATTATAAAAATTGCTCATGATGCCTTATATATTGCAAAAATTTCTTCTTATGCTCAGGGATTTGCTCTTTTAAAAGCAGCAAGTAATTTCTATAACTGGAACTTAAATCTTGGAGAAATTGCAAAAATCTGGAGAGCAGGTTGCATTATAAGAGCACAATTCCTTGATGAGATTACAAAGGCATATAAAGAAAATCCAGAATTACCCAATTTACTTGTTGATAAGAATTTCTCAGAGTTTATTAAAAAGAATATTAAAAAACTTGCAAAATTCATTGAAATTGCACATAAAGCAGGAGTTCCAGTTCCAGCATTTTCAAATTCTTATGATTATATTTTACAGATAACAAGCCCTGTTATGTTTTCTGCTTCTGTAAGTGCATTACAGAGGGATTATTTTGGTGCTCATGGTTATTTTAAATTAAAAGGAATTGATAATCCTGAAATTTTAAAGACACCAGAAGGCAAGGAGAGAGAATTCCATACAGAATGGCTTGTTGAAGGAAGGCCAGAAAAAGAAGTTACAAAATAATTTTTATGAGTAAAATTGATGAATTTTTAAATCTTATAAAAAAATCAAAATATATAGTTGCCTTTACAGGAGCAGGAATATCAGTAGAAAGTGGAATACCTCAATTCAGAGGGAAAGAAGGTTTGTGGGAAAAATATAGTCCTGAAATTTATGGAACCTTACCAGGTCTTATTTTTCAGTTTTCCATATTTCCTTCAAAAGTTGTTCAGTTTATTTATGATTTCACATATCCAATTTTGAATGCAAAACCAAATATTTCACATATAGCATTATCAGAACTTGAGAAAAAAGGATATTTAAAATCAATAATAACTCAGAATATTGATAATCTTCATCAAAAGGCAGGAAGTAAAAATGTTATTGAATTGCATGGAAATTTTTATAACTGGAGATGTAAAAAGTGTGGTAAGAAAGAATTTATTGATGAAAAAAGATTGATTGAGTTTATTGAAGGGATGAGAAAGATTAAGGGAAAAAGAAATTTGATAAGATATATTTTAAATTTTGTAAAATGTGAGTGTGGTGGAAAAAGAAGACCTGATATTGTATTTTTTGGAGAATTATTACCTGAAGAGGAATTCAGAAAGGCAGAAATTGAAAGTAAAAGAGCGGATTTATTTATAATTATTGGAACTTCAGGAATTGTAAGACCTGCTTCTGGTCTGCCTTATATTGCAAAAGAGAATGGTGCAAAAATTGTTGAAATAAATCCTGAAAAAAGTTATTACAGTGATATTATAGATTTAAGATTTTTCAATTCTTCAGCAGTGATTTTTAATTATATTATTAACAAAATTTAAGAATATCAATCAAGACCTATTGCTTTCCTTAAAATTAAAATCACATCTATTATATCTATTTCACCATCTGAGTTCATATCAGAAAAAATTGGAGTTGGGATATCAATTCCTATTGCCTGTCTTAAACATAAAATAACATCAAAAATATCAATTGAATTATCTTCTGATATGTCTCCTTTCTTTATTAATTCATATGAAACAAAAAATGAGTTATTTTTTTCATCCAATTCTTCAATTTTATTTTCTTCATCTACAATAATATATAATGAGTTTTCTTCAAAGTTAGAAATTTCAAAAATCAGGTCAATGCCTCTTCCTTTCTCCAATTTTTCCAAAATTTTTTCTATTAATATTTCATTTTTGTCTCCTTTTTTTATTCTTACACTTACATTATTACAATCGCAAGCCCCTTCATTTCTAATCCTTACATTTAACTTCAATTGATTATTTTCTATCTTTAATATTGAAACACTTTCAACTTTAATATCCGGTAAACATATTTTTAAACTTGCTGTATTATTGAGTAAATTTCTATCCTGTATTGTATTTTCAGGGTCAACTTTAACTTCTATCAAAATTGGATTATCTGTTTGAGGGATAATGTATTCAAAATATACCTCTTTTAATTCCCCTGGTTTTATTATTTCATTAAAAATAATTTTTCCAATTTCATTTCCATTTGCTAAAAAAACTATTGGGAAATTGGTTAAAGGATTATTCCCTGCATTAAAAAGTGAAACATAAAAACTTACAAAATCTCCAGGTTTTCCGTTTAAAGGTTCTATTTTGAATTCTTTTATACCAATATCATTTCCAAGTGTATATTTAATGAAATAAAGGTTAGAAGAGATTATAGATGGGACTTTAAAGGTTAATTTTTTACCTGATTTTATTTCTTTTGTTAAATCCTTTGTCTCAACACTTTGTCTTAAATAAACACCACATAGAGTATCTTCTCCATAGTATGAAAAACTTATCCATTTTTCAATTTCAGAATCAAATGTCAAATTTTGTTTTTCACTCCAAATATTTAATACAGGGTCATAAGATAAAACAAATATATCTGATGTATATTCTGAAGGTTCAACCCATATTAGTGAAATTTTTCCATTTTCTGAATAAGTTGTTTTAAAATCTGCAATATTTGTTGTATATCCAGTTTGTTTAATCAATTTTTTATTTTCCATATCAAAATTATCAACTTCCCAAATTGAATCATCCTTAAACCATACCATTTTTATAACTGCTCCTCCATTTAAAGGAATAAGTTTTGGATTTGCATCTATTGAATTATCATTTGTTAATCTCTCAGGATTTAACCACCTTTCATTTTCAAATCTTAATAGATATATTTCTCTATCATTTGAAGTTTTTGTTTCTCCATCAGTATCACAATCAAGAACAAGAAAGCCATTGTTATTTTTATATAATAAATCCATCTTTAAAACAGGAAAATTAAATTCACATATTTTTTGTGGATTTGTCCAGTTTTGTCCATCCCATTTTGAATAGTATAATTCATCAGGTGAATTTTTATCTGCCCAATATTTATTACCTGTATTTTCTATCCAGACACACATAAGGTCATTTTTATCTCCACTCAAAATAGGGTTTCTATCGTAAAATGAATTATTCGTTAAAACATAAATATCTTTCCACTTTCCATCATTTTTATCATATTTACCAACCATAATTTCAAGTTTTGAAATCATATCATTTAAATCTGAATTTTCATTTAAAACTTCTTTTACATTTTCCCATGCACATATTGCATCTCCGTCATCAAAAACAATTATATCTGGGTGAAAATCAGAGGTCCCATCATCATAAACCGGCACTGGATTTGACCATTCATTTCCATTATAATAAGAAAAGACTGCCATTGTTCTATTTAAAGAGGTTCTATCAGGATTATCATATAGATAAACAAGGTATAGATTTCCATTCTTTGAAGATAATTTTGGCTGTGGTAATGGAAATATATTTGATTGCAAAATACTTTTATAAACAACATATTCTTTTCCATTTTCCATTCCTTTTGTGTAAATTCCTTCCTTCCCTCCATTAAATTTTCCATAATCAAGTTTTAAATAATCTCTACTTACAGGAATCCAATTACTCAATTTTGTTTTTTTCTCATATTCTTTATATTTCCCTTCGTAAAGAACCCATTCCCATTCCAGTAATTCACTTTCCTGCTCCCAAATTAAAAAATAAATTGTATAACCTGCTTTAACTACTATGGATACCTGTTTTAGATTGGGTGGTGTAGGATATTGAAGTTGTATATCAGCACCTCCACTTAACCATCCTTCCACTGAAAGGACATCTGAAATACCTGCACCAAATATTCCACGAACAGAGGGTTCAATATCAAAAATCCCATTTAGTTGGAGTGGTTCAAAATTTATAATATTCAATTTTGTATCTAAATCTAAAAGAAATGCTCCTTTAACATATATAGGAATAGGAACTGGTATTGGTAAATAAATTGGTGGAGAAGATATATTTAAATTTGTTGTCATTCCTACATATCCTCCCCATTTCCAGTTATTTAAATTTGAAAGATAAGTTCCTGTAATTCCTACATATGGAGTTATTTCAATATCAACAGGACCTATATTTCCTGCAGGTATTGGTTGCCAGTTTAAAAGTGAAAAATCTAAATTATTTCTTATTATTTCTCCTTTTATTGGTGGAGTGAAAAATATATTTAAACTATTTCCTCCAAAAAATGGTATATCTTGTGGTATTAAATTTGATGATAAACTTTCATTTATAAAAGATAAATTAAAAATCGGAGATAGTTGATAATAAAAACTATTTCCTAAATCAACTGGCTGAAAAGATGCTGAAATTGGTTTTTTCATCACAATAAAATAAAAAATCTTTTCATCCGATTCATTTCCTTCTCCTGAAATTGCTTTAACTTTCAAAATATCACCCAAGGATAATTCTCCAACATCTATTTTAACAGAAGGTGGTGCAGGGTTATTTTCATCTATTTCAAATTCATAACTTTTATTTAATGTTTTAAATATCACTTTATAAGGCGTGTAATTTGCCCAGTCAATTAATGCAATAAATTCAACTGGAAATGATGTGTCTTTCAGGAAATAAAGAGTTCCATCATATTTTGTATATACATCAATTACCTGAATTTTCCCACCACTTGAACTTGGATATAATATAAAATCTTTTACATGATTTGTAGAGGGAAGAATGTTAACAGTTTGATACAAAGTAATATAACCTTCCTTGGTAACAATTGCTTTATATTCTCCAATGCCTAACCAATCAATTTTATAATATCCATTTTCATCACTAACGGCATCATAGCCCCCCAAATCTGTCAAAAATACTATCCGAACATATGGTATAGGAAGACCGGTTGCACCATCATAAACTTTACCTTCAATACTTACTCCTTCTTGTATAAATCCTCCATTTCCATAAATATAAATTTCTCTCTTTCTATTATCAGAAAATGGGATGATAATTTTTGTTTTTTTATTTCCAAGAGAATTTGGTTTAAATAGAACTTTAAAAATTCTTGTTTCTCCTGGTTTTAATATTTTATAAGAAGCATAATCATCAACTATAAAAAATTCACTTTCTTCTTTTTCAAAAGAAATTTTTCCGATGTTTATATCTTTTGAACTTGAATTTTTCACATAAAATGTTTTTATCATTGCTGAACCAGGAGCAGTTAATGGAAATGAAAATGGATTTGGAGTAACTATTAACTCAAAAAGATTCAAATAACCTTCTCCATTTAAACCAAGAACTCTTACAGGAGACCAACTTTCAGAATAAGTTCCATTTCCAAGTTGTCCTGACTCATTATTCCCTATAGCCCAAACACTTCCATCAAATTTTAAAAATAAATCAAAAGAATTGATTCTCCATCCAGAACCATTTCCTGCTGAAACAAATAAAACACCATCTAAAATTTTTTCAGGTATCTTACCATACTCCTTCCCTGTCCCCCAATCATAATAATAATCTCCCCACCGCCAAGCACTTCCATCAAATTTCACGCCAATAGTATGAGTGAAAGCGCCATCAACCATATAGGCAGAATCAAAAAGAGTTGAGGTTGGTTCATCGTAGCACTCTCCCCCAGCAACTGTTCCTATTCCCGATTGTGCGTAATTATTGTCACCCCATGCCCACATCTTTCCATCATTTTTTATGGCAAGTGTATGATGTGCTCCTGCAGAAACAAATATAACATTTGTAAGTGGAATAGGACCGTAATAAGAGTCATTTGAGGCGGGCTCTTCTGGAAAATATTTACTAAAATAAGGTGAGGAAGGAATAAAGCCAAGGCCTAATTCGCCGTAGTCATTAGACCCCCAACACCAAACGGTTCCATCATTTTTTAAAGCAACTGAATGAAATCCACCTGCAGAGACCATTTTTATATTTGAAAGTTCAAAAAATTCTTCATGAGGTCCTTGTTCATCATACCATGAATACCTTTGCATAACTTTCATAGGATAATTTATTTTTTCTATTCCAAAGCCAATTCCAAGTTGTCCCATAATATTTAAACCCCAGGAATAAACAGTTCCATCCTCTTTTAAAGCCAACACATGAAAGTCCCCTGCCGAAATCATTTTGATACCTGACAAATAACCAATTCCATTTTCTCCTTTTACCTTTACAGGTAAATTCCTATTTTCATATGTTCCATCTCCAAGTTGTCCAAAATCGTTTCTACCCCAGGCATATACAGTTCCATCTTCTGCTAATGCCACTGAAAACCCTCCACCTGCAGAAACCATTTTTATATTTTTTAAAGGTGTTTTTCCATCAGGAGATAAAACTTGAACTGGATAATTTGAACCATTATTTGTCCCATTTCCAAGTTGACCAAAACTATTATCTCCCCAGGCATATACAGTTCCATCTTCCTTCAATGCAAGAGAATGAGAGGAAGTTCCATCAGTGTCAAAATAATAATATTCTCCAGATTTCAAGTATCTCCAATGTGCCCCTAAACATCCTCCTGCTGAAACCATAGGGATAGGAGAGGCAAAAGAAATATTGATTAGTGAAAAGATGAAAAGAAAATAAATTTTTTTCATTTTTCCCTCCCTTTTTAAAATTTATTATAATATTTTTTTTGAAATTAAAAAAGACATTGTAAAATATTATAATGAGAAGAGTTTACATTGGAAATAATTCATTGAGAATAAAAGAAAGATTAATTTTTGGAGGGGAGACATATCATTATCTTAAAAATGTTTTAAGATTTAAAAATGGGGATAGATTTATTGGTTTTGATGGAAGTGGAAAGGAATATGAAATTGAAATTTTTAAAATAGGAAAAAATGAAATTACAGGGAAAATTGTTGAGGAAAAAGAACTTTATTCTACTGAACTTCCTTTTTATTTAAATCTTTTTCAATGTATTCCTAAAGGTGAAAAATTTGATTTTATTATAAGGGAAGCAACTCAACTTGGAGTAAATAAAATAGTTCCTGTTATAAGTAAAAGGGTAATTGTAAAGATAGATAAAGAAAAAATAAAAAGTAAGTTAAGAAGATGGCAGAAAATCGCAGAAGAATCAGCAAAAGTATCAGGCAGGACATTTGTTCCTGAAATTAAAGAGTTGGTTAAGTTTGAAGAATGTGTAAAGGAGGAAAAAGATTTTGGTTTAATTTTCTGGGAAGGTGAAAGGGATTTTACAATAAAAGATTTTATAAAGGAAATTAAAGGCAAAGAAATTAAAGGCAAGAAAATTAATGTTTTTATAGGACCTGAAGGTGGATTTGATGGAGAAGAAATTGAAATTGCGAAAAAAAATAATTTTTTTACTCTTTCTCTTGGAAAAAGGATTTTGAAGGTTGAGACAGCAAGTATTGTTGCAATAGGTATATTGATTTATGAACTTGAAAATTTATGAAAATGCCTTTATATTTAATTTTCTTTACATCTTTTTTAATAGGTCTTTCAGGAGCATTAAGTCCAGGACCACTTCTTATAGTTACGATTGATGAGACAATTAAAAAGGATTTTAAAGCAGGACCATTAATAATAACAGGTCATTCATTCCTTGAACTTTTAATGGTTATAATTTTGATTTTTGGTTTAGGTGATATATTAAAGAATTCAGAAGTTCAGAAGTATATGAGTATCTTTGGTGGTATTTTTCTTATCTACTTTGGAATTTCCACTTTCTTTTCAAAATATGAATTTAAAAAAGAAAATTATGGAGATTTCAAATCAACAAAAAATTATATTTTAATCTTAAAAGGGATTTTTATAAGTTTGAGCAATCCTTACTGGACTGTTTGGTGGATTACTGTTGGACTTATCTATCTTTCTTTTGCCTTACCATATGGATTTTGGGGTATTTTTTTATTTTTTACTGGACACATATTATCTGATTTTTTCTGGTATTCAACTGTTTCTTATTTTATATATTCAAGTAGGGAAATTTTTACTTCAAAAATAAAATATCTTTCTTTTTCTCTTGGTTCATTTCTTGTTATATTTGGCGGTTTTCTTATTCTTAAAAATTTTATTTAGATTTTCCGCATCTTGAGCATATTTTTAAACCTGTTGAATCAATAACAAAAGTTGAAATTTTCTCTTCACAGTTTGGACACTTTTCTCTCCAGACAAATTCAATAGGCGGCTTACATTTTATCTCATTTCCACACCAGATACATTTAATTCCATCATCAAGAATTTTAAAAACCGCAATATCACTTTTTGTGCACTTACAATATAACCCTTCAATCCTATCTTTATAAATAACAGTCATTTTATCCCCCAACTAATTTATACCATATTTTGAATTTTAATGCAAGGTAATGTATAATCTTAATTTACAAAAGGAGGAAAAAAATGTTTGAAATAAGTGATAGATTGAAGAAAATTCCGCCTTATCTTTTTGTAGAAATAGACAAAAAGAAAAAAGAATTGATTTCAAAAGGAGAGGATGTTATTGATTTTGGAGTAGGTGACCCTGATTTGCCAACTCCAGAAAATATTATTGAAGCAATGAAAAAAGCAGTTGAAAATCCTAAGTTTCACAGGTATCCATTTGGAAAAGGAACAAAGGAATTCAGAAAAGCAATTTCTGATTTTTATAAAAGGAATTATGATGTTGATATTGACCCTGAGAATGAAATATGTGTTTTAATTGGTTCAAAAGAAGGTATTGCCCATTTCCCATTATGTTTTATAAATCAAGGCGATATCTCACTTGTTCCAGAGCCTGGGTATCCTGTTTATCATATTGGAACATTAATTGCCGGTGGAGAAAGTTATTTTTTGCCTTTAAAAAAAGAAAATGATTTTTTGCCGGATTTAGGAAAAATTCCAGAAAATATACTTGAAAGAACAAAAATACTTTATTTGAATTATCCAAATAATCCAACTGGCAGTTTTGCAAGTAAAGAATTTTTAACTGAAGCGATAAAATTCTGCAAAAAAAATAATATTATCCTTGTTTATGATGCTGCTTATTCTGAAATTTATTTTGAGGAAAGACCTGTAAATATATTTTCAATTGATGGTGCAAAGGATGTTGTTATTGAATTTAATTCTCTCTCAAAAACATATAATATGACTGGCTGGAGAATTGGGTGGACATGCGGAAATTCATTTTTAATTTCAGCACTTGCAAAAATTAAAGAAAATGTTGATTCAGGAACTTTTGAAGCAATACAATATGCAGGAATTGAAGCACTTACCGGCTCACAGGAATCTGTTGAAAAGATGAGAAAAATTTATAAAAGAAGAAGAGATATTTTTGCTTCTGGATTAAATGAACTTGGATTTAAATTTAATTTGCCAAAAGGGACATTCTATTTCTGGGTTGAGGTTGGAGGCAGTTCAATAAAATTTGTTGATTTTTTGCTTGAAAATGGTAAAATAGTATCAACTCCTGGTGTAGGATTTGGCCCTTCAGGTGAGGGTTATGTAAGATTTTCTTTAACAATTGATGAAGAGAAAATAAAAAAAGCAATAGGAAGAATGAAGGATATATGGCAAAAATAGGAATAGTAGTTGATATTATAGAGAATTTAAAATATGTTGAAGAAATGGAAAAAATTTTTGATGAATTTGGTATTTCTTATGAAACAAAAGTTCTTTCAGGCATGGATACACTTGAACCTGTTTATGAGTTTATTGAATATGCAGAAAATAACAAAATTGAAATTATAATTGTTCTTGCTGGTGTTTCAACGCACTTACCAGGGATAATTGCTTCAAAAACAATAATTCCAGTTGTAGGAGTTCCATTGCCCTCAAAGGATATTGCGAATACAGATACAATTTTTTCAATGATTCAAATGCCTGAGGGAGTTCCTGTTGCCTGTGTTTCCTATGGTAAAGCAGGGGTAAAAAATTCAGTCCTTTTTGCACTTGAAATTTTATCTTTAAAGGAAGAAGGAATAAAAGAAAAATTAAAAGAGTTTAAAGAAAAATTTGTTTAAAAAAGGAGGTTAATATGGCATATGCAAGGTATAAGGATGGTTTAGAAGTAAGTGAAAAGATTTTTAAGGTTCTTGCTAAATTTGCTCCTGATGGTGTTATGGATGTATTTGCTTCAGACCAGCACAGTTCTTATCTTAAACTTACAAATTCATTTTTAAAACATATAGGAGAAAACAGGGAAGCAAATGATGAAGATGTAAAGGAAGTTTGTAAGAGATTTGCAAGACATTTAAGGGGTGAGGTTACTGCTGCATTATTCAATCATCTTGCTATTTTAACACCTGGATTTAAGGAAGCACTTGGAGAAAATATTCTTCTTATTGGACGACTTGAACATACAAAACCAGTTGAACTTGATGGAGGACTTGGAAAAGTTGCACGCTTAGCAATTGAACCAGAAGAAATTGCTGACAAAGTAGATGCATTTAAAACACTTGTTTATTTAAATCCAGACCATAAGGAAAGTTGGGAGAAAAATATAGAATGGTTAAGCAGTGTCTTTGAAAAATGTAAGAAACTTGAAAAGCCACTTTATAATGAAACTTTACTTGCAGATTTGCCTGGAGAAACAAAACTTCAGAAAGCAAAAAAATTACCTGAAGCATTGATTAAAATGGCAGAAGATTTTTCACCACTCGGTCATTTTTATAAAACACAGGTTCCAGTTTTATGGGTAGAAGAGGATGGAAAAATTGTTAAGGTTTGTTCACCAGAAGTTGTAAGAGATGTTACCATTGAAATGGAAAAAATATCACCAAGGCCTTTGCTTTTGTTAAGTGCAGCAGTTGATTTTGAACAGTATGCAATTCAATATGGAACTGTCTGTGATATTGTTTCTGGACCTATGTGTGGAAGAGCATATTTTAAGGAAGCATTTACAGACCCTGAAACAAAGGACTGGGATACACTTGAAAAATCATTTGTAAAAATTGCAATTCCAAGGATAAGAATGATAAG
>Ga0078972_1016616_pt1 | contig 10838 bp, 11 predicted proteins | sample YelNatPaOPGAMG01_FD_67568 | JGI IMG/M metagenome (GOLD analysis project Ga0078972, IMG submission 67568) | Hot spring thermophilic microbial communities from Obsidian Pool, Yellowstone National Park, USA - OP-RAMG-01 (SPADES assembly) (version 2) | ecosystem: Environmental > Aquatic > Thermal...
CGTGGAACGTCGGCTGAGGACGCTACGCCCAGAGCGACCTCGCCGCCGGGGACAAACTCGGCCATCCGGCCCTCCCTTGACCCGAGATATCCCGAAATGCCCTGGGACCTCTCCGTCCCCGGCTATTGGGAAGCGGACCTGGTCCATCACTGTGGGGTCAGCGCCTCCGGCCTTACCCTGCAGGTGGTCGACATCGCGACCGGCTGGAGTGAACGGGCAGCCCTCCTGGGACGTTCCTATCGAGCCAGGTCCCTCGTATCTTGCGACGCCTGCCATTTGCCGTAATCGAAATCCACCCGGACAACGGTAGCCCATGCCCACCTCCTGCGTTTCTTCGGTGAAGCCGTCCACGGGGTACGCCTTTCCCGTAGCCGGCCCTATTGACAACCGCATCGTCGAGCAGAAGAATGGCTCTCTGGTACGCTCTTTCCTGGGATACGAACGGCTCGATACGGTGGCCCAAACTCTGGCCCTGAACAGGCCTTGGGGTGGTACTGCAACCTCTTCCAGCCGGTCCTGCATCTCCAAGAGAATGCCGGCTGAGGGGAACCGGCCGGCCCGGATCCCTTGATCGGGCACAAACTCCCTTTGAGCGTCTTTGCGCCACGGGGGGTATCTCCCCAGAGCGACGGCAGCACCTGGAGGCTTTGCAATCCTCGCCGGTTGCGCCAGGAAATCTATGCCCTGGTGAATGACCTGCCAGGGGCTGTCCCCGGTCAGCCGGAGGACGTCTTTCAGACCTTGAAGGAGGTGGCATTACCCTAACATCAATTAAGGAGCGCTCTGGTAACATTATCATCTGACTTGACGCGCCCGGGTTGACAGCCGGCCGATGGGAAGGTATACTGGGGAAGTCGAGGCTGATGAGGATTGGTGGCGAATGGAAGCAGCGCCTTTTTCTCCCGGCGGGGTTGTTGCGGTCTATGGGCATGTCTGGGCCCTGGAACTGCTCCGGCGGCAGATGGCCCAGGGGAAGGTGGCCCACGCCTACCTTTTCACCGGTCCGGCCCAGATCGGCCGGGGGACGGTGGCGCGCTGGCTGGCCCAGGCGCTGCTCTGCCAGGGGGAGCCCCCGCCTCCCTGTGGCCGTTGCCCAGCCTGTCGGAGGGTGGCGGCGGAGGCCCATCCCGACCTGCATCGGCTCCGTCTGGACCTGCAGGAGGGCAACCGGCGTACCCTGGGCATCGAGGCCATCCGGGAGATGCGGCAGGGCCTCGCCGAGCGCCCCTTTTACGGCCGGCGCAAGGTCTACCTGATCGAGGATGCCGAGTGTATGACCGTGGAGGCGGCCAACGCCCTGCTCAAGACGCTGGAGGAGCCGCCCCCTTTTGTCGTGTTGCTCCTGGTGGCCCTCTCCGACCACCTCCTCCTGCCGACCATCGTCTCGCGTTGCCAGATTTTTCCGCTACAGCCGCTATCCCCCCGGGAGGTTCGGCAGGCGTTGGTGGAACGTTGGGGGGCTTCGGAGGAACAGGCCGGCCTGCTGGCCTCCCTGAGCCGGGGCCGGTTGGGGTGGGCCGTCCAGGCGTTGGAGGACCCCCAGGTGCTTCGGCGCCGGGGGGAAAGCCTGGAGGCCCTCCGTCGCCTGATGGGGGCCGGCCTGCTGGAGCGCTTCGCCTTTGCCGAATCCCAGGAGCGAATCTGGAGGCAGGGCAAGGCCGCCCTGGTGTTGGAGATGCTCCAATACTGGCAGGAGTGGTGGCGAGACCTCTTCCTGGTGGGCCAGGGATGTACGGACCTGGTGGTCAACCGGGACCAGGTGGAGGCCCTGGAGGGCGCCGGCCGGCGGATATCTCCTGCATCGGCCCTGGCCTTTCTCTACGCCCTGCGGGCCACCCAGGAACGGTTACAGGAGCAGGTCAACCCCCGCCTGGCCCTGGAGGAACTGCTCCTGCAACTTCCGGGTGTGGAGTAAAAGTTTCCGGGAAATCCGGAGGAGGATACGGTGCCCCGAGTGGTGCTGGTGCGTCTGCGACATCCCGGCCGGCTGTATCACTTCGAGGCCGGCGAGTTGGACCTGGCGCCGGGAGATTGGGTGGTGGTCGAGACGGAGCGGGGCCGGGACCTGGGCCAGGTGGTGCTTCCCCCGGCCGAGGTCCCCGAGGAACAACTTCCGGAGGAAGTGAAGCCGGTGCTCCGGCCGGCCGGCGAGGCCGACTTCCGTCGGGCGGAGCGCTTCTATGGGAGGGAGGCGGAAGTCCTGGAGCGGACGCGGGTGCTGGTGGAAGAACGCGGCCTGCCCATGCGCCTGGTGACGGCCGAGTACACCTGCGACGGTCGCCTCCTCACCATCTACTTCACGGCGGAGAAGCGGGTGGATTTTCGGGAACTGGTCAAGGACCTGGCGCGGGAGTTCCATACCCGCATCGAACTGCGGCAGATCGGGGCGCGGGACGAGGCCCGGCTGCTGGGGGGAATCGGCATCTGCGGCCGGCCGCTCTGCTGTGCCACGTTTCTGCACGATGCCCTGCGCATTTCGGTGCGCATGGCCAAGGACCAGGACCTGCCGCTGAGTCCGATGAAGATCTCGGGGGTGTGCGGCCGGCTGCTCTGTTGCCTGAGTTACGAGTGGGAGCAGTACCGGGAGATCAAGGCCCGGCTTCCCGCCGTCGGCGAGGAAGTTGTCACCCCGAACGGCCGGGGCGTGGTCACCGCCGTCAACGTGCCCAAGGAGACGGTCTCGGTCGAACTGCGGCCGGGCATCACCGTGGAGGTTGCGGCCCGGGACCTTTCCCGCCAGCCGGGCCAGGAAGGGGTGGGGATCAAGCCCACCCCTACGGCCCAGGCGATATGTGCGGGGTTGCCGGACGAGGAAGGTTTGGGCGAACTGCTGGAGGAGGGGGAGGAACTGGTGACGGTGATGGCGGAGGAGGCGCCGGCCCCGGAGCCGAAGAAACGCCGGCGTCGGCGGAAGCGCCGGCGGTCCGAGGAGCCGGCCGGCGGAGAAAGCCGTCCCCCGGAGCCGCCTCCGGCCCAGGGCCGGCCCTCCCCTCCGGAGGCCGCCCTCCCCAGGCCGCCGGCCCGACGTCGCCGGCCGCGCCGGAGGCCCCCCTCCGAGGCGTCTCAGGGTCGTTCGTAGTCGGGCGCGAAGCGAAGCGGAGTGCCGTTGGGGGGTTCCAACGCCACTCCGCGTGGGGGAGACCTGGGCGGGGCACCAGGCCCATCCCTGGGGCAGGAACGAGGCCTATCCCTCCAGTCTCTGGAGATGGTCCAGGGCTACCTGTCGCCAGTAGGGGTCCTGGCCCCGCTCCAGGTAGGCGCGGAAATCCTCGGCGGCACCGGCCCGGTTCGGCGGCCAGGCATACCAGCGGGCAAAGGCGCGGTTGAGGTAGGCGCGGGCCATCTGGGGAGCCAGGGAGATGGCCCGGCTCAGGTCGGCTTCGGCCTGGCGGTGGTCGCCCAGTTCGCGCCAGTAGAGGGTGCCGCGCCAGTAGTAGAGGTAGGGGTTGTCCGGGTCGTGGCGCAATCCCCGGCTGAAGCAGGACACGGCCAGCCGGTAGGCCCGCTTCCAGGCGAACTGGTTGCCGAAGGAGCGAAAGAGCAGGCCCAGGTAAATCCAGAAGGTCGCAGCGATCCAGGAGAAAGGCAAGGTCCGAACCCGGAATCAGAGGGGTAGCGGTTTCCCGACCCCTCGCTCTACGGCCAGGGCATAGACCCGGGCGGCGGTGGCCACGTCCTGGAGGGCCAGCCCCACCGACTTGAAGAGGGTGAAAGTGCGGCCGGCCACCTGCCCGGCAATGACCTGGCCCAGTTCCCCGTGGATGTGCTCCTCGGTGATCCGGCCCTCCTGGAGGGGTTGCGAAATAGTTGACCCAAATCTTGACAAGCAGCGTCTGATAGGGTATACGATAATCGGTTCGCTCCTTACGGTTCGGCCGGTTCCGGCGGCGAAACCCCCGCCGGAAAGGGTCCATGCCTGACCTACACCGAATCCACGGGTTTGCGGAGAACTGGCTGTGTGCCCTCCAGGACGCATGGCCGACTTCGGGCTGGGTAATATTTGTCCATATCCCGGAGAACGGCATCCATGGTGCCGCCGATGTAGGCGGGCAACGCCGCCGTGGACGCGGATGGTCGTGCGTAGCGGCATGTTCCCAGGGCCTGCTGGCGGAAGGTCTCCTCGACGGCGGCCATCGCTTCCGACATCGACAGCAGGTCCTCAACGTCCTGACGGGTCAGCCCATGGGAGAACTCCTCTCACGGTGCCAGGGCCACCGCGTCCATCGCCACCCGGGCCCCACGGGGCAGGGCGGATACGGCCACGGCAGCGCGGGCCGGCGCCTCCCGGGGGAAGAAATCCCCGTAGACGGCATTCATCGCGGGAAAATCGGCCATGTCCTGGAGGTAGACGGTCACTTTGACCACCCGCTCCAGGGAGGAGCCGGCCGCCTCCACAATGGCCTGCAGGTTCTCCAGGACCCGCCGGGTCTGGGCAGCGATGTCGTCGGGGGCGACCAGCGTTCCGCTCGATGGGTCCAGGGGAATCTGCATGGCGGTGAACAGGAATCCCCCGGCCACGACCCCCTGAGAATAGGGGCCTACGGCAGCCGGTGCATGGGGAGTGCTGACCATCTTTCGTTCGACCATCGTTCCTCCTGACAGACTGGAATTCATATCCCCCGCACCTCCACTTGGCGGAAGTAGGGCCGTACCCGGTCGGCCACTTCCCGGAGGCGTTCAGGAAGGTAAGGTTGGGCCTGTTCCAGGGTCGGATCCAGGGTGCCCCAGGGGCGAAATTGCTGCAGGACATAGAGGGGAGGGGCGTTCCCGACCAGGCGGGAGAGAAAGTCGGCAATGGCCCCAATATCCTCCTCTGTAAGGAGGCCTGGGACGACGGTGGTGCGGAATTCGTAGGAAAGGCCGCTATCCTTCAGCAGGGCGATGCTGCGGCAGATGGGGGTGGGGTCCAGGCCCGGCCGGCCGGAAAGGAGGCCGTACTTCTCCGGCGGGGCCTTGATGTCCAGAGCCACATAGTCCAGCAACCCCTCCTCCAGAGCCTCATCCAGGACATCGGGAAGGTATCCGTTGGTATCCAGTTTCACGGCCACCGGAAGGCTCCGAAGCCGGCGAAGGAAGGGCAGGAGGTCCGGCTGCAGGGTCGGTTCCCCGCCGGTGAGGACCACGCCGTCCACCTGGCCGCGCCTTCGTTCCAGGTAGGCCCAGACCTCCTCAAGAGGAAGCGAGGGCAATTCGGCCGGGCGCAACACCAGGTCGGCGTTCTGGCAAAAGGGGCAGCGGAAGTTGCATCCCCCGGTGAAGAGGACGCAGGAGATATGGTCGGGGTAGTCGATGAGCGAGGTACGGACCCACCCTTTGAGTTCCATAGGGGGCACCGGAGGCGAAGCGGGCGAATCAATCTTCGTCCTGATGGACCGCCTCGGGAACGCGGAAGGTACGGCGTTCCTTGAACTCCTGCTGCTTGCCCCGATGCCAGTTCTGTACCGGGCGCAGGTAGCCGACGATGCGGGAATAGACCTCGCATGGGATGCGCCGTTGAGGTGCCGCTTCGCCATGCTCACTACGAACGTTGTTTTCCATGGAATACCTCCGTTTCATACTCCATAGCGGGCCAGTTCCTCGGCGGTGTGCTCATAGGGGCAGTAGAAGTGCTCTCCGGGGATGTAGCCGTGCACCGGGCAGATGCTGAAGGTGGGGGTGATGGTGAAGTAGGGCAGGCGGTAGTTCTCCGTAATCAGGCGGACCAGGCGGCGGGCCTGTTTTCCATGATGCAGGCGTTCGCCCAGGAAGATATGGAGCACGGTGCCGCCGGTATAGAGCGTTTGCAACTCGTCCTGATGTTCCAGGACCTCGAAGAGGTCGTCGCTGTAGGAGACCGGGAGGTGGGTGCTGTTGGTGTAGTACGGGGTCTCCGGGGTGCCGGCGGTTCGGATGTTCGGGTAGCGTTTCCGGTCGGCGCGGGCCAGGCGGTAGGAGGCCCCTTCGGCCGGCGTGGCCTCCAGGTTGTAGAGGTTGCCGGTCTCTTCCTGAAAGCGGGAGATCACCTGGCGCATAAAGTTCAGGGTACGGACGGCCAGGGCCTTTCCTTCGGGGTGGGCAATGCCCACGCCCAGCAGGTTCAGGCAGGCTTCGTTCATGCCCAGAAGGCCGATGGTGGAGAAGTGGTTGCTCCAGTAGGCCCCGGTCTGGCGCTTCACCGCCTCCAGGTAGTGGCGGCTGTAGGGGTACAGCCCGCGCTCGGTCAGGTTCTCCAGCATCTTGCGCTTGATTTCCAGGCTGGTGCGGGCAATTTCCATCAGGCGTTCCAGCCGAAGGTGGAAGTCGGCCTCGTCTTCGGCCAGGTAGGCCAGCCGGGGCAGGTTGATGGTCACCACGCCGACCGAGCCGGTCAGGGGAGCGGCGGCGAAGAGCCCGCCGAGGCGTCGGCGAAGTTCACGGTTGTCCAGGCGCAGCCGGCAGTTGTGCGTGATCAGGCCGTTGGCGAGCTGAAAGAGGTGCTCTTCGGAGTCCACGGCGAAGCAGTAGACCAGGCCGTCGTGGTCCAGTGGTCGGATAGACACGACCGGATACCACCAGAAGCCGTCCTCGTAGAAAAAGTGCCGGCCGTAGGAAGTGCGGTTGTGAAACTTGAGCGTGAAGGCTTTTCCTTCATAGCGCCCTGCACGTGCATCTCCCTGGAGGTCTACCCGGTAGCCCAGCCCCAGCAGGCCGCAGAGGATGGCAAAATCCCGACACAGATGTTCAGAAATGGTATAGATGCGTCCCCGGTTTCCTCCGTCGGTGGCGTACCATCCATCGAGGATACCCCGCAGGAAATTGTGACCCATCTGGAAAGCGCGGGCGGTCAAAGCCTTTTGGGAAGCGTTGCGTCCGGCGACGAACTGGGCCATCCAGGCTTCGGCGACGTTGCCGCTGCCGCCAACACGCAAGAGGACCACCTGGCCCTGCTGCGGCTCCTGCGATACAGCGAAGCCGTTTCGGGTGAAGAAGTTGTGCAACCGGCGGGCCACCCTGGCCTCTTTGCCCTCGTTGTTCAGTGCATAGTTGAGTGCTCCTTCGTCGTACGAGCCGTCCCCCAGAAAGGCCCCCACGGCGAAGCCGGCATCGTAATTGTCCTGTTGGTCACCAAGCGGGGTGGCGTTAAAGGGAAGATACATTCCTTCGCGGATCTCGGCGGCGGTGAGTAACTCGATCGGCCGGCCTCGGCCGCGTTTCACCGGTTGCTCATGGCGGAGGTCCAAAGCCACACGGGTCCCATTACTGAGGGTAAATTCGCGGCAACCTTCCGTCGGCACAGAAACGACCCGACCAGGAAGCCATCTCCCATTGAAAAGGACCTCATACTGTATCCCCTCCCTGGCGGTATGGTATACGTCGTGGATGGTCCGAACGTGAAGTTGCCCCTGGCGGCGGCCCCGCACGATAACTTCCGTATCCGGATGCAGGGGACACATACTCCGGGCATCCTCGGGCCGCATATCGCTGTTGATATAGTTGCCCCAATACGGAATCCCGTACCTGGCCGTCATATCCCATATCGGCTCCAGGGCCGGATTCTCCCAGTTGAAGTCGCGGGTGATGTTATAGGTAGGAATGGGGAAGGTGTTATGCACCAGGATTTGGTTGGCCAGAAAACTCTCAGAGTCAGTGGAAAAGTCGTACACCATGCCTGTGGTTGTCGGCTGCTTCTGAATCGACCGAACCCGCAGAAAGATCAGGTCTGCCTCCACCAAAGATTTCAATGCAGGCGACACCACGATGCCCATCTGTTCGGCATCCCCTATGATACGGCGCGCGCCCTCAACCGAAATGGTCTTCTGGGTAGCGATGCCGTATCGGGCCTTGATACGCCGCAGTGAGTTTCGGTAGCGACGGTTCTTGGCGTCCCGGTACACCGGTTCACGTTCCAGTATAGCCTTCAGAACAGTTTCCAACCCTGAAGCAACGATGGGTATTCGACCAATTGTGCGATGCTCGCGTCCGGCTAACTCCTTGTCCCACAGGTTGACACGATAGACCTTGCGTCCATTGTCCCGGACGTATTCCGTCCAGGTATGGGCAATTCCCAGTTGCTTAAGCAGGGTCGAGATACCATAGGCGACCTTGGGGGCGATCGTGGATGCAAAAAGTCCATTTCCCTTACAGGAAGCATCTCCGTTGAAATACCCTCTGAGAAAGGCCCGTTTCAGGTCATCGGGCAAGCCAAAGACAAGCGCCGGCACTTGTCGCTCGATGCCGCCCGCGATACCAAACACATCGAGAATAATCCGTCGCAATAGTTTGGAATGAGCTCTCACTTCAACCAGATTTCGCCCCGGCACCTCGCGCACCAGCGCCCTGGAAAAGGTGCCGCACAGCCATCCGGCGATCCGAACGGCCAAGTCTCGTTCCTTAGTCAAATTGAAGCCGAGCGAAATGCCCCCACATTTCCCCTTTTCTGCCGAACCCTCGGCGACATAGTAGCCTAAAAATTCGAGCAGGGATTCATCCACGCGGATCGTATTGGGGATTAGGGTATTCGAACCAGACAAGCCAATCTGGGAAGATGCAAGGTCGAGTTTATCGAGAATATCGACGACGTGGTCCAGAGGAATCACCGCAACCTTGTAATTGTATTGCGTGTGTCCCTGGGCTGTGCGGACTTCATAAAGCGGCTGGCCATCTTTGTACCTGGCCCCATGCAAGTAGATGCCTGTGGGATTTATCTTGGCCAACGCGGGAGCCAGCGATATCTCAGAAACATTTTCTTGCCCCAACTGCAGTGTTCGGGGAGAGAGTAGATAGTCGCCTGGTTCGAGGTGGCCCGCTTCACAGGCGACGATTTCACCGTTTCTGAGCACCAGGACAGAGTGAGCCGGGGTAACGCTGACATTAAAGCCGCCCACCGTGGTTATTTTTAGCACTTGGTCGGCGGGATGCCGAACCAGATAGCGGACCCGTTGCCAGCCAACCTTCCCTTCCTGGATTCCGATTGTCTCGATGCCAAGGTCGCCTACATCGAGCACTTCCGCTTGGTTATGCTCGATCCGCGATGGCGATGCGGTAGCCATTTTGCCATCAATATATTCCCCAATCGGCACCAGGCGCACCTCCCCTTTCTCGCGCACCAGCACGTAGGAAGCATAATCTACACTGAACACGCGCCCTCGGGCGTCTCCCTCCAGCATGATCTCGGCAAAGGCGCGGTTGAGCAGGTCCATCTCCGGCTGGAATTCGCCATAGGTGGCCTCCTGCGGCTTCCCGCCGATGATGACCGGCTGATCGCGCAGGGTGGAGGGAGGGGTCAGGTCCATGGTCAGGTTGGTGAACGGTGTCTGGAAGCCGACCCGAGTGGGCACATTTATGTTATATACAAACTCCTGCACGGCCTGCCTCACCCCGGCCTCGTCCAGACGGTCGTAGCGGATGAAGGGGGCAAGGAGGGTATCAAAGTTGGAGACGGCCACGGCCCCGGCCACCTCGCCCTGGAGGGTGTAGAAGAAGTTGACCAGTTGCCCCAGGGCGGTGCGCAGGTGACGAGGGGGGCGGCTTTCGATCTTGGCCGGCACCCCGCCAAAGCCGCGGATGAGGAGGTCCTGGAGGTCCCATCCGGCACAATAACTCGAAAGCATGCCCAGGTCATGGATATGGAGGTCCCCCTCGATATGGGCCTTCTGCACTTCGGGGGGGTAGATTTTGTGCAACCAGTAGCGGGCGGCGATGGAGGAGGCCAGGTAGAAGTTGAGGCCTTGCAGGGAATAGTTCATATTGCTGTTTTCGCTGACCCGCCAGTCGGTCTGGTCCAGGTAGTCGTCCACCAGTTTGGTCGTGTCGAGGAGCATCTGCTCGGCCGCCCGGGCTTCGGCCCGTTTCTGGCGGTACAGGATATAGGCCTTGGCTATCTGGGGATGGCCGGATTTGATGAGCACCTCCTCGACAATGTCCTGGATTTCCTCCACGTGGGGAGGTCGTTCCTCCCGACCGAAGCGTTCTTCCAGGATGCCGGTGACTGCCCAGGAGAGGGTCTCGGCCCACTGCCGGCTCTCCCCGTTTCCCACCGCCCGCGCCGCAGCGTAGATGGCGTTCTCGATGCGCTTGCGGTCGAAGGGAACCCGCCGGCCGTCCCGCTTGATCACCTGGTCAATGCCCATCAATGCCTCCCAACAGGTAGAGGTGGTCCTCGAACTGCCCGTATAGTGTATACAATTTTCTGGCCGTTTGGAGGGGAAAATAGCCCTCCTTACGCAGAGAATCGGGGAGCGAAAGGAAGAGGCCGCCCCATTGGATGGCTGCCCGCAAGTCCTCGCCGACAGCCCTAAATATAGGATGTTATGTGCAGATATACCGCTATATATTGTGTTTCCGTCGGCGGAGACGATGCTCTCACGCCGGCCTGGCCTGTTCGGGAAATCGCCCCAGTGCTTGAAGCATTATAGCACAAGATGGCCGATTTGTCCAGTGGAAAAATGGTTACAGTTGAATGAAGGGGACGGTCAGGGCCCAGGGCCCAGGGCTCAGGGCCCAGGGCCTACCGCTCCTGCGGCACATAGCCTACCAGGAAGTGGTGACGGTGCACGTACCCGGCCGGCCGCACCTCCACCGTCCGATGGGTCGCCTGCACCTCCCGATGCACCAGACAGAGGTTGGGCCTGCGGCCAAAACGCCGTATATACCGCTCCACCGCCTCCTCGATCTTTTCTTCCACCGGCTTGCGCGGGTCGGCATCGAACCAACCCAGATAGACCACCTCCAACGCCTTCTGTCCTTCGTCCTTCATCTCTGTTCCTCCTCGCCGACGATGGTGAACTCCCGGCCGGCCCGCTCCCCCAACGGCATCCGCCCGTACCCCAGCCCGCCGGGGAGCATCTCCACCCCGCGCCCGCTGTTCACCACCACCACCG
>Ga0078972_1016617_pt1 | contig 10837 bp, 10 predicted proteins | sample YelNatPaOPGAMG01_FD_67568 | JGI IMG/M metagenome (GOLD analysis project Ga0078972, IMG submission 67568) | Hot spring thermophilic microbial communities from Obsidian Pool, Yellowstone National Park, USA - OP-RAMG-01 (SPADES assembly) (version 2) | ecosystem: Environmental > Aquatic > Thermal...
AGAATGTCGCGGGGAGAGTTGGCGTGCCCCGTGGTCAGCGACCCGTCATGTCCGGTGTTCATGGCCTGCAGCATGTCCAGGGCCTCGGCTCCTCGGCACTCGCCCACGACGATCCTGTCGGGGCGCATGCGCAGCGCGTTGATCACCAGGTCTCGGATCCGCACCTCCCCCTTCCCCTCAATGTTGGGCGGCCGCGACTCTAGTCGAACTACGTGCTCCTGTCGCAGCTGAAGCTCGGCGGCGTCCTCGATGGTGACTATCCTCTCGTCGTCGGGGATGAAGCCAGACAGGATGTTGAGCAAGGTAGTCTTGCCGGACCCGGTGCCGCCCGAGACGATGATATTCAGCCTGGCCCGCACGCAGGCCTTGAGGAACTCGGCCAGCTCCGGGGTAAGGGTGCCGAAGCGGATCAGATCGTCCACCGTGAGAGGGGTCTTAGCGAACTTCCGAATGGTGATGGTGGGGCCCACCAGCGAGAGGGGCGGGATGATAGCGTTCACCCGCGAGCCGTCGGGAAGGCGCGCGTCCACCATGGGGGAGCTCTCATCGATGTGCCTCCCCAGGGGAGCCACGATCCGATCGATTATGCGCATCACGTGTTCGTCGTCGTCGAACTCCACGTCCGTCTTCTTCAGCTTGCCAGCCTGCTCTACATAGACGGCCTTTGGGCCGTTCACCATGATCTCAGAGATGGACGGGTCCTGCAGGAGCGGCTCGATGGGCCCCAGGCCGCGGATCTCCGCGTAGACCTCCTCGAACAGCCGCAGCCGCTCGATCCGCGTCAGGACGATACCTTCCTGCTCGATGACCTGGTCGAACAGGAGCTGGACAGAATGTCTGACCTGAGCCTCGTTGGACAGGTCGCTCTTGGGGTCCAGCTCCGCTATCACCTTGGCCTGAACCCTGGCCTTGAGGTCTCGAGACACGCTCTTCCCGGCGTCGGCGGCAGGCGTCTGCGCTGGACGCCTAGACAACGGGTCCGCAGCCGGGGCAGGAGTCGCCGGCGGGACCATGGCCGAGATGGAGGTCTGTATAGGTGGTGGGGTGTACCCCTCGATCCGCTTCAGCAGTCCCATTAGCTCACCCCCTTCCTAGAGGCGAATGGTGTGAGGACAGGCAGACGAAGCTTGCCGAGCCCCAGACCCGACTTCGCCTCGCGCTCTTCCAACTGCCCATCGGCCTCGCGACTGGAGAGAGCATCCATGTCTGCTTCGGTCAGCACCAGCCTGGCCAGCTGCAGGAGCGCCTTGGATACCGCACCATCCGGCTGAGAGAGGACCACGGGAACCCCCTGGTTCACGGCCGTGGTCATGAGCTGCCAGGCGCTGGGAATGGAGGCGGACACCTTGAACCGGATGTTCTCCTCTACGTCCTCGGGGCGGATCCCGGCTGAGCTGTCAGCGCGGTTCAGCACCAGGGCAAGCTTCTCCTGGGGGTAGTGGAGAGCCTCCGCTACCTCGAGAAACATCCTGACGTTCTTTATGGAGGGAACCTCCAGGGTGGCCAACAGGATGATCCTCTCAGACAGGTCCAGAGCCGCGAGGGTGCCATCGTCGAAGCTGGGCGCCGTGTCCACGACCACGTAGTCGAACTGTGCCCTCAGATGCAGAAGGAGGGTGCGCAGGTGTTCCGCCGTGACCAGCTCCGCCAGCTCGGGGCGGGGCGGGCTGAGCAGGACCCGAATTCCTGAGCTGTGTCCCACCAGTATCCTATCTAGGGTCTCCCTATCCAGACTCTGAATGCTGGGGATCAGATCGGCGATGGTGGTTCTGGTGGAGAGGTTCAGCATCACGGCCACGTCGCCGAAGGTGAGGTTGCCGTCGACCAGGGCCACCTTCTTCCCTGTCAAGGTGCGCAGCCCAACAGCCAGGTTCACGGCTACGGTGGTTCGCCCCACGCCACCCTTGGGGCCGAACACGGAGATCAGCCTTCCCGACGTCGTGGGCTCCGTCTCGGCTGGAGATGCAGGGGCGGCCGGCCTGATGGCGGCTGCCAGCCGGGCCCGCTTGTCGGCGGCCAGCTCGTATACATGCCTTATGCTTCCCGCCAGCTCGTCGCCAGTGAAGGGCTTCACCAGGTACTCCCGGGCCCCCGCCAGCATGGCGCGGCGGAGATAGTCGGGCTCCCCCTGGACGGACATCATTATCACCTCGCACTCCGGAACGGAGGCCGAGATCGCCTCGGTGGCGGCGATACCGTCCATCCCGGGCATGTTGATGTCCATGAGGATGACGTCCGGTCGCAGCTCCCTGGCCATCTGGATAGACTGCTGGCCGTCGCCAGCCGAGCCGACCACCTCGATGTCCTTCTCGAAATAGAGGAGCTTGGCTATGCTCTCTCGTGTGTCGGCGAAGTCGTCCACGATCAGGACCCTGATCTTCTGGGTCACGGGTTACCTCCGTACCTTGCGGCCCAGCCTCAGCTGTTACTGAAGGGGTTCCGCCAGGGTGAAGCGAAATCTCCGAAGAACGTAGGCGGCGGTTACCGCATCGGTGGAGGCGGGTTCCTTGTCCGATGGGTGCCGGAGAACCAGGTCTATGGTTCCGCCCGAGTCCTTGGCCCACTTCAGCACCAGCGCATCCTGATGGCTCACCTGGAAGGTGATCCCCTTGCCCTGGGCGGTCGCCGTCTCGGCCTGCCCCGGTGCGGCGAAGCTGCCGACGCGCAGCACCTCCACGTTTTGCAGCAGCGTCTGGGTCACCTGTGGTAGGGAGGTGGCCTGCTCTCTGGCAGGCTGGCCAGGGGACTGGCCCTGCTCCCGGGGGAGGGGAAGAGTGAGGAGCAGGTCCACCCGGTCTCCCGGACGGATTGCCCCAGAGGCGGTCAGCAGGTCGTTGCCCGGCAGAGAGACCGCAACCATGCCGTTCTGCAGGGTAAACGCAGGGCCGGTCTTGCCGCTGCTGTCCGCCAGCTTCGATTGGATGATCACCTCGTTCTTGTAGATCCTGGACAGGGGGTACTTGCCAGCGACGGTCTCGACCTTGGTGGCAGCGTCGACCGGCACGACCTGGGCGGGAACCTTCGCCACCATAAGAGAGGCGGCGGGGATGGCCACCCTCTCGGGCAGGTCTGTCGTGGCTATGACCACGTCCACCGTTGGGGTCCGTCTGGCGACCTCCGCTGCCTCCTCCACCTGGAGGTAGACCATCACGCCCACACCCAGGGCTGCCAGGATTCCCAGTGCTATTAGGACCACTCCAAGACGCTTTCTGTTCACCCGCATGCCCCCCAGACCAGGTGACCTGAGCTACTACCAAGTAGCGCTGCCGATGATAGGAAGGACACCGCGACGCCGCAATAGGAGATTGGTACCAGCCTTTCCAGACCACAGGACCCGCCCTTCCAGGCGGGTCCTGCGTGACGCCGTGCGCTAACCGCGCGGTCACTTGGTGAGCTGGGTGGCGGCGTTGGTGAAGACAGTCTCCACTCCGCCCCTCAAGGTCACGAGCGCCGCGACCAGCACGATGGCCACCAAGGCGATGATGAGACCGTACTCCACCATCCCCTGACCCTCTTCCCTCGTGGTCAGCCGCAGATAAGCCCTGTTGATCCACTCCATCATTGCTCTCCTCCCTCAGTCTCTCGGCCTTCCGCTTCGAGCTTCTCTTTCCGCGGCCCCCGCCTTGTGCCCCTTGGTGGGGACCGTTGTGGCCAGAACCAGCGTAGCGATGATGCATCGGGTGATCTTCATCAACAATAGGAATATAGTACCAGTTCATTGGCGGCTATCTGGTGAGTTGAAGAGCGGCCCGGCTGTAGAGTCCCTCGACCGCATCTCCGAAAACGGCCACAGCGGTGACGAGCGCCAGGGCCACGAAGCTGATGACCAGGGCGTACTCGACCAGACCCTGACCCCGCTGGCCACCTACGGTCGCCCAGATGTACACCCGGCCCACCAGATCGCGCATTGGGTGGCTCCTCCTTTCCCCGCTCCAGGGAGCGGCCGTGCTGTGGATGGCTACCCGCTTGGATGGGCGAATGGTGCGGCTTTCGCGTGGGAGGGACAATAGGAGGATGGTACTAGTTGATCACTACATGGAGACCGGACGGCCGGAGCCTTCCGAGTCCCGCCAGATGCTTCGCCTTGCGCCCGCTCTGGCGGTCCACATGGCAGTCAGTGGGAGGAGACGGACACGGTGATGGTGCAACCACCACTTGGCCTGCTAGTGATCTCCAGATCGGCCCCAAGAAGCTCGGCCCGGAGTCGCATGTCGGCCAGTCCAGATCTGGACATGACGGATGGGCGGGACAGGGCTGCATGGACGTCGAACCCCTGCCCCTGGTCGCTGACGCTGGCGACTAGTCGATGCTCCTCGAACCGGAGGGTGACCGTCGCCCTGTCGACCCCGGAGTGGCGAGCTGCATTCAGCAGCCCTTCCTGGATGATCCGAAAGACGCCCAGCTCCAGATCGCGCGGCAGCCTTCGCTCCTGCCCTTCCACGCGCAGCTCCACCTCCAGACCGCCCGAGGAGTGCCAAAGCTCCACGAGACGGCGGACTGCCGCGGCGAGCCCCATCTCACCTAGGGATGGCGGGTGCAGCTCGTGGACCAAACGCCGGGTGGCACTGAGGGCCGCGGCCGCTGCCCGCTTCAGACCGGCCAGCTCCTCTCGAGCCTTGACGATATCCACTCTGGCAAGCCGCTCGCACACCTCGGCCCGGAGGATGATGTCGCTTAGGGCCTGCTCGGGTCCATCCTGCAGCTCTCGAGACAGGCGATGGTACACCATCTCCATGGACGGCAGCACGTCGGCGGCGGATACCGCTGCCATGGTGCCTTCCTGCGCGCTGTCAGCCTCCCGCACTGCTGGCGCCCCCTCCTCGCCATCGGAACCCCAAGATGCGATGGCGTCGAGGAACCCTCCTAGCAGCTGCTCGGTCCTCTCCAGGTTGGTCTGCCTGCTCCGAAGCTGCTCCAGCTGGCTCTGCATCATGAAGAGGCGCATCTGGGCTTCCTGGTAGGATGCGAAGCGCTGCTGGATCTCCTCCCGGGAAAATGCCTCGATGTTGGCCTGAACCTGGCGCATCTGGGAGGAGAGTTCACGGTTGCGCTGGGAGAGGCGGTCGACCTCGGCCACCGCTTGCTTGATGAGGAGGGCGAGCTCCTTTCGCTGTTCTGCTACAGCAGCCCTCTCCCGCTGATAGGAGTCTATCAACGAGTCGCGTCTGCTGCCGGCTCCGGATGGTGTAGTGTCGGTCATGGTCTATGCGGGGAGCTCCTCCATCTTTATCCAGCCGTGTCGTATAGCGTAAACCACCGCCTGGGTCCTATCGTTCACCGCCAGCTTTCGGAGGATGGAGGTGATGTGGTTCTTCACCGTCTGGTCGCTGATCTTGAGGGCCCGGGCGATCTCCTTGTTGCTGTTGCCCATGGCGATCTGCTCCAGAACCTCGATCTCGCGGTTTGACAGGGGGATGTAGATTGAATCCAGGTCGTCATTCCCTCGGTCTTCATCCCCGAACCGTTTCAGGAGACGGGCCGCCACCGCTGGCTTGGAGAGCACGCTCTCGTTGATCAAGTACTCCCCGTGATGAACCCTGCGGATCCCCTCCGCCAGCTCAGCCGGACCCAGATCCTTCAAGAAGTAGGCGGCTGCTCCTACACGGATGGCGTTGAAGAGCTGTTCCTCATCGTCGTAGGCCGTCATGAGGATGACGGCGGTTCCCGGCAACGCCCCCTTGAGCGCACGAGTGATCTCCACCCCATCCGGGCCTGGGATGTTCACGTCGCTCAAGACTACGTCGGGGGCCAGCTGCTCGGCCATCTCCAACGCCTCCTCCCCTCCAGCGGCCTCGCCCACCACCTCTATGTCGGGCTCGGTCTCCAGGGCGAATCGCACGCCCTGCCGGAATAGGGGATGGTCATCCACTATCAGGATGCGGATCTTCTGCTGTGTCGACGTCTTCCGTGCCATCATCATCGCCGCCACGTCCCATCGCCTGTTGCTGCGCTCGACAAGCCCGTCACGGTGCTCGCCGTGGAGTGCATGTCTGCGGCCTATGGATCGGTGCCTAGGGGAACGGCCAGGCAGACTCTAGTCCCGGCGCCCGGTGCCGACCTGATGTCGAGCTGCGCATCGATCAGTTCCGCCCGCTCGCGCATGCTGATCAGCCCCAGGCTGCGCGTGCGGCGGGTCGCCACCTCGGACATCGCGAACCCCCGCCCGTTGTCCTCGACGCACAGCCTCAGCAGGTGTCCTTTCAGCTCCCCGCGCACCACCACCCTTGTGGCGCCTCCGTGCTTCTGTACGTTTTGCAGCGCCTCTTGCACGATCCGGAATATGGCCGTCTCCTTGGAGGCTGGGGGCCTCTGTTGCAAGTTCGGCAGGTCTGCTTCCACCGCGATCCCAAAGTGCTTCTCGAACTCCAGCAGGTAGTCCCGCAACGCCCCGAAGAGCCCCTTCTCTGCCAGAGCGGGCGGTCTGAGGTCGAAGATGAACCGCCGGACCTCCGAAAGCCCATCCCTCATCTCCGCCTTCAGCCGCGCGAGCTGTTCGCCCAGGGCCGAGGGGTCCCTTTCCGCTACCCTCTCCACGAACTCCATTTCGAATATGGCGTTGGCCATCACCTGGGCTGGGCCGTCGTGGATCTCGCGGGCCAGGCGTATCCGCTCCTGCTCGTAGGCCTGCAGAACCCTCTCGTGAAAGTCTGCCTGAGGTTCTTCCTCCTGGCCGAGGAGCGAGCCGTCACCGCCGTCGAGGATGCGGCTGCTCTCCGTCTCCAGGTGCCTGATGGCGGCGCTCAGCAGCCGCACCGCGCGCTGCAGCCGGTAGACCTTCTCCGCCAAACGACTATGTTCCTCGCGGAGGTGTGCCTCGTGCTCCAGCAGACCTGCCCGCGCCTCCAGGTTCGCCATGGGCATGGCATCGATCTCCACGATGCCGGCCTGGGAGTTCAGCAGACCTGCCAGCTCGTCGAGGGATCGCCGGCACTCCTCCCATTCCTGCAGCCGATGCTGATAGAGGATTCGGGCCTCCTCTGACAGCGCGTGAAGCCTCCGCTGCCCCTCGCGCAGCACGTCGTGTGCGGCGGTTAGCAGTCTTTTATCCTCTTCTTCCAAGCTGATCACCGATGGGAAGTAGGGGACTGGCGCTCTCTCCGGGCGAGTATAGCATCGCGTCTGTCGGAGCGGCAAGGCTAGCTACCCCTTCTAGGCTCGAAGTGCTACAATCTCTCGGCGCGTGCGGCTTTACGCCGTGAACAGCCAGCTATCAGCTCTCTCAATGTATATCGGCAATCATCTCGCCTTTGTTGAGTTGCACTGACAGGAACCTGCCGGTGAGGATTCGAATCGCCCGTTCCATAGATGAGGGTCGGCAGCTGCTGAGGGCTGGTCGGAGCCTGGATACCCTTTCCGCGCCTCCCAGCCTTGCGGCCAGGATCGAGGCGACCTTTGGCGAGCGGCTGACCCCGATGCAGGTTGTCGAGAGGATCGTCCAGGCGGTGAGGGATGAGGGCGATGTTGGCCTCGAGCGATTTTGCCGGCTGATCGATGGCCAGTTTCCCTCGCCCCTGAGGGTTGACCCCCGTGAGATGGTGGCGGCCAGGGAGAGGATCCCGCCCGAACTGGCGGGGGCATTGGAGACGGCCGCCCAACGGATCCTGGAGTTTCATCGTGGGTCGGTCAGGCGTTCATGGTTCGAGACCTCTCCAGAGGGGGTCTTCGGGCAGATCGTCCGCCCCCTGGAGAGGGTCGGGCTGTATGTGCCGGGGGGAAGGGCCGCCTACCCGAGCTCTCTGCTGATGTCGGCCCTTCCCGCGAAGGCCGCGGGAGTACGGGAGGTGATCGTGGCAACGCCCCCAGGCCCCGATGGGCGTGTGCCCGATGTGGTGCTGGCGGCGGCAGGCTTGATCATCTCCTTTCCCTTGTGGCTCCTCATCGCTGCCGCCATCAAGGCCGAGGACGGGGGTCCTCTCTTCTATGGACAGGAGAGGGTGGGCCGGGGGGGACGGATCTTCCGGGCCTACAAGTTTCGCTCCATGATCCCCGATGCCGAGGAGGGTCGGGGGCCGGTGCAGGCCGCTTACGACGATCCCCGGGCCACCCGGGTGGGGAGAATCCTGCGGGCTACCGCCCTGGATGAGCTGCCCCAGCTCTGGAGTATCCTGGTGGGAGACATGAGCTTCGTCGGTCCGCGGGCCCTGCGGCCCCGGGAGATCGAGGTGGATGGGGAGGGGAAGGCGGTTCCCCTGGAGTCCATCCCCGGCTATCAGGAGCGGCTCCGGGTCCGGCCCGGGCTGACCGGCATCGCCCAAGTCTATGCCCCCCGCAACCTGCCCCGTCGTCACAAGTTCCGCTACGATCTGCTCTATATCAGAAAACAGAGCTTCTGGCTCGACCTCAAGCTTATTCTTGCCTCCTTCTGGATCACGGCTCGGGGCAAGTGGGAGAGCGAGGAGGACAAACTCTGAGCTGATGGGCAGCCGAAGGGAGCTAAAGGGAGCCAAAGGGAGCCAAAGGGAGCCAAAGGGAGCCAAAGGGAGCCAAAGGGAGCCAAAGGGAGCCAAAGGGAGCCGATAAGCCACCCAATGGGCGCGTGCTATGAGCATAAAACATGAGCATTCACAGACTGTTTGTGATATAAGCCACAATACGGTAACACGGTTACAAGACAATCAGAAGTCAATAGATGCAAGACCCAGCAAGAGAGGCGGCACTAGGACAAGCAGCAGTAGGTTAGGTTGATAAGCAGCAGTAGGTTAAAGGATAATCGAGATTGAGATAACTGAGATAACTGGATAATTGATAATTTTGATTTGACTCCCCGGGGGTAGGCCCATGTATCAGGTGGTGGTCGTGGGCGGGGGTCCGGTGGGAAGACTGGCCGCCCACCTGGTTGCCGGAGAGGGATTGCAGTGCGCCGTGGTAGACGACCACCCTTGCCCCGATCACGCCGTCACCTGCACCGGGATCGTGGGGACCAATACCTTCCGCCAATTTGCCCTCCCGCCAACCTCCATTCTGGGCGAACTTCACGCCGCTCGCATCTTCTCTCCCAGCGGCTTTACCTTTACCGTATCCTCATCCAGAACTATGGCCTACCTGCTGAGCCGAGAGATCCTGGCGCGGGACCTTTACCGCTCCGCCCTGGAGCAGGGGGTCCACTTTTATTTTGACTTCCACTGCTTGGCGGTGAAGGTGAAGAATGACCGGGTAATCGTTGTAGGCCGCTCCGAGGCTGGTCAGCGGGAGGCCCTGGAGGCTCAGGTGGCTATCATCGCTACCGGAGTCCACAGTCATCTCACCCAAATGCTCGGCCTGGGCAGGCCCTCCTCCATGCTGGATGCAGCCCAAGTGGAGGCAGAGATGGAGGGGCTGGAGGCCGGAACGGTGGAGATCTATCTGGGGAGGGGGTGGGGAGCGGCCTCCTTCGCCTGGGTGGTGCCTGTCCCCGGAGGCAGGAGTCGCATCGGGATCACCACTCCCGCGGTGGCAGCCCGGCATTTGAAAGGCTTCCTGGCCTCGTCCCCCATAGCAGGCCGTCTGCAGAGGATCTGCGGGGAGATGCGCAGTCGCCCCATTCCCTGGGAGCCGTTGTCGCAGACCTACGGAAATCGGATCCTGGTGGCCGGAGATGCCGCCGGCCAGGTGAAGCCCATCACCGGCGGGGGGCTATACTTCGGGTTCATCGGCGCAGCCGCGGCGGCCCAGACCGTTGCCGAGGCCTTCCGGAAAGGCGATTTCGGGGCGCCATCGCTCAGCCGATACGAGCAGAGGTGGAAAAGCAGGATCGGCCTGGAAATCAGTACCGGAGCATTCTTCCGGCGCCTCGCCTCCCGGCTGACCGATGAAGACCTGGACGCACTGGTGAAAGCCTGTCGGGATGACGGGCTGGCGAGGATCTTCCTGCGGGCCCAAGATTTCGATCTGCACAGCAAGGTCGTCTTCGCCCTTCTCCATTCCCCCTGGGGTCACCTTTTCCGCAAGTCGTTCCCAGACAAATAACCATCCGCCTCCCAATCCATTTATCAATCCAGTATCGGGCCTGCTCTCGACATCGCGGTGCCATGGGATTATAATGGCCCATCATTGGGATTAGGGGGAACGAAAGATGATAGCTCAAGGTCTGGAGGTTCCCCCAGAGATTCTGGATTATGCGCGGCTACTCGACCTATACTATATCCCTCCGCGTTATCCCAATGGATTCGCGTCGGGTAAGCCGGCTGACTATTTCACCGCGGGACAGGCGCGGGAGGCCGGAGGCCCTGCATGCGACGGATCAAATCATCCGGTTCTGTGAAAGCCATCTCCCGGATCGCGCTGAAGCGATCGGGCGATTGCGGCAGGTTGCCCAGGAGGCACTGTCCTCCTTTCCGCAGATCCTCGAGATTCGACTCATCGGCTCCCTCGCGACCGGCACCCAGAACGGCACCCAGACCGGCACCAGCGATGTAGACCTGCTGATCCTTCGGGACGAGGCTGCGCAGAGGCCAATCGAGGAGCTAAAGCCATACTTCCTTTTTCGGGCCCGTCGGCTCGATGTGGCCCTGGATGTGCTTCCGGCTGGGCCTATGCCACCGGACGAAGTGGAGAGATCCTGGGGAAAGACCCTACTGGTGGCGGCAAGGGAATCTGGAGTCGAGGGAATCTGGCAGCGGAAAAAAGGGCAACGAGGAGGGAGAAGACGGAGCCTGAGCGGGCTAAAAGGACGGTCCTGATAGTAAACCGATCCCCCGTCTCATCTTACCCATCTCATCTCATGGACGATTTGGGTAGGACCAATATGGATCTTGTCGATCTGATTCAGCAGGGGAAAGTTCGCCGGTTTTTCAGGGCCACGCGCAAGCTCGAGGCGCCGGACCTGTGCTGCCACATCACGCAGCGCGCGGCTGGAAAG
>Ga0078972_1011849_pt1 | contig 10836 bp, 7 predicted proteins | sample YelNatPaOPGAMG01_FD_67568 | JGI IMG/M metagenome (GOLD analysis project Ga0078972, IMG submission 67568) | Hot spring thermophilic microbial communities from Obsidian Pool, Yellowstone National Park, USA - OP-RAMG-01 (SPADES assembly) (version 2) | ecosystem: Environmental > Aquatic > Thermal...
ATTATATCACCTTCAAAGAACTCTTTATAAGCCTCTACGCTTTGAGCCATATTATCTCACCATTTTAGAATTGAGCGAATTCTAGTTTCCATTTATATACTTTTTGGGTTATAAATGGCCGAAAGGGAGTTTTATGTCGGCAAAACCGTTCTCCCGTGAACTTCATTCAGCACTTCGGCTAATGCGAGGTAGACAGCGCTTAGTCCACAAATTACGCCTTCAACTCCTATCATGATGGTGAAAAGTTCCAAATCTGCTGATTTTAGTGTTGTATAGGCTAGAACTGCTGATTTTGCTGTAAGCAAAAAGAACAGTATTGCTAGGCTCATAAAGACAAATTGTAACGTTCTATTTGTTTTTAATGTTCCAAAGAACATGGCGAGGGTGAAGATTCCCCACATAAAGAAGTATGCAGCTAAGGATTCTTGGCTTACACGCCATGCAACATTCGCTGTTCCAAGCAAGTTTAATGTTACAAATGAAAGCCAAAAAAGCCCGTAAGAAGTGAAGGCTGTTGTTGCAAACGTGTTGCCCCTCTTATATTCAAGAATCCCCGCTATAATCTGGGCTAGTCCGCCGTAAAATATTCCCATTCCAATTATCATAGCGTCGATAGAGCCTAGTCTTGCGTTATGAACAAAGTTTAGAAGAACCGTTGTCATTCCAAAGCCTAAAAGCCCCAGCGGCGCCGGATTAGCTGATTTTTCACCCATTATTATGCTTCCGTTGGATTTGTGGTGAATTTCATGACACTTGTTTTCAAAGCTATAAAAGCTTTTTGAAATGCTTCAGTTCGTTTCGAATATTCATTCACCTTAGAAAAACAGTGGAAAATGATGGAAGATGGCGGAGATCCCAGTGTATATCTAAGCTGCAACGGCTTATGCTTATTTATTTTTTAAATTTTTTGTTTTCTAGGGGTTAATGCCACTTCCAGAGTTTTTTACCCATTAGAATTTCTGGAAATATGAAAAGTCCCCAGCTGGCTACACCTATAACATACGCAAGGTCTGTCAAGCTTAAGCCTGTTAGATGGAACAGTTGCTGCGTTATCGGTATATATGTTATCCCAAGGGTTAGAGCTATAGAGGCAATGTCTGCTATGACGAAGAACTTGTTTTGGAAGGCTTTTTTGCCCATTCTCCAAACGCTTTGCTTTTCTGAGCGGCAGTTCCACACAACGAAGAGCTCGAACATGGCTGCTTGCACGAATGCTGTTGTGGTAGCCTCAATGTACGTTAGCTTTCTAGCCTCTTCGTCTATTCCCCATGGGAAGTTCCATGGGTGAGAAGGCCAAACATAATATTCTAAACAGAATACAAGGATGGTGCCTGTTGCTTGCAGTATAAATGATGTTAGTATAAATGCTCCCATTCCATGCATTATTCCTTCTTCAGGTTTGCGTGGCGGTCTCTCCATAACACCTTCATCCGGAGGATCGGTTGCGAGGGCCACTGCTGGTGCGCCGTCTGTCACTAGGTTTATCCAAAGTATCATTGCCGGCAAAAGCGGAAGCGGAAACAGTTCAGCTCCAAATATTCCCCCTAGGATTGCGAAGGTTCCTATAACTAGCAGTTCATCGAAGTTGCAAGCCAACAAGAACCGCGCATATTTCCGTATGTTATCATATATTACTCTGCCTTGCTCAACAGCCTTAACTATTGTTGCGAAGTTATCATCGGTTAAAACGAGGTCTGAGGCTTCTCTTGTGACGTCTGTTCCACTTATGCCCATGGCAACGCCAATGTCGGCTGCCTTCACAGCTGGTGCATCATTAACGCCGTCGCCAGTCATAGCTACAATGTGGCCTTTCTTCTTTAAAGCATTAACAATTTTCAGTTTATGCTCCGGCGAAACTCTTGCATAAACCGTCACTTTTTCAACAATTTCCTCAAATTCTTTATCACTTAGCTTGTCCATTTCGGCGCCTGTTAAAACCATGTCTCCCTCTTTGAAGATCCCAACATCTTTTGCCACTGCTATGGCTGTAAGCTTATGGTCGCCTGTTATCATAACAGTTTTTATTCCAGCTTTCTGGCAAAGTTTGTTTGCTTCAATAGCTTCTTCTCTCGGCGGGTCTATCATGCCCTCCAATCCGACAAAAACCATTCCGCTTTCAGCTGTTTTATCGTCGTATTTTGTCATTTTTGTTGGAAGTTTCTTGTATGCCATGGCTAGAACGCGTAGGGCATTCCCAGCCAATTGTTCATTAACTTCAAGAATCTTCTTCCTTTTTTCATCTGTTAACTTCTTTTCTTTGCCGTCCTCAATTATGTGAGTGCATCTTTCCAATACTGTTTCTGGTGCTCCCTTCATGTAGGCGTGGATTTCGCCTTCTGGAGTTTTGTGGAGCGTGGTCATGCGTTTTCTTTCTGATGTGAATGGGATTTCCCCAACGCGTGGGTAAGTTTTTTCTAAAGCTTCCTTTTCAAGTCCAGCCTTGGCAGCAGCCACAATTAGTGCGCCTTCTGTTGGGTCTCCAAAAATTTCCCATGTGTTGTTTTGGTCGTTTCTTCTTAGACTTGCATTGTTGCATAAAGCGCCTATCTGTAGCAGAAGTTTAAGGTCTCCTTCAGGTTTTACAGTGTCTCCGCCTTGGCGAAATTCCCCTTTTGGTTCGTAGCCCACACCGGTAACTTCAACGAGTTTTCCGTCGACGTAAACTTGGCGGACAGTCATTTCTCCCTTCGTTATGGTTCCAGTTTTATCTGAGCAGATTACGGTTACTGCTCCAAGGCTTTCTGCTGATGACAGTCTTCGCACAATGGCGTTGCGTTTTGCGAATTCTCTTGCGCCAAGAGCAAGCGCAATTGTCACTATTGCTGGAAGCCCTTCTGGGACGGCGGATATTGCCAAGGCTATGGATGACATAAATGCTTGAATAAAGCCTTCTATTTCAAAATGCATCTGCATAACTACTTCAAAGGCTTCAAGGGCAAATATCAAAACACAAACTGCTATCACAACTTTAGCTATTTTGCCTGCAAACCTGTCCAACTTCTTCTGGAGGGGCGTTTCTTCCTCCTCTGCTGTTTGAACCATTTCAGCTATTTTTCCAAATTCTGTGTTCATGCCAGTGGCGGTTACAACGGCTTTCCCTCTACCGTAAACTATGTGGGTTGCTGAGAAAACCATGTTTCGCCTTTCAGAAATTGGAGTGTCCTCAGCCGAGATGGTTAACTCTTTATTAACTGGAGTAGATTCACCAGTTAAAACAGCCTCATTAGCTTTAAGCTCAACAACCTCTATCAGGCGTGCATCAGCTGGAACATGGTCGCCTTCTTCTAGGGCAAGGATGTCGCCTGGAACAACCTCGCTTGCGGGGATTATTACTTCTTTGCCGTCGCGGATTACACGGGCTTTGGGAGCAGCCAATTTTTTCAAAGCTTCTATGGCCTTTTCCGCCCTATATTCTTGAACAAAACCTGTAACTGCACATAAAACAACTATCGCGCCAATTGTTATGGTGTCGGCGTAGGCTTCCATAAATTCTCCGCCATGAAGCATCTCCCAATAGCCGATAACAGCTGAAAAAATGGTTGCAGCAATAAGCAACAAGATAAATATGTCTTTAAACTCGTCTAAAAACATGTGAAGGGCAGTTCTACGCTTCACCTTTTTAATCTCGTTATACCCGTATTTGGCAAGTCTTTCACGGGCTTCCTGCGACGATAAGCCTTCACGGCTGACGCTTAGTTCCTTTAAAACTTCATCCGTTTCCATTGCGTGCCAAGGCTTTGCCATCTCCAACTCCTCATCGCGCAATTTATAGATTAACACACATATAATAACCCATTTATAAAATTCTCTATTGCGCGTAAAATATGTGGCATTGTTTAACAAAAAATTAGGGGAAATGGTTAAAGAGTTAACAATATTATCAAGGGAGCAAACACTTCAGCCACCAGAGACATCACAGTAATCATAGTGTTTAGCGACGGGCCAGCTGTGTCCTTGAACGGATCGCCGACGGTGTCGCCTGTAACCGCAGCCTTATGAGCCTCTGAACCTTTGCCTCCATGGGCTCCGGCTTCAATGTATTTTTTGGCGTTGTCCCAAAGTCCGCCAGCGTTAGCCATGAACAAAGCAAAGATTATGCCTGTAACAATGCTTCCAGCTAGGAAGCCTGCCAACGCTTCTTTTCCTAGAAATATCATGGTTAATATGGGGACTATTATTGCTAAGGAGCATGGCAGAATAAGCTCTTTAATGGCGCCCCTTGTTGCAATATCCACGCATCTGGCGTAGTCTGGCTTCGCTTTGCCTTCCATCAACCCTGGAATTTCTTTGAACTGGCGTCTTACTTCTTCAACCATTCTCTCAGCATTTCTTCCAACAGCCAATATTAGTAGTGCGGAAAGCAACGGTGGCATCATGCCGCCGAGGAAGACACCTGCAACTACTTCGGGACTCATTAAGTCTAATATTTCGATGTCGACGACATGGGCGTAGGCTGCAAAAAGCGCAAGAACAGTTAGTGCCGCGGCGCCTATGGCGAAGCCTTTAGTTATAGCTTTCGTGGTGTTACCTGCAGCATCCAGCTTATCTGCAACCTCAATAACTTCTTCGCCTAAACCGGACTGTTCAGCTATGCCTTTTGCATTGTCAGATACAGGTCCATAAGCGTCCGCTGATATTGTCATGCCAACTGTTGCAAGCATTCCAACGGCTGATATGGCAATTCCGTAAAAGGGATTTACATCAAAAGCTTCAGCGAGATACCAAGCAGCCAAAGTGGCAGCACAAATACCAATCACAGGCGGGACTATGCTAACTATTCCATAGGAAAAGCCAGTCAGTATGTTTATGGCAGCACCGGTTGTTGAGGCTTCAGCTACCTTCTGCGCTGGTCCCCTATCTATAGATGTGAAATAGTCAGAGGTTATGCCGATAATTACTCCTGCAACTAACCCTGCAACAGTGGGTAAAAGAACCCCAAGCCACTTGTTTCCTTCTAATCCTGAAAAGTACGCGGCGACAAAGAGGAAAATAGCAAAAAGGATCCATGTAGAAAATGATCCTCTGTTAAGCGCTGCACCGGGATTACCCTTTATGCTTTGTTTAACAACCAGGGCGCCTATTATTGAAGCGAAAAGTCCCATGGCTGCTATTATCATGGGCAAAGCTATCAAAGCAGATTCGCCTATCTCTGCACCAATAATCATGGTAGCTACAATGCTTGCAATATAAGAGTCTACGAGGTCAGCGCCCATTCCAGCGACATCGCCCACATTGTCTCCCACGTTATCTGCTATAACTGCAGGGTTCCGCGGATCATCTTCGGGAATTCCCAACTCCACTTTTCCAACAAGATCTGCGCTTATGTCAGCCGTTTTTGTGTATATTCCGCCGCCAGCTTTTGCGAAAAGCGCCAAAGCACTGGCTCCAAAGCTGAAGCCTAACACAATGTTAGATGCGTCAACAGAACTCCATCCTAGAACAACATTGTAAACATAATAGAGCAAGCTTATACCTAGTAAAGCTATGCCTACAATCGACAATCCCATAACTGCTCCGCCGTAAAAGGCTACTGGAAAAGCCTTCTTTAGGCCTTGTTTTGCTGCGTTAGCGGTTCTAACATTTGCCTCAACAGCAGCCATCATTCCCACATAAGCAGCCACCGTCGAACACACGGAACCAAAAACATAGGCTACTGCAATGCTTATGCCATGGGGAACACTTTTAAGAAAAGCAAAAAGCACCCCGAGGACCGCCGCCATTATGACGACGAAGACAGCCAATGTTAAATTCTGTCTTCTTAAGTAAGCCTTTGCACCCTCTTTTATGGCGCCTGCAATTTCCCGCATTCTCTCCGTGCCACTTTCCTGACTTGTCACGTAACGGTATAGATATCCAGCTAATGCGATGGAAGCTAAACCCGCTATTGGAGTTATTAAGAACCATTCCATAGGCTCTTCTCCTTGAGACCTCTTTGACTTTAACGTCTCAAATCTATATACCTTATTTATAAATTTAGCGTAACCATGCAGAACTTAAACCATAAACTAAAGCAAAAACTGGAGAGGCTTCTTTATCGCGTTCATCACGTCACTTCGCGTGATTATTCCCAAAAGCAAATGCCTATCTCTTCTGTCGACGACAAGAAGCCTTCCAACATTGTTTTTCGTCATTTTTTCAAAAGCTTCGGCAACGGAATTTTCTGGAAAAATTGTTATCAGATTCTTTGAGCATATCGCGTCTATTGTTGTGCTGTTTCTTTTTTCTTTAGATACTTTCATGGCGTCTTGTAATGTGACAATTCCTGAAAGCTTGCCTGCTTCGTCTTTTATTGGAAACCCTATATGGTGATGCTTAGCTATTTCTTCCAAAAACTCTGCCACAGTTGTATTCGGCGATAATGTGAGAACATCCTTAGTCATCACCTCTCCCACGGTGGCCTCTTTTAAAATGCTGATTTCACCTGGCGTAGGTTTCGTGGAAAGTTCTGCAGCTCCGGGAATCGGGAATCCTCTTTTACTCATTTCCTTCATTTCCCTAAGCGCGCCATTCTTCTTATATGTGGACAACTGGATTAAATGAGCCATGATTTCCGGTTCAAAGGCTATTTCCTTTATTGTAATAACGCCTTTTTCAACAGCCTTTTCCACTAAATCTTCGCCCTTTTTTGTTCTCACAATAATTATTGACCAATCTTTTAATGGTGACGCCCCGCCTATGCTTAAATCTGCAAATTCGGAAGTGAAGTCTGTGCATGTTTTACAGCGGTTCATTATATGAGGCTTAACTTCTGATATTGGTAATCGCAAAACCCTATTTTTCGTGGTTACCACATATTCCTCTCCTGTCAAGTCGACATTTTGAATTTCGTTAGCCGCAACGCCCTGTTCTTGTAGTAGATACTCTAAAAGTTGACCTAACGAAAAAGTCCAGAGGCAAAAGAGCCCTATGGTTATTTCTAAACTGTCAATAATCTTGTGTTGCCAAGCTTCAAGCTTTCGAAGTGCAAGAACGTGGCAAGGAATGCCGACAAAAGCTATGTGGACTCGGCCATGTTCAAAAACTGCACGTCCAAAAGCCTCTGCGACCGCACAGGGTACAACCTTTGAGTCCACAGCGGAAAGGGCGTCGTCTGGCACTAGGCTTATCAAAGGCTTAACTTTTATAGCTAGACTTGGGGATATTTTTGAAAAAACTGCGCTGTCAATTATCTTTTGACTTATAGCGAAAAAAAGCAGCGCGTTTACAACTCCACCGCTTTTTGTTACTTCTCTTATAGTTGGATCGGCAGCCTGTGCAAGTAAAATCTTTCTGTAATATCCTAGACTTTCTCTTCTGTTAGGTGCACCTGCAACAAATCTAAGGCTTTCGTACAAAAGCGCATCGGTATGGGGGCATATATCATAACAGATTGGGCATAAATCTAAATGCTCTGAACAATTGAAAAGCCTATTAGGCTTGTTTTCCTCAACTTTTATCGCGTGGGTTGGGCAAGCAGCTTCGCATGCACCGCATACAGTGCAGAAATTAGGTTCTATTATCAACCGTTTCAAGTCGTCGAAGGCTATGAGCTTGTTTTTAGTTGCTTGCGTAGTCTAGCCCTCCATAAAATATTGTGAAAGTTGTGCCTAAAATACATGCCTTAAAACTTTTAGGAAATGTTATGGCATAAATGGGAGTTGCTGTATTACGGCGTTGACTAAGTTTAAAACGATTGTGGGATAAATGCCTAAAATGATTATTGCCACGGTGAAGATGAAAATTGGAACGAGAAGCTTTCCGGGTTCTTTAATTTTTGCTTCTTCTCGGGGCTTTTTAGTATACATGTAATTTATTAACCTTAAAAGGTATGCAGTTTGGATGACGCTTGTTAAAACGCCTATTACAGCTAGCCAACTCAGATTTCCCTCAATGGCAGATGTAAAAACTAAATATTTAGCCATAAAGCCAGCGAAAGGAGGAACTCCAGCGAATGAAAAGGCTGCCAATAGTAAGGCTAAACTTGTGAAGGGCATTTTTCGGCCTACTCCAGAGAAATCCTCTAAAGTTTCAAAACCCATCTTGTTGAAAATTCCGACAGTCATGAATGAAAGGGCTGTTGTTATTCCTCCTATAAGGAAGAAGTAGAGGTTCCCCATTATCCCAAGCGGTGTTACACTAGTTATCGCCACAAGATTGTAGCCTACATCCGTAATGCAGATGTATGCTACCAAACGTTTAACATTCCTTTCGGTTAATGCAAGCAAGTTGCCCACAATCATTGTTAAAGCCGACATAACTGCGAAAATAAATGTCCAAGGCAGAACTGTTGGAGGGGATAAAATGTATATCAGAACTCTTAACAGGACATAGTAGCTTCCTTGGTCGACAAGGGCTGATAGGAAGGCCGAGGAAGCTGCTGGAGCTGCTGTGTAAGCGTCTGGAAGCCACATGTGGAAGGGCACAACCGCAGCCTCAATTGAATACCCCGCTGCAATAAAGACGAAGGCTATTTCCAATAGATGCTTGTCTGCAAGGGCCATCAAAGCATGTTTTACTGCCCAAAAGTTAAGCGTGCCTGTGAGGGCGTAAACTATTGAAAGCCCATAAATTATGAAAGCTGAAGCAATTATCACCATAACTAAATATTTTAGGGTAGCATGCAAGGACTTTGGTGTTCTATAATATAGCATCAGGAAGCTTGAGCTAGCTGCTGTGGCTTCCCAAAAAATGAATAGAGTTAGAAGGTCACCTGCAAAAGCTGTTCCTATCACACACCCCAGGGTAATTAAAGCAACCGAATAGTACCTTTCAGCAAGTTTCTCGCCGGAATCTATGTAAAAAAGAATGTAGATGAAAACGACTGCGCTAACAATTGTGAAAATTATAGCCATGTAAACTGATACCGCATCTATCAGGAATGCACTTGAAAACATGGTGAAGGATCCAGCTGTCAACGTTAAAATTAAGAAAGACTGGGGCGACGGCTGCGAATAATATTTCAAGGCTAGATTGGCCACTGTTATTATTGCGGCAATGAAAACTGCTGAGAACCAGCCAAGTTCTAAGAGAGCTTTTCCCCTTTTCATTTTGCGAACAGTTTTAACCATTGGAATTGTTAAAAGCGATGCTAAGACGAAAACAATTATGGGTAAGAATGCGTCCAAAATCCCCATCATCAGCTTGCCTCACTAAACGAAGGAAACACTTGTAATAAGTTGTATGAAAAATGTTGGCCATACGCCAAGCACTATGACAAGGACCGTTAAAATGAGCATGGCTGCTTTCATGAAAAAGGGAACCTCTGTAACTTTTTCATGTTTTGCTGGGCCTAGAAAAACGTGACCTACAAATCTCAAGGCGTAAGCTAAGGATATCACAGTGGCTATTAACATTAGCACTGTTGGCACCACATAGAACGCGTCACTGCTTATTGTTTGGAAGGCTCCGACAAATATTATGAATTCGCTAAAGAAACATGCAAAGGCCGGTATGCCTGCTATGCTAAGGGCTGCAGCGGTTGAAGAAACGGCTGTAATTGGCATTTGCCCTGCAAGTCCTCCCATTTCCCTTACATCTCGGATTTCAAGCTGTTTCATCACTGCTCCAGCGGACAAGAAGAGCAAGCCTTTGCTTACAGCGTGATTCACAAGGTGCAAAACTGTTCCTGTTATGGCTTCTTGAAATGGGAAAAGAGAAAGTCCAAAAAGTACGTAGCCCATATGTGCAATGCTTGAGTATGCTATTATTCGTTTTATATCGGTTTCCACAAGGGCGATAAGCCCGCCGAAAAATGCGGATATTATCCCAACAACCGTTAGCCCATGCAGGAACTGGCTTCCGAACTCAGTTGCCATGACTGCTGGGAAAACCGTTCCTAAGGATATGCGGAGTATGGCGTAAGCGCCTGCGCTGATTATGACTCCGCTTAAAAGAGCAGACATAGGCGCAGGAGCTTCAGAATGCGCGTCTGGCAGCCACATGTGGACTGGAACAGCAGCCATTTTAACAGCAAAACCCGCTGTGAGAGAAAGTAAAATCCATTTGACAAGTTCAGGATTAGCGGTTAGTAATGCTGCTTGCGCTTGAAAGATGTCTAAGTCGCCTGTAACCATGAATATTGCACCTATGCCTAATAGTACGAAGACGGCGCCAGCGTGGGTGAATATGAAGAATTTGAAGGCGGCTTTGTAAGGTTCTCTGTAGCCCCAACCGCCGATTATGAAGTATGCAGGGACAAGCATTAGTTCCCAGCAGAAGTAGAAAAGCATAAGATTTGATGTGATGAAAACGCCTACTAGCCCTATGGAGAGCAGAGCTAAAAGAGCATAGTATTCGGCAAGCCCTTTCTTTTCTTGCATATAATTGATTGAGAAAAGGGTGGCTGTAAAAATCAGCACTAGAGTTATGATGGCCATTGAAAGGCTGACTCCATCAACAAAAAGGGTAAAAGAAGAGCGCAGAACTGGAATCCAGTAATAAGACTCGACATACTTATGGCTTGCACCGTTTATAATTGATGGCACGGTTGTAGAAAGAAGCGCAATATCTGTTATACATATAAGGGCTATTAGAAAGGCTGCTGCCCTAGAAGATTTTTTCCCCAAGATATAAACGAATGGAACTGCTAGTGTTGGTAAAAGCAGCGTTAACAACAGTATGTTTTGCATATGCTTCACCTCAGCATAGTAACTATTATTAGTATTAGGATTATTAAAAACCCGATGATTGCTGCAGCAATATAATGTTCTATTGAGCCTGAACGCAACTTTCTAATTTTTGAAGCTGACGCCAAAGTTTTGTTCGTTGCAAGGTATAGCAATTCATCAGCAAAAACATCTAAATACTTTTGAGTGTTGTGAGCCAAACTCATCACTCCGTTTGCAACAAGCTGAGGTA
>Ga0078972_1016618_pt1 | contig 10835 bp, 6 predicted proteins | sample YelNatPaOPGAMG01_FD_67568 | JGI IMG/M metagenome (GOLD analysis project Ga0078972, IMG submission 67568) | Hot spring thermophilic microbial communities from Obsidian Pool, Yellowstone National Park, USA - OP-RAMG-01 (SPADES assembly) (version 2) | ecosystem: Environmental > Aquatic > Thermal...
GCTGCCCCCCCACATACATCCCCGCCACACGCCGCTCCGCCACAGGCCGCACCGCCGCAACCCGCGGCAACGCATCCTGCCCCGCCGCACGCATCTCCACCGCATGCGGCGGCGGCACATCCGACGACGGCACAGGCTGCCCCCCCACAGGCGTCCGCTCCGCATGCATTGGCCAAACAAGGTGCGTTAGCCGGACAATGTGGAGAACCACAGCCACCGTCTGCCCAAAGGCAATTGGGTCCCCCTAATTCGATCGACTCGATCTCCGAAAGCTCGTAAAGCTCCATTTCGGTCTCCTTTCAAAATTGACCCACAAGCCAGTCCGTTTAATACTTCGCCCAACAGTCGGATCGCCACGCTATTTGAAAACTCAATTCCCGCCTTAAGAAGGATTGATCGCCCTCCGCCTCCAAGTTCCTGTTAAGCTACCCTCAATGCCTGATCCCCTCCTTCGCGCACTCCCTGCAAACCGGCAGGCTCGTAATAACACCCTGGGTCCGGAGCACCCATGTCTCCATGAATGGCATAGGAAATAATGCGGCATCCCGTTTTGCAATAGTACAGGTATTCGCAGCCTCTGCACTTTCCTGTTGGGGTAAGGCGGTTTCTGTAAAGGGTCCAGAGTTCGTCGCGGTCCCAGAGTTCCTGAAGGGTGTTCTCTCGTACGGATCCTACCCGAAGCTCTGGAAATTCGTACATATAGGAGCACGGAAAGACGCTTCCATCGGGACCCACCGCCAGTTTCGATGTGCCGGCGCCGCAGGCATCGCTCACAGGTTCCCGTCCAGGCTGGGGAAGGACCCTGCTTCTGAGGGTACGGGAGCTCATGGGAAAGATGCAGGCATTGTCTTTCGATATCTGCAACTGTCCGAAAAGTTCCTCCCTCTTTTCGAAAAGGAATTCGAAGATGTATTCACTTTGCTCAGGTGTGAGCTTCAGTTCGTCGTAGAGGCTCGAATTGAGGCAGCGGCCGAGGGGTTGGAGCCTCAGCACCCGAAAGACCTGGATGCCCTCCTCGATCAGAAAAGGGATCATCTCAGGAATATGGGCATAATTCAGCTTCGTCAACACCGTATTGACAACCGGCGAAAGGCCGCTTTGTTGAAGATTTCGGATCCCGGCCAGCGCCTTTTCGAAGTTTCCACTGACTCCTCTCTGCTTGTCATGGATCTCTGGCCGGGCGCCGTCAAGGCTAACCTGAATGTTGTCGAACCGACGATCCATCAGGGCTGCGAGACGGTGCGCCTTCTCCTCGGTGATCAAGGTACCGTTCGTCAGGATGAAGATCCGGAGGTTTTTCTTCTTCGTATAGGCGACCAGGTCGAGAAGGTCTTCCCGCATAAAAGGCTCTCCGCCTCCGAACTGAACTTCGACCACGTCCATTTCCTCGCATTCGTCCAGAATTCGTTTCACCTCTTCCGTCGTCAACTCTGCCCTTCCGTGATCGGCCCCCGAAGAGTCATAACAAAAGATGCACCTTGAATTACATCGGAATGTCAGATCGAGATGGACCGTGAGGGGCGTTCTTAAAGCCCGGACCTTGCCGGAAAAGATCAAGTTCTCAAAGAGGTCCTTCCAGTTTAACGTTTGTGAGGATTTCTGAAGAAGTTTCCTCTTCACGCATCGAGAAAGGGTTTCAAGGGTCCAAGCATCTGCAGGCCCCTCCTGCTCGTCGATCGTAATCTGATATCGGTCTTCCAGAGCCACGATAAGGTCGTAAATGTCGAGGACGCCAAGGCCTAACTCACTCAAGGTGACATTCTGTTTCAAAGGGAGCTCGGCGTTCTTGCCCGAAGATTTTTCTCTCACAAGATTCAGAATCGCCTGATCGATCGAATTCGATAGCCCTTTCATTCTTCCTTTTCTCCCTGCAAATCGTAACCGGTCTCTCTTTCGAGGAGGATTTTAAGGGTTTCCTCTTTTCCCTCCCTTTCGATCGTGAGGGAAATCTCGTCGCCAATGTTTTTTTGATGGACAGTCTTGGCGAGCTTCCAAGGGTTGTGGCCCGTGATTTTGATGTCGTCGATCTCTTTTACCCAATCTCCAGGTCGCAGTCCGGCTTTTTCACCGGGGCTCAAAGGCGCGACCCGGTCAATGACTACCTTATCACCGGAAACATAATAGGTGATCCCCACCCAAGGAAGTCTTTTGTTCGAAAGCCTTTGATTGTTGAAAAATTTTCCCAACCAGATCCTGTAGCGGATCAGCTCCATTTCATCGGGAGTGACCTCCAAGGCGGAGATCGCCCGAATCCAGGCACCCTCCAAATCATGGAGAGATGAGTGAAAAGACTCTTGCCAACTCCCACCACTCTCGATGAACCGGAGGACCTTTTCTGCGCCTTGGGTCTCCCATAGAAATTTGACGAAGGATCCTGCTTCCTCATAGCTGACGATAGGGTTTGTCCGTCGAAAATGGTGGTCGTCCCAGAGCTCGGTAAGAGGCACAAAAACCCCTTCTTTGATAAATCCTTTCACCCACTTGTCGAGTGAAATCCCCCAGGGTGAACCGACCACGTATTCTGCCAGGCCTTCTGCGAGGAGGGCCCTAAGCCTTCGGTTTCCAATTAGGCCTGACGTCAAAACGTGGACCATCTCGTGTTCCACCGGGCCGATTTCGCTTCGCCCATCGTAAAAGATGTGGATTTCGCCCGGTCTATTCCGAGCAAGAATCTCTTTGGCCTCCCACAAGTCGTACTGGAAAGGATAGGGATAAATGTAGACCACGATTCCGGAAGGAACGAGAGGTAAAGAAAGCTTCCGAACGATCTGTTCGTAATACCCCTGCACCTTCTGGGAGAGGAAAATTGCCTCCTTCGTGTTCAAGAGATCGGGCTCATAGCGCAACGTGCAGCAGTCGCTTCTGACCTGATGAGTCAGCCTCTCGTCGGCATAACGAACCAGGCGGAGATAGGCCAGATGTTCTTGAGCATCGCGAACGCAGTGGGCCGTTTCCTCCATCGAAGCAGCCTCTTTAAAGTAAACGGAGGCAATGGGAAAGGCCTTCTCGACGGTGTAAATCCTTCCAAGGTAATTGTAACTCCAGCACCGGAGCCACCCTTCCTGGGGATCGAGCGAAAGGGCCTCTTTGATCCTTCTTTCAGCCTCGCCGTACTGCTGGCGATGAAAATAGATCCTTCCAAGATCGCTTAAGATCCTCGGATTGTTCGGTTGGAGCCGAAGAGCCTCCTCCAGATCCTCGGCCGCCTGGCCGAGTTCTCCCTCCAGAAGTCTCTTTTCACCCCGGACGATCAGATCGTCCACCGGGTCGGAGGGCTGGGCGACCCCTGTAAAAAAGAAGAGAATCCACAGGAGACCGAAGAGCGCCCTTGAGATTTTAAATGGAAGTTGCGATCGCTCCACCTTCCACTCCTTCACGTCTTTCCTTTCCCCTCGCCATCGTTTCCCGGATCGCGTCGATGCCCTTGTTCAAATCCCGGATCAGGGTCTTGAGCTCCGGCCCTTCGATTTGACCTTTTTCAAGATAGTCGATTGCTTTCAAAGCAGTCGACAATTGAAGGTCACAGATCTCCGTCCGGAGAAAGCGTTGCCAGCTCGACACCATGAATTCTTCCTTACATTCCTTCATGAGGGGAAAGGTCTTTTTCATAATCAGTTGGTCCAACAGAATCCGCAACTGCTCAACCCGTTCGTCCTGAACTCTGTAGGTATAGTGAAATCGTTCCTTCTTGACGAATTCCTTTCCCTTGTAAACTTCTTCCAAGGCAGTTCCTTGGAGAATCCGTAGATCTCCGGTGAAGATTTGGGTTCCGCAATAATCGTTCTTGAGGATGTGGTCCCGAATGTAGCGAATATTATATTGAACCTCATCGAGCGTGCAATCGGGATAGAACATAATGAACCCGATCTGATAGAAGAGCCCGAGCTCTTCAAGTGTCCGGATGGCTTCTTCGTTCTGTTCCACAGTTGTGTGCTTATTGAGAAGGTTGAGGTGCCGCTGAAGCATCGACTCGATGCCAAGAAAGACCGATCGGAGGCCTGTCCGTTTCAAAAAGCCGAAGAGTTCCCGATCCACATCGTTAACTGCCGCGGGAATGGCGTAGAGGATATCCAGCTTTCGTCTGAGGATCTCCTCCCCGATCCGATAGGCCCTTTGCTTACCGGTTTTGCCCGGGCCTACGAAATTGTCATCATTGAAGACGAAGATCTTCGTTCCGAATCTTTTTACCAATGCTTCGATCTCGTCAGCGACATTTTCCGGACTTCTCCCACGCCACTTCTTGCCCGGAGATATTCTGTAAAAGGCGTTGATACTACAAAAACCACAATGGCCGTAACATCCGCGGCTCGTGATGATCGATGCGGGACCGACGCGCCTCATGACCTCCGGCAAGGTATCCCTGGCCTGAAAAGGAAGCTCGTCCAGGTCCTCGATTAGGGGCCTTGGAGGGGTGAGAACGACCTGCCCGTCTTCAACGTAGGCGATGCCCCGAACCTTTTTCCAATCCTCTCCATGATTCAAGGCCTTAACAAGTTCCAAAAGGGTGTATTCTCCCTCTCCCATGACGATCGAATCGATCCCGTCGCATTCCTTGAAAATCTCCTCCCGGGCAAAGGTCGGATAGTGTCCTCCTGCCGTGATATGGGCCCTAATCCCGGAGGTCCGGATCTGTTTGATGATCTCCAAGGCTGGGTAAGCAGCCACCTGGAGGATAGAAAACCCGATGAGATCGGCTTTTCTCTTGAGGATGGCCTGAACGGTTTCAGGCACATCGAGCCCTGCCAGGTCCGCGTCCAGGATTTCCACCGGATAACCGTTCTTCCTTAAGACCGCTGCGAGATAAGCTACCCCGGCATATTCTTTGACGTTGCTCGTCATGACCTTCATTTTATTGTAATAGGGAGGGACTACCAGTAGTACGTTGATCATCGCCTTCTCCCGTCGGTTCCTTCGTATCTTGAACAGCGTGTTCGCTCGGGTTCAGAATCCCTCGGCGCCTATTTCGGCAAGGGCGATCTTTCGAAAGCCACCCATAGAAGCCTTCTGCTCCTTAGTCCCAGGCTAAACCGGACTGGTTCTGCTCTATCAGCTCCGTACCCCTCCAGTCCTCTTTCAATGGCCTCTTTTGCCGGTCTCAAAACAAGAGTTGAATGGCCGTTGTCGCCTTCCAGAGCAACCAATTGGGCACGGAGACCTATCGTTTGACCCCTTTGTTCCTCCAAGGCAAGATGGACTTCATCTCCTGGAAGAAGGGACCTAAGCGAGTTGGGACTCGGTCCTTGCAAGACCGTTACTCTGAGTTGTTTACTCCCCCCTATTGCCGAGGCCCCTGGCTCAAGGGAAAAGCTCAGCTTTCCAAGGCAAGAGAACTCCTCTTTCACCTTCACCTGCCAGAGGAGAAAACAGGCTAACAGCATCCACCCCACGCAGAGAATGAGGACGGTTGAAAGGGTAAGGACTCGGCTCCCCAGGAATCGGTTGAGCCATTTCCGGCCGTTCCGTCTCACCATCACCGTCGTTGCCGCCTTTTGCACCTTCTCACGCCACCCCCTCGGGAAAACAGGACATATTCCCTGGGCGAAGGCCCTCTTTTGCAAGTTGTTCTTGAAAGAGTTGGGAGTAAAATCCTCTGTTTGCCATCAACGTATAATGATTCCCACCTTCGACAAAACGTCCCTGATCAATAACGTAGACTTTTTCGGCTCCCAGGACGGTGGAGAGGCGATGGGAAATCAAAATAAGGGACCACCCTTTTTCGTAACCCTTCAGGTTTTTGATGATCTTTTGCTCATGATCCGAGTTAAGGGCGGCCATGGCTTCGTCTAAGATCAGAACCCGGGGGCTCATGAGAATGGCCCTGGCGATCGCCACCCGCTGCTTCTCTCCTTGGGAGAGTTGAAAACCCCCTTCTCCCATCTCGGTGTGAAGCCCCTGGGGGAGTTTTTCGACAAAATGATGGGCTTCCGCCAGGCGGAGAGCTTCCTCCATCTCCTCTTCCGTGGCATCGGGTTTGCCGAATCGAAGATTTTCCCAAAGCGTGGTCTTCAGGAGAAAGGGGTCGTGGGATACGAAGGCGATGAGCCTTCTTGCCTCTCGGATGGGAAGCTCCCTCAGATCGTACCCATCGAACAAAATCCTTCCTTCCCAAGGATCGTAGAGTCGAAGAAGGAGGTAACTCATGGTCGTCTTCCCCGCGCCGCTCGGACCGACGATGGCAACGGTTTCACCGGGCAGAAAACGAAGTGAAATATTTTTCAGAACAGGCCGATGCTCAACATATCCAAACGTTACGTTTTCTAATTCCACCTCTCCTCTGGGGTTTTTCAATCGAATAGGCCGGGCAGGCTCGGTAACCTCTGCCTGTGCGTCCAATGTCTGAGCTACCCGCTCCATGGCAATGAACTTCAGGTAAACCTCATTGTACAAGCTGCCAATCGCCTTGAGGGCGGAAAGTAATTGGAAGAGATAGATCGTTAACGCCGTCATCAGCCCAAGGGTCAACCGCCCCCGGATGACCTGATATCCAAGCCAATAAGTGATCCCTCCCACCAGAACGGCGTTCAAAAGACGGCTCGACTCGCTCTGAAACAACGAGAGTCGAATGGCTCTGATGTTCAGCCGTATCAGGGAGACGAGATCGCCGAGGTATCGTCTCCATTCTGACCGTTCTCGTCCAAAAACCTTGACCCACTTGATCAAGGCCAGAGCCTCCTGCAAACGGCTCGAAACCTCCTGAGAGGCTCTTGTCGTTTCCTCCAGGACGCCATATTGCCTTTTACTGAAGAAACGGACGTGAAGGTAGATGATCGGACTGATTGCAAGCACGCCGAGCGTCAAGGGCCAGCTTAGCCAAAGGCAGATGCCCAGAAGGACGAGGAGCCGTAGTGGGAACAGAAGGAGAGAGGGGATCGTGTCAACGACCAGGCTTACGACATTTTCGAGATCGGGTCCCAAGCGATAGAGATGCTCTCCGGTGGTTCGGGATTGAGCAAACCGAAGGGAAAGGAGTTGGAGGTGCCGGTAGAATCGCGAACGGAGATCGAAGGAGACTCGGGTTCGGACATAGAAGCTTACATACTTCTGGATCAATTCAATTGGGATGGAAAAAAGATAGAGAACGACTCCGATGAGGACCAACATGTTGAACAGATAAAGATCCCTGCCAATGAGGGCAAAGTCGATAGCGAGTCGGCTAAGATAAGGCTGAGCCAGGCCGAAGGACAAAGAGAAAAATAAACAGAGATAGAGGACCGCCTGTTTGTCCCAGTAAGGGAGCAAAAGTCGGGTGAACCGAAGAAGCTGGGAAAGCCTTTGAAAAGTGCCCGAAGCTTTATCCCTGAGCCTGACCATCTCTTCCAGAAACCTCGTTCTTTCTTTTACTCGATCTCAAGGGAGATCGTCGACTTTTGGTAGAGAGGAATAACCGTCGCCGATCCTTCGTAGCTGATCGCCGTCCCAACCCCATTGGTTTCGATTGTCTCGCTGAGTTTGATGATCTTTCCTTCCCCATAGGCAAAGAGCAGCGTTCCCGCCACCTTGATGTCTCCGTTCAGATGCATCCCCCTCCGAAGGGTGGGGAAATCTTGATAGAACGAGATATGGGGTTGTGCTTCAATCTTGATCTGGGCACAGTTGTATCCACCGTAGCTCACCAGAGCCTCCAGAGTGTAGTTGTAAGTGATCGTCAACGATTCTCCGCTTGGGAAGGTTTCGGTCTTGGTGACGCTCCACGTTCCTCCCACGGAGACCGGCGCTTCTGGAAATTCAAGGACACCTAAGGACCGGAAGATATCGCCGCTTACAGAGGTAAAGGACGAAAACCCTGCCCGAGCGAGAAGGTCCTGGTACTGTCCTTTAGCGGTGTTCTCAATGACCACACCTCGCCTCGACATCTTTGTGTTGAGAACTTCTCCCTGAATGGGAAAGGGATGGGAAACGCCGTTGATGATCATCGTTCCGTTGGAGAAGCTCGTGTCGATATCCATGACCCCTTCGGGCGTCACGCTGTTCACCTCCTGCGTCAAGGTGAGTCGGATCTCTTGGGAGGCCTGAGGTGTTGGGGTCACGACCGTCAATCCGTAGCTCAATAGGGTCCCCCCAGAGTGGCCATATTGAAGCGTAATGCTCTGGGCAGCAACGTCTCCCGTCTGGATGAAGTGGAAAATGCCAACCAGGAGAAGGCCAGGCAAAATCTTTGCCACGATTTTCTTTTCCATTGTCATTCCCTTTCCGCTCGATCGAGGATTCTCTATCTTAAGAGTTCAAGAGGGGATCGCACCATGTACATCCCTCGATTGTGCGTGAACTCCTCCGCAACCCAGCTACTCCAGCGCTTTGCCGCCGGGATCGTCTTGGCTTGATAACGAATGTCGGGATGCTCGTAACTGTAATTGGCGATCACTTCTCCCGACCCCCTTGCTGTCACCAGGGAGATCAAGCGCCGTGTCTCATCCAGGTTGTAGGCGCTGATGATGTCATTGAGGATCGTCGTTGCTCTCCTTGGAACGGGTGGCGAAAAAGTCGTCGTCCCTCCCCCTGGGGCCACAACGCTCACCAATCTGTCGAGGGCGTCGTAGTTATAGGTTGTGGTTCCACCGTTAGGGTCAAGCATCGTGCTTCGGCTTCCGTCGTTGTTATAGGAAAAAGTGTATTCAGTTCCCGCGATGACATCTTGAATTTTGACCAGCCGTCGTTCTGGGTCGTAAAAATATTTCAGATCTTTACCTGTGCCCTGGACCCGGGTGAGATAATCGTTGGTATAAGTGAGCGTCAGGCCGCTTCCGTCCGGGAAAGTCACTCCCGTCACCCTGTCCATGTTGTCATAGGTGTATTGGGTCGTTCCGAGGGCATCCGTGATGCTTGTGATGAGGTCGTTTCCACTATATCCGTATTGCACACTACTTCCTCCGGGAAAATTGATCTTGGTGATCAAAAGGTTGTCGTATTCAAAGGACTTCTCGTTTCCGTTCTCGGTGATCTTGGTCATACGATTTCCCGCATTGTACGTATATTCGTACACCCTTACGGGGGAGAAAAGATCGTCCACGAATCGGATTAACTGGTTGAGACCGTTCCACTGGGCGCTGATCGTGCTCCCCCCGGGCCGTGTGATCTTCGTGACGTTTCCCACAGCGTCGTACTCGATACCGACCGTGTAGACGTTGCTTCCGATGGTGTCAGTGATACCCGTTAAATACCCGTGCTCGGAGTGTGTAAACGTCGTCTCCGTGCCATCAGGGGATGTCATTTTGACAAGTTTCCCATCGGCATCATACTCGTAGGTCGTTTCCCGACCGAGGGCATCGGTCATCTTGATTAAGTTTCCCCGACTGTCATAAGAATAGCTGGTTGTATGTCCCATGGGATCCGTCACGGAACTCAACTGGTGCCGAACGGGCTCGTATGTAAAGGTGGTGGTAAGACCGGAGGGCGTTTTGATACTGGTGATATTCCCGTTCGCATCGTAGGTGAAATCGGTATTTCCATCCGAATCCGAGACGCGGAGGAGCCGGGCGTAATCGTCATAGGTGTAGTTGATCGCGGCCCCTGATGGAGCAGTGATCTTGGTGATGTTTCCGAGGGTATTGAAGTTGACCGTCGTTTCGTATCCGCGGCGGTTCTTGATCGTTGTGGAGCCGTCCTGATAGGTAAAGGTGAAGGAACCCTTCCGATAGGTCTGGGTCAATACCCGGTTGTTGCTATCGTAGGTATTCTGAAGGAGAATGACTCCGGCCCCATCGACTACGCTGATCAGGCGGTTCTGGCTATCGTAACCGTAGGCACGCGTATGGCCGAGGGGGTCCGTGACCGAAATCAGGTTTTCTTTCTGGTCATATCCATAGCTCCATACCCGCCCCGAAAAATCGGTGACTGCCGAGATCTTACCATTGCTTCCGTAGGAAAAAGCGATCTGCCGGTTCGTGGCGTCCTTGAGGGTCTTGAGCCGACCGTTTCCGTCATACTCGAAGCTCAGCTGATGGCCGTTCTTGTCGACGGAAGAGAGGAGTTTGCCCGCAAGATCGAAGGTATGAACGATGCCGCCTTTTTCCTTGAGGGTATAGCCGTCCGTCTTCTTCTCGAGAAAATAGTACCACCCCTGGGTCGCCGAGTAGGTTCCGTCGCTGTTGTCGTTGAAAATCAGCCTGACCCCGTCTCCCCTCTTGACGATGACCTGTTTCTCCCCACTCCCTTTTGCGACCTCGATCAAATTCATAAAAGGAACGAAATGCCAGCCATACCCAAAGGGGCCGTTGAAGCGATCCTGGGAATTATAGAACCGAAGCACCTGGAGATAGAACCCCATTCCTGGGATGAGTACGTCCTGCTCACCAAAGGCCAGGTTACCGAAAGCGAGGTTGACCGGATCGCCTCCGTTTCCTCCTCCGCTACCCCCCGGAGGTCCGCCCGGGCCGGGACCTCCGCTGTTAGTTGTGTTATGGCCCGAATCCCAGGGTTGGTCAAAGGCGAGACCCGAGCCCGGGTAGAATAAAGCCCCTGCGAAAAGGAGGGCAAGGAGGATCGACAGAGCATTTTTCTGGATTGACATGGCTTGTGGCTCCTTCATCAATAGAATATGACGATCAAGGCATTGGCATCCATGGATCGATTTCCCAAGGGATCGGTGGCGATCAGTTTTATCCTGTAGATCCCAGGGGCAACATAGAGACCAGCGCCGTTCTTCCCATCCCAGACAAGGGTTTTGCCCGAGCCCGCCACGACACCGTTCTGTGTGATCGTTTTGACGACATAGTTGCTGCTGTCGTAGAACGTGGCGACCACATCCGAGGTCTTCGAAAGGGTATAAGAAAAGACCGCCTGGTTCTGTTCGTCGTAAGGTTGGGCCGCTGGGTTGAGGTAGGTCGGCGTGACGAGAA
>Ga0078972_1016620_pt1 | contig 10834 bp, 8 predicted proteins | sample YelNatPaOPGAMG01_FD_67568 | JGI IMG/M metagenome (GOLD analysis project Ga0078972, IMG submission 67568) | Hot spring thermophilic microbial communities from Obsidian Pool, Yellowstone National Park, USA - OP-RAMG-01 (SPADES assembly) (version 2) | ecosystem: Environmental > Aquatic > Thermal...
ACTTGCGCCCAGTACTCAGCCCCCTGAAGGCCCGAAGAACCTTCCTCTATCCCCTTCCCTGTTTTCCTTTGTCACAGATCCCTCGCATACGCAGCGCCTCCCGGCCCCGCATATGCTCGCATCTCTGACTCCCCGCCAGAGCGCTCGATGAAACTACCAAACTTCTGCTCTGTTGTCAAGAGCTTGTATCAAGCGATCAACAACCTTGCAGATTTCGCATTGATTTGCTTATTATTGCAAATTCTGCTAAATCGTACGACGCCAAGTGATAGGCGCGAATGTGAACATATATGAAGTGCTGCACATTGGTCAAGGGGGCAGCAAAATATTTTTCACATTTTTAGAGGCTCTTTCAAAAGTCCTGAACTAAACGATTTTTAATGCAAAGCGGGGGCAGATCCTGTATAATAGCGTTGAAACACAGCAATTAACAGGAAGAGCCCCGCGATGAAGAGTATAACCGAAGTACTTGGTTCTGTGCAAATGCTTTTTGATCTGGACTTTGATCTGCAGGATGCATTTGAAGCATATTTAACATCCGAGCAGAAAGTATTTCTCAGCATGCTGAGGGTCATCGAGACGAAGAGTGAGTGGCATACAAGGAAGCATTTGCGGATTGGACGGCCTTCGTATGATGAGCAGGCATTTCTGCGGGCATTTCTTGCGCTCTCCTTTTTTCGCATACGGACGGTGAGCGATTTACGGGCACGTCTTCGAAGCGATGTGAATCTGCGGCAGATATGTGGATTTCAGAAAGTACCGAGTCTTGCGAGTTTTTCGCGGCGCCTTGCGCACGTAGCAGGTACTTCGCAGCTGCACGATAGGCTGGCAGGGATGATCCATGAGTATCGCGATGAGATAGTCGTCACTGCGATTGCGCGGGATTCCACCGCCATAGAAGCTCGTGAACGGCCCCGCAACAAGAAATCGGACATTGTGCCTGCAGCGCGCAGCACGCATCGGCGTGGTCGGCCCCGGAAGGACGAAGGACGGCAGCCGAAAGAACGGTCGGTCTTGGAAGCGCAGCAGCTTCTTTCGCCAGATGCAGCGCTTGCTGGCCTTCCACAGGCCTGTGCCTGGGGATGCAAAAAGAATTCACAAGGCAATCTTGCCTATTGGAAGGGTTATAAGCTGCATCTGGATGTGACGGATACAGGAATCCCGGTGACGGCAGTGGTCACTGCGGCCAATGTGCATGATTCACAGGTAGCGATTCCGATGGAGCGGATCACCGAAACACGGCTTAGCTGGCGCTATTCGCTCATGGATGCAGCCTATGATGCGAACGCCATTCGCCAGTATATCGAGCAGCGTGGACGCAGTGCGATCATCGATCGGAATAGGCGGCGTTCCGGGCAGCTGTGTCCTATGGAAAAAGCGCAGTCCGATCTCTACCGCATGCGCAGTGCTGTCGAACGAGCGTATGCTCATCTGAAGGATTGGCTCATACCAACCAAGCTGTATGTGCGAGGCATCGAGAAGGTTACGTTTCAGATTCTGCGCGGCGTGTTGTGTTTGGCATCGCTCAAGCTCTTGCAATGCTGCATCGTGCCGTATCTCAAGAAACAAGAGGCGTAATTCTTCGCTGTTTTTAGCAAACAGCATCGTGCGAGGGGAGAGGTCTGCCCTAGCCCAATCTTGGTGAGCATTTTTCAGCAAGAATACGCTTGTAACAAAGAAAATGCATGAAAAAAATCAAAGGAAAGAACTTCGCGCTTCAATTCCTGCCCTCAAGCTGATACTATATTTCTGATTTTTGAAAAAGGCTCAAGTTGTGAAAAATTTTGTTGACAATTTTTGTTTAAGGTTTTATACTATTTTTAGGTTATCTAAATTAGGAGGTGCCTATGAAAAAGGTCGTGGTTGCTTTAATTATTTTAGCAACAGTTATTCCACAAGTATTTGCACAAGCGAGCAGCAAGATACCTTTGGATAAAATCTATGCTGCTATGTCAAATGAGAAGACATATATCAACCCAAATGACATTCCAGCAACCAGAGCCAAAAAACCTTATAAAATTGCTTTGGCTATGGTAAATGTAAGTACGGGATTCTTTAAAGCGCTGGCTGATACTCTTCAGTCTGAACTTAAGGCCTCTGGAGCGGTCCCATTGTTGGCTGACTGCGAGAGCGATGTTGTGAAGCAAGTATCCCAGGTTGAGAATTTTATTGCGCAAAATGTTGATGCAATTATCATAAACCCTGCAGATCCGCAATCCGCGCTTACTTTGGTTTTGAAAAAGGCATACCAAGCTAACATCCCTGTTATGGCGGTAGATGTTCCCCCTACTCCCGATGCCCCATATATGGCTGGATTTGTTACCGATGCATATCAGCTAGCATATGTATTTGCTGAGAAACTAGCGAAAGATGTCCTTGCTGCAAATCCTACAGGGACTATCGAGTATGGCCTAATAGGGGGGACTGTAGGCAATCCAATTGCGGCATTAAGAAATCAAGGTGCTCGTGATGCCATTAAGAAAGTTGACACTCAGGGAAGAATAAAGGAAGTATCTTTTCTATATGCTGGCGCATATTCAGAAGAGTCGGGATTGAAGACAGCAGAAAACATGCTAGTTGCGCATCCAAATATTAGAATGATAATTGGAACATGCGATGCGCATGTTGTCGGGGCAACTGCCGCAGCAAAACGTCAAGGTCTCGATAAAAACATTATAATGGGTGGAGTTGACGGATCGAAAGCAGCTCTGGAAATCATGAAGAGCGGTGGACCAATAAAAGCAATTGGCCTAAATAGTCCTGTAGAGGTCGGCCAGACCGCTGCACGAGCAATGCTTGCGTTCCTAAACGATGGCAAAGTTCCTGCTTCTCGTATGATGGTATTGCAACCTGCTCTTGTAACTCCCGAAAATATTAGCGAATATATGAATAAGGGATTCTGATTGTTTTTTGGAAGGATGCCTGAGGAAAAATTAGGCATCCTTCTAACTTTATTGGTGCCAACTAATGAAATACTAAAATTATCTCAGAGGTAGCCAGAATGAATGCAAAAATCGAGATTCTTGCCAATCTTCTGAAGGAGTTTGAATTTATTGATCTCTCGCCTACACTGGAGAATGGCATTCCAAAATGGCCTACGCATCCACCAATTATAATCGATCCAACCATTACCCACGAACATGATGGTTATTATTGTCAAACCATTATTATAGGTGAACATTCGGGAGCACACATAGACAGCCCTGCACACATTCTGCCGGAAATGATAGAGAATACTATTGAGACATATCCTTTGCAGTCTTTTTTTGGCCATGCAGTTGTATATGACTTGTCATGGAGAAAAAATATGCCAGGGGAGAGAATCCCTGCCTCTGAGTTTCTATCTCTTGAAGAAAAAATGGGTGTCAGAGCGCTTAGCGGTGACATTGTTCTAATCAATTTTGGGTGGGAGAAGTATTGGACAGTCAGCAAAATGTGGAAATACTATGCAACAAATGCTCCAGGCATGGATGAAGACGCGGTAAAGTTGTTTTCAGACAGAAAAGTAAAGGCTGTCGGGACAGATACCATTGCTTGTGATACTCCAGTAGATAATGGCAATGAACTCTTTTCGTATGGGCATAGAAAATATTGGTTGCCTAATCATATCTTCATAATGGAAATGTTAATGAACCTTGGTCTGCTACCTGCAGAGTGTTTTTTCCTGGCGCTCCCCCTTAAAATCAAGCATGGGTCAGGATCGCCTATTCGTCCATTAGCCCTTGTTCCGAGGAACAAATGAGAGAGCATGAGGTTACGCCTATACTTGAACTGAGAAATATAGATAAACACTTCTCAAATGTGCACGCGCTTAAGTCTGTTTCTCTGCAAATTAGACATGGCGAGACTATGGCACTCATAGGAGAAAATGGTGCAGGGAAAAGCACCCTTATGAAAATACTTACGGGGGTGTATGAGAAGGGAAGTGGAGATATCTTCATTGAAGGTAAAAAACATAATATTACAAGTCCTTCATATGCCAAAAAAATAGGCATAAGTCAGGTATACCAGCAGGCAGAACTGATTCCTGAACTTACAGTGGCTGAGAATATTTTGATAGGAGAAATGGGCTTTTCCAGTAAAGGCTTTATAAATTGGAAGGAATTGAAAAAGACAGCTTGCAAATTTATAGAAAAATACCAATTATCAATTGATCCAGATGAAAAAATAAAAAACATGAGTGTTGCCAATAGGCAGCTCGTGTCAATTGTGAAAGTCCTTCTACGAAATCCTAAGATTTTGATTTTTGACGAGCCTACTGCCGTATTTTCGAATTTGGAAGTCAATCTGCTAATGAATATTATAAATCAATTAAAAAAAGACCAAATAACTATAATTTATATATCGCATAGGCTTGAGGAAGTGTTTAGAATCGCCGATCGCATAGCAATCATGCGGGATGGCTATGTAGTATCAGTAATCGATAACATTAATGTAAAGAAAGAAGATTTAATTCAGCAAATGCTTGGAAGAAAAAGCTCGGCGATGTTTCCTGAAAAGGAAACACCCGTTTCCGAAGAAAAGATTCTTGAAGTAAAGAATTTGTCATCTGAAAAAATCAAAAATATTTCTTTTTTTCTAAAGCAAGGAGAAATACTGGGTATAGCCGGCCTTGTGGGAAGTGGCAGGACAGAGCTGGCGCGGGCGATTTATGGATTGGACCGAATTAAGAGAGGCAATATCTATATTAATGGGAAAGAAGTAAAAATAAAAAGTCCTATCGATGCTGTGAAGCATGGATTATTTCTTGCTCCCGAAGACAGGCGAGGAGAAGGACTCGTACTCGTTCGCTCAATTAAGGACAATATTATCCTATCGAATTTCAAGAATATCTCGAGGTGCGGTGTTTTATACACAAAAAAGGAAAATTCCGCTACACAGGATTTAATGAACGAACTATCTATAAAAGCCGATTCAATTCACATGATGGCAGGGAAACTAAGCGGCGGTAATCAGCAAAAAGTTATTATAGCAAAAGCGCTTTTGGCAAGACCTAACATTCTTATATTTGATGAACCAACTCAGGGTATTGATGTAGGAGCGAAATCGGAAATCTATGCCCTGCTAATGAAAATGAAAAAAGAAGGAATTTCGATTATCTTTATATCTTCTGAAATAGAAGAGCTTCAAGGGATTTGTACCCGAATCATTGTAATGAGGAATGGGGCCATAATGGGCGAAGTTGATTCAGAATTGGAAAACAGCGAAAAAATCCTCAATTTGATGTATAGGAGTTAAATATATATGGTTGAACATATTCCTTCATTTAGTGCAAAAGGTAACAAAGCTTCATCAAGAATGTTTAGATCATATTTAAGAATGCAACTAGTTCCGATTGCAGTCTTGGCATTTATCATTCTAGTTGCTTCTCTGATATCGCCTGTTTTTTTCTCAAAAGCTAATATGCAGAACCTTTTTGTCCAGGTAACGCTCAATATGGTGGTCAGCATGGGTATGCTGTTAGTGATTCTTACAGGAGGCATTGACCTTTCTGTAGGGTCAACAGTCGCTATTTCAGGAGTATTTGTTGCGGGATTTATGAGGAACATACCGGTCGGGATAGCCATATTGCTTGCTCTAATTATTTCTACGAGCTTTGGAGCTATTACAGGATTCATTGTATCAAAGGTCAAAATAGCTCCCTTTATTGTAACGTTAGGAATGATGAGCTTTGCTAGGGGCATTGCTTATTGGTACACACAATCGACACCGATAATCTGGACCCCATTTGCAGGTGCGAATTTCATGTATGCGCTTGGGTCGAACACTCTATGTGGCATACCATATCTCGCTCTGATCTGGATCTCAATCTGCATTCTTACTGCACTGATGCTAAAATATACTGTTGCAGGAAGAATTATCTATGCTATTGGTGGTAATGCTCAGGCCGTTAGGCTTAGTGGTATTGACGTCAGCAAGTGGCAGGCGGTTCCCTATATCTTATCAGGTTTTTTGTGCGGAATAGGAGGAATACTTCTCACTGCACGGCTTGGGGTTGGAGCGCCCACTAGCGGGACAGGGCTTGAACTAGATGCAATCGCTGCGGTCGTTATAGGCGGCACAAGTTTTAATGGTGGCGTCGGTACGGTTAGTGGTGCCATGATAGGCGTCTTTATCCTAGGTATAATTAACAACATTCTTGACCTCATGAATGTCGCAGCATATCCGCAAATGATGCTGAAAGGCATTATTGTTGTGTCGGCGGTTATCCTTGCAACTATACGAGATAGATATAAATCTTAATAAGGGAAATAAATGAATATAAATGAGTTATTTATGGCATTTGATATAGGATCTTCTTCCTGTAAAGTAGCTGTCTTCACACCAACAGGGGAATGTCTCGGAGATGCTAAGGACTCATTAAATATTAAATCTAGAGAAGAAAGTACAGGAATGCGTGAGTATGATCCAGATTCTTGGATAAAGGCTGCGAAAAGAAGCGTGAGAAAACTGGTGCGAAAGGTTGGAGATCTTCGCGGGCGAATTTTGGCCATAGGCTTATCGGGTCAAATTGGGACTCATGTGGTTATTTCCAGCAGAGACGGAAAGCCAGTATGCCCTGCGATTAGCTGGCAAGATGGCAGAGCTAGGCAAGAAGCAATTGATCTTTCGCGAAAGTATAAAGGCTTTGAACTTGACAATCTTATTGGCATGCATCTGCCGCCGGGAACTGCATGGCCCATTCCACGATTGCTTTGGGTGAAGGCAAATATGCCATCATTGCTTGAGGACTCGAACATATGGATTCAGCCCAAAGATTATCTTCTAAAATATTTAACTGGGGAGCTAGCAACTGATTACTTGAGCTTGCGGGGGCTTATGCATCCGAAGCGACATACGATAGACTCCGAGATAAAAGATAAGATTCTAGGGATTTCTGATATTGAATTACATCTCCCACCTGCGAAAGAAGCATGGGAAATCGGAGGCAAGCTTCGAGCAGGGGTAGCTAGAAATCTCGGTTTAGATCCTGGTCTGCCAGTAGTAATTGGAGCCGGTGATTTTCACTGTGCAGTTCTTGGATGTGGGGAGTTTCAAGATTCTACTGGATTTAATGTGAGCGGAACTTCGGATCATATTGGCATTTATGTAGATGCCGCGAGGGTTTCAGTCAAGTCGGAAGTGCTAGGGAGGTACCCTTCGCTTATTAGCGGCAAAGATATTCTATATGGGGCAACCTCATCTTCCGGTGGGATGCTTGAATGGTTTGTGAAAATATTTGGATCTCGCAGAAAAAAAGAAACATTAGATGAATACTTTGATCGTGAATTAGGAGTCGAGGCGATTTCAAAAGGCCTTATATGCTTGCCTTATCTAAATGGTGAGCGAGCGCCGCTTTGGGATGCTGATGCAAGAGCAATTTTCGCGGGCATCGGCTCAGGTCATACTCGAGCCAATATGTTGGCTGCAGTTCTGGAAGGTGTAGCATTTAGTTTAAGGAATAATAAAGAAATTATAGAATCTCTTGGAATTAAAATAAATAAGTTGCGTGTAACAGGTGCAGCCGCCAGGAATAAATATTGGAATAAGATTAAAGCTAATATTCTTAAAACTGATATAGCGTTACTAGAAAATCATGAGGCATCATGCCTCGGCGCATCAATGCTGGCTGCTATTGGTATAGGTTTTTATACGGACCCAGCAAATGCAGCATATGCCATGAGCCGTGAAACGGCGGTTATTGAGCCAGATGTGTCGAAATATGCTTATTATGACGAGCTTTTTGGTTGCTTCAAGCAGGAATATGAGGCAAATAAAGGCATCTATAAGAGTCTTTCTAGAATTCGGGAATTATGATCAATGCAAAGAAAATATAATGAAGTATTAAAAAAACCAATAGTGATTATTGGAGCAGGAAAAACAGGGCGCGGATTTCTGGCTAGGCTAGCGTTCTTAAGTAATATGCCAGTAATTTTTCTAGATAAAGATCTTACTTTAGTCAGCAATCTAAATACGCGCGGTCAGTATCGAATAGATTTTTTTGGTGAACGGCGTGGTCCGTTGATAATTAAAGATTTTTCTGCATATGCTATAAACAGCGAAAGTGCCGAAAAAGCGATTGCCTCGGCAGATATTGTCTTTACTAGTGTTGGTGCGTCAAATTTGGGGCTATTATCAGCTAAGATAGCAAAGGGCTTGAAAAATAGAGATGAATACAATTGCACTAATCCTCTCTATATTGTGACAGCAGAGAATGCAATAAGTCCCGCAAAGAAACTTTCAGCTATGATTAGAAATTATTTAGGAGATAATGCACTGGAATCTGCGAAATTTCTCACTACTGAAGCAGCAATCTTCTGTACTACTATAGAGAATGAGTGCGATCCATTAAGTATAAAGTCGGAAGATCTTGACTTTCTTCCCTACGATGCCAAACCGATAGGAGAAATCCTAAATATCATACATGGAGCTCAGGCAGAATACAATTTTGATAGATTGCTTAAGAGAAAAATCTATACTTACAATTGCGCAAGTGCATGTATTGCTTATCTTGGCCATCTTAAAAAATATACTTCTTTCCCAGAGGCAGCAAATGATAAAATAATATTATCAATATTACACCGGCTTTATAAAGAAACAGGAGAAGCAATTTGCAAAGAATATGGTTATACTGAACTTGAACAAGCCGAATTTGCTCTTAATTCATTGAGAAAATTCCAAAATTATGAAATTAAAGATAGTATAGAAAGGAATGCTCGCGATGTAATAAGAAAGCTGATGCCTGATGAACGAATTGTTGGCCCAGCAATTCTCATGCAGAAGCACAATATTATTTCAATAGTTCTGCCAATTGTTTATGCTGCTGCGCTATTTTATCGGCAAGAAAGCGAATTTGAGTTGATATCTCTGCTTGAAAAAGGGGGGATTTCTTGCATTCTTGAAAATGTTAGTCATATAAGCGCAGAAAGCATATTTGGTGAAAAAGTAATTGAGTATTATGAAGTATTTAATGAATTTTTGCGAAAAGATGCAGATCCAATCAATGGATTATTACAAAGGGGTTTAGAATGAGTGATATAGCTATATTTGGTGCAGGCAGAATATCAAGAGGATTTCTTGCACATCTCATTTCGCTTTCGGGGAAAGATTTCTTTTTTATAGAAAAGGATGCGAACCTTGTTGCGATGTTAGAATCTAAGAAAAAATATACTATCCACATAATGGGACATCCAGAAAAAGACTATATTGTTACGAATTTTAAGTCTTATAATGCAGATAACGAAGAAAGTTTTCTTTTACCTTTGTCCCGAGCTGATCTCATATTAACTTCTGTAGGGGGGCAAAACTTGCTTGCAATTTCAGACTCTATAGCAAAGGCGATCCAAATGCGCTACCATGCCAATCTAAAAGAGCCAGCAAATATCATAACATGCGAAAATTGGATTGATCCAGCGAAGAAATTAAAATCAGCAGTACTCGCAAATCTTCCCGCGGAGCTTCATACATATGTTGAATCAAAAATTGGTTTTTCTGAAGCGGTTGTGCTCCGGTCTGCTACTGATTTAGAGCCTGGGAAATTGGAAGTTGATCCTCTAGCTGTAAATGTCCAAGATTATTGGACATTGTACATCGACGCAGCGACTATAAAAAATCATATTCCAAGAATAGAAGGTTTTGAGCTCAAGAAAGATTTTTCTGGGATGCTTACTAGAAAATTATATACCTATAATGCAGCTAATGGCACAATTTCCTACCTCGGGAATCTGAAAGGATACAAAAGGATTGATCAAGCAATAATGGATCAAGAAATTTTAGATATCTTGATGAAGGTATATGATGAAACTACAAATGCATTATCAAGAGAATTCAATATTTCATATAAAGAACAATATGCTTTTGCAATGATGTCTCTTGCTAAACTGCAAAGTAAAGAAATTGTTGATTTTATAAGCAGGAATGCAAGGGATCCAATCAGGAAACTGGGGCCAGAAGACAGGCTTGTCGGGCCTAGTCTCATAGCACTGAAATATGGAATAATTCCAGAAGGCCTTGCAACTGCTATCGCAGCGGCCATTTTTTATGAAAACGATCAAGATAGTAGCGCGGTAACTTTAAAAGAAATTAGGAAAGTAAAAGGAGTAGATTACATTCTTGATTCTATATGCATGTTAGGGGCTTACCCAGAATTCAAAGATCTTATCAGGAGCAAAATAGCTTATCTTCAATCTAGGGGTTGGATAAAAGAATAAAAATTGGCTATTCAGCTTGCCGAATGTGGCTAATAATATAAAGAAAATATGGCTCTTCCGCTATTTCTGTTGGTTAGGTCAGACCATCTGACAGCAATGACAGTCCGGCAAGGTTAAATAAAATGGCCATCTTAAACTTGCGTTGTACAGTTCGTAGTACAATAAAGTCAACAAAAAGCAAACGTAAAGCTATACGAGTAAAACAAATAGCAAAATACTAACTGTATAATAATCTCTGCAAAGATGCGGTATAATGAACGTACGACGATGCACCCTAAAGAATGCCAAAGGCGGTACCTTTACCTACCTCCAGCTTGTCCACAACTACCGCGTCAAGGGTACAGGCAAGACTAAAACCAATGTTCTTATGAAACTGGGCAGGGAGGACCAAATCGAGCCTTCTTATATAAAGTCCATCATCACGGCATTAACGTCAGCTTTTGGCGAATCCCTTTCTGAAACCGTGACGGGATTCGAGTTCCATGCAAGCAGGGAGCTTGGGGGTCCCTGGCTTCTCGACGCACTCTGGAATCGACTGGGTATCGGGAAAGCAATCAAGGAACTTGTCAAGGATCGTCAGTTCGGTATACCTGTCGAACGGCTGCTTTTCGCCATGGTCGCCGGCAGAATCCTCGCTCCCGGCT